>Ga0181522_10001577_pt1 | contig 13774 bp, 10 predicted proteins | sample PEATcosm2014_Bin_27_FD_121103 | JGI IMG/M metagenome (GOLD analysis project Ga0181522, IMG submission 121103) | Peatland microbial communities from MTU Mesocosm Facility, Houghton, MI, USA - PEATcosm2014_Bin05_10_metaG | ecosystem: Environmental > Terrestrial > Soil > Wetlands > Peat | place... | reverse complement strand
TCCTTTGTGAGTTTGTATGAAGAATCTCGTTCTACATCCGCCTTATTTTGGTGACGCCGACAAGCTCTTCCCCGCCTGGATGAAGGAATCTACATCGCTCTTGTCGATCAGGCCTGAGCCTGTGTCTATGAAGCTGGGAATCGGCGCGTAGGCATCTTTCGACCAGTCGGACATAAGCGAAGACGGTTTGTGATGGTACAGATTGTCGAGCATCTGCATACCGACGAATGCCATCGTGTAGGGCTTCTGCGCAATCGTTCCGGCGATCACGCCCTTCTTGATCCAGTCGAGCGTTTCCTGGTCGGTGTCCATCGCCATCACAATCTTTCCGGTCACGTGATAGCTATCGAGCACTCCCGCCACTTCTTTGCCGGATTGGGCTTCGAGACAAACGAATGCATCGACCTTGTCCCGCTCTTTTCCAACAATCTGCGTCGTCGTATCAAAAGCAATTCTCGGATCACCCTGAATATCAACGACCCGCGTGATCTTGATGTCTGGGGTGCGGCTCAAAGCTTCCTTATAGCCGCGCAGGCGATCCTGCAGATTCGACTGGTCGGGCATGGTGAAGACGACGACATTGCCCTTGCCTTTCAACTCCTGCGCTAAACGTTGTCCTCCGGTAAATCCTGCCTGGTAGTTATTGGTCCCGATGAAAAACAGGCGCTTGCTCGAGGGAGCATCGGAGTCGATGGTAATGACCGGAATTCCGGCCGCTACGGCCTTGTCGATGCTGTCCTTCAGCGTCGCAGGATCCGTTACCGCCAGCAGGATGCCGGTCGCTTTTTTCTGGACCGCCTGATCCAGCGCATCGCGCTCTGCTTTAGGATCGTAGGTCTGCGGCCCGGTGAAATCGGATCGTACCTTGAATTGACTGGCTGCATTCGTGAATCCGGCTCCAGCGGTCTTCCAATACGGGACTTGAAGGTTGGCAGAGACCAGCACGTAAAACTCGTCGGAATCATGAGAGCCACCGCAGCTGAGAACAACGACGGACAAGGCGGCCAAAGAAACGTAGTGGAGAATTCTGCGCGAGGGCAGCATTGCATCCTCCTTTTCACAAATTCGTAAGCGCCGGATTGCGCACCAAATCCAGTCAAGAACTTTCAGCGACAGGATTGTAAACGAGCGGTCAAGGGAAGGCCAGCGAGCGGACACGATCGAATCGGCAACATAAAGCACGTTACGAGTGCAGCACTTTGGATCATTGCGTGGCGCCATTTCCGGATGTACAGTACTTCGTCGCCGTTGCGCCGTCCCAGATATCCTGGCGCGATGGCCCGCAGCCATTGTTTCTGGAAACATCAGCTGCGATCTCTCCTCCCGGAGGAATAGCTGTGCTTTGCCGCCCACGTCTTCTCTTCTACTTCTTCGCAACAATAGTGTTTTTCGGTCTTTCCACGCGCGCTCGCGCTGGCGTCCACTTCCAACCCATCTCCCAAGAAGAGCTCAAGATGACAAGCGAGCCGGGAGCTCCAGGGGCGCCCGCGATCATTCTCTACCGTGAAGTCAACCGCGACGACTACGGAATTTCAAACCGCGGCGGCCTGCGCCTGGTTGGCAATGAAATGGCGGCTCCCGCGAGCCGCTTCGAAGAGGATTACTACCGAATCAAAATACTCACCGATGCGGGACGCAAATACGGCAACATTGAGATTCCTTTCGATACTAACGTCGGAACTGTGTCGGGAATCATGGCCCGCACCATACGACCCGACGGATCCATCGTGAACTTCAGCGGGCAAATTCTGGACAAGACACTGGTCAAAGGAAGAGGGCTCGAATGGCGAGCCAAAACCTTTGCTCTGCCGGAAGTTCAAGCGGGCAGCATCATCGAGTACTTTTACACACTTAACTTCTACGAAGGATACTTCTACGGCTCACGCTGGATTCTGAACAGTGAACTATTCACGAAGCGAGCCAAGTTCTCGTTGAAGCCCAATCACAACGACTATACCCCTGTAAATTTTCGTTGGCTCGAACACCTCCCGGCAGGAAGCCCGCCTGTAAAACAAGACCCGGACAACAGCGTGCACCTGGAAGTCACGAATGTCGCGGCATTCCAGGCAGAAGACTTCATGCCGCCCGAGAATCAACTGAAGGCGCGCGTGGAATTCGTTTACAGCTATGAATCTTTCGAATCGGATGCTTCCAAGTTTTGGAAGAAGTTTGGAAAGAAGCGGAATGATGAGTTGGAATCTTTCATCGGCAAGCGGGGCTCTCTGGATTCTGTCGTCGCCCAAATCGTGTCCCCGGGCGATACTCCGGAAGCCAAACTGCTGAAGATTTATGCGCGCGTGCAACAACTCCCCAATACCAGCTATCAGACACAATCCGCAGTGCTGGCGAAGAGACATGAACTGCTTGCGACCGACGACGTCGGAGACCAGCGAAACCAGAAACGAAAAATAGAAAATGCGGAAGAAATCTGGAGGCAAGGTTACGGAAACAGCAAGCAATTGAACTGGCTCTACGTCGCTCTGACTCGGGCGGCCGGCCTTGAGACCTATGGTGTGCTGGTTTCCGAACGGCGCAACTACTTCTTTGCTCCTCAGAGCATGCAAGATGGCGAACTCGATGCAACGGCCGTTCTCGCCAAACTTGACGGCAAAGACGTGTATGTGGCCCCAGGCGCGGCCTTCGCTCCGTTCGGGATGCTTCCCTGGGATGAGACCGGAGTACAAGGACTGCGCCTGGACAAAGACGGCGGTACCTGGATCAAGACCAGCTTGCCGGAAAGCTCATCCTCGCGAATCGAACGCAAGGCAGACCTTAAGTTGACTACCGACGGCAGTCTCGAAGGAAAGCTTGAGCTCACTTTCACTGGACTGGAAGCGCTGCGACGGCGTGTCGACCAAAGAAATCACGATGGAGCATCGCGAAGGAAATTTCTGGAGGACGAAGTTGCCTATTCCATTCCCGCCGGAAGCGAAGTCAGGCTCGTTAACGAGCCTGACTGGAATAGCTCTGAATCTTCACTAGCAGCGGTCTTCGATATGAAGGTTCCGGGTTGGGCCACTGCAACTGGAAACCACATTCTGGTGCCCGTTGGAGTTTTCGGGGCTACGGAAAGGAATGTTTTTGAGTACAGTACGCGAACCTATCCGATCTATTTCGAATTCCCTTCAGAAAAGTCGGACGATATCACCATCGAGCTTCCTTCGGGCTCGCAGGTTGCGACATTGCCAAAGCCGCAGAACCATGACCTCCACGCCGTCGGTTATATCCTTTCCGCCGAGAGTGTCAAGGGTGAACTGCATTTGAGCCGGAAACTTGATGTCAACGTTCTCGAAATCGACCCAAAATACTACACGGCGTTGAGAAGCTTCTATCAGGGTGTCAAGACGGCGGACGAACAGCAGATTGTCTTGACGGCCGGCGCCTCAACCGCGGGCAATTAGGTTTGTACGAGCAACCCTAAACGCCAACTGGAAAGGGCTTGGTGTGCGTGGTTCTTCTAGCCGACGCTCGTCCGAATCGTCCTTGGAGCAGCGACATTAAGCCCGTATACCAGTATCCGAGCACGAAGAGTAGAAGGAACGGGACCGTGATGTAGTTTTCGTTTTCGACGGCGTAATAAACGGTCAGAGCGAAATAAGCGCCAATCAGCAACTCGACCCACGGTATCCATCCCAACCGTTTGCGGTATTTCGTGGCGCCAACCTTGTCCTGTTTCGACACGACGCTGTATTTTGGCGTGCGGGCAAACGCGCTCTGCTTGCCGATCAGCGCTTCGATAACCGCTTTGGTGTTGGTGATGGTCAGTCCGATTCCCAGCGCCATCAGGAATGGAAGATAGATCAAAGCCCGCGGCCAGGTGCGCGGAAACAGTTCGCGCTGCGAAACCAAGTAGAAGCTCGAGATCGAAAATGTTGATGCCATGAAGAGCGGGAGATCGATGTAGAGCATTTGGAACCATCCCTGATAAAAGCGGATGATCATGGCAGGCAGGAGTAGGACTGACAGCATAATCATCAGTGGATAGCTAATGTTCGCTGTCAGGTGATACCAGGCTTCGACCTTCGTGTGAAACGGCGCGTCGCTGCTCAGGACCCTTGGCAAAATCTTCTTGCCAGTCTGCATCAGCCCCTTGGCCCAGCGCGCCTGCTGCGTTTTAAAAGCCGTCATTTCGACGGGCAGTTCCGCTGGGCACTCGACATCTTGCAGGTAGATAAATTTCCATCCCTTTAGCTGCGCGCGATAGGAGAGATCCGTGTCCTCGGTTAAGGTATCGTGCTGCCAGCCTCCGGCCTCTTCAATGGCCGCGCGCCTCCACATGCCTGCGGTGCCGTTGAAGTTGAAGAACAAGCCGGTGCGAGCACGGCCGGAGTGCTCCAGCACAAAGTGTCCGTCCAGCAAGATTGCTTCCACTTCGGTCAGGAAGGAGTAATGGCGGTTGATGTGTGTCCAGCGAGTCTGCACCATCCCAATCTTTGGATCGGTAAAGTGATGAATTGTCTGCAGCAGAAAGTCTTCCGGCGGCGTGAAATCGGCGTCGAAGATGGCAATGAACTCGCCTTGCGCCGAAAGCATCCCCTCGGCTAGGGCACCGGCTTTGAATCCATGGCGATTCGTGCGGTGAAGATAGCGGATGGGATTCCCCAACGCCACGTAACGCTCGACCAGTCCACGAGCAACCTCTACCGTTTCGTCCGTCGAATCATCGAGCACCTGGATGTCTAGCTTCTCGCGCGGATAGTTCAGCTTGCAAACGGCTTCGAGCAAGCGCTCGACAACATACTGCTCGTTGAAGATTGGCAACTGCACCGTGACCCGCGGCAAGTTTTCGAAATATGCGGCGGGCTCGGTGGTGCGGTTCTTGCGGTGCTTGTAATAGAGATACACAAGCACGTAACGGTGCATCCCGTAACCTGCCAGCAAGATTAAGACAATGAAATAGGGGACGAGAAGCGCCACATCAAACGCATTGGCGTGATAAAGCCCACGAAACGTCGTATCGAGAAAATGCTGGCGAATGTAGTGCCCAATACCCTTGGGCGCGGCCAATGACGCCAGTGTCGCGGATCGGATGAGGTCAGCAGTCAAACAATGAGTCCGGTAGAACCAGTATATTACCGGATTCGGAGAGGTCTTATCCGTCCAGCGGTGTAGTTCCGACGATTCAGTACGTAACCCCGCCGGACGTAATCGACCGAAGGAGCTGCGCCACCTGCAGGCTATCCCCACACGGAAATCGAGGCGCCAGCCTCAGGCGGCTTTCTTCGTGAAAGCAGGTTTGGAAGTTTCGACAGTCGTCGTCGTCGGATGAAACCGTTTTACCGCGAACGCTGTGAGCACGATAAACAATGCTAGAACAAGCAGTTGTGCAATTGCGAAAGGCGGCTCTTTCTGGGTGGGAGCTAACGCTTTCAGTGCAGGCACCTTTTCGAACGATTGAACGATGAGCACAAAGACATTGAAGTAAAGCGCCACAGAAGCGGTGACCACGTAAATCCGCCTCCATGCGCCACTCATGCGCAGTCCGTATCGGGCAACGAGTGCGATCGCCAACACGATGAGCGACAGGATCCCGATCACGATTCCTGGAGTGATGTGCGCGTTTGGAAATGCGAAGCCGGTGAGGCTGGTTGCAATAGTCGTCGCGAGAAAAAGGACAGTCCAGCGGTCCAGCCGTTTTGCAGCGAGGAACCCGTACATCACCACAAGTCCTGATGCAATACCCACAAGGCTAATCAGGACATGAATCAGAGTGAATGTCGCAGTACTCATCCCCAGAATCACGATGCACCTCCTTGGTAGGTCGAGATTCTACTCCCGCCATTGACGATCTGGCATGTTGTTTTTCAACTCTGGGAATCCAGCTTTTCGGTGACCGTGGTTGCCCCATACCGTTCTCTGGGGCTACAAATAGAACGACTCATGGAACCCAGGCCGGCGACACGTGAAGAAGTGGGATCGAGCCTGTCTGGCCCATGGAGGCGAGTTCTTTCCTCCCCGTTGTTGATTGCTGGCATCGCGCTACTGCTGCGAGTCGGGTGGATCCTGGTCGGGCATACTTACCGGTTTAAGAGTGCCGACGCCAACTTCGGCTTCGGATGGGAGATGGGCCGAATCGGCGCATCCTTGGCTTCTGGACATGGCTTCAGCAATCCGTTCGGCGCAGCGACCGGCCCGACAGCGTGGGAACCACCGCTCTATCCATATTTGACGGCTGGCGTCTTTGCCGTATTCGGGATTTATTCCAAGACCTCGGCGTTCGTTTTGTTAAGTCTCAATAGCCTCTGTTCCGCCCTGACCTGTATCCCGATTTTCCTGATCGCGCGGCGAATTTTCTCGATCAAGGTCGCGATGTGGTCAACATGGGCTTGGGCGTTGCTGCCTAACGTGATGTTCTGGTGCACGCGTTGGGTCTGGGAGACAAGCCTCTCGGCATTGTTGCTGGCCACTATCTTCTGGCTGACCCTGACGATGGAAGAACACGATGGCTGGACCCCGTGGTTCGGCTTCGGGTTGCTATGGGGCGTCGCTGCGCTGAACAGCACGTCTCTGTTGTCGTTCCTGCCAGCGGCAGGATTGTGGGTCTGGTACCGGCGCGCGAAACAGAGCAAGCGATCGATCGCCGGAATCGCACTGGCTGCGGTGGTCTTCTTTTCTACGCTGGCGCCTTGGCTGGTGCGGAACTACGAGACATTCGGCAAGTTCATCTTTATTCGTGACAATTTCGCCGCGGAACTTCGCATGGGAAATGGCCCCGGTGCCGATGGCACATGGATGGAATACCTCCATCCCTCCCAGAACGTTTATGCCATGCGGCAATACGAATCGATGGGAGAGTTGGCCTATATCGCGATGCGAAGGCAGGAGGCCGTCGACTATATCAAAGCCGACTACGCGAGGTTTGCGGTGCTGTGTATCAAGCGGTTCGTCTACTTCTGGGCTGGGCCTCCGAAGGCGACCCAACCTCCGTGGATGAACGAAGCGAAGAACTCACTCTATCTAGCGTCATCGGTGCTGATGTTTTGGGGCTTGGTGCGCGCTTTGCGATTGCGCAAGCCGAGAGCCTGGCTGCTGTTTTGGCTAGTATTACTTTTCCCGGCGGTATATTACGTGGTCTTTCCGGCTCCGCGCTACCGGCATCCGATCGAGCCCGAGATGACGATCCTCTGCGTGTTCTTGCTCACGGAAATTGGGAAGAGGACTGGCCCTTCCGAGCCTGATCTGCCATGAATTCGCCATGCGGAAAGCGTACATGGTCCTCTTCAGCATGCTACAAAACACGCCTCACAGGACCAGTGACGCTTTCCCCAAACATTTACGTCTCACGAATCTTCATCCAGCACGTCTAACCCGTTGAAAGGAACAGAGCCATGAATCGCAATCGCCAACATGCCACGTGGTTGGGAGCTGTTTTGGGGACCGTTTGCTCCTTGTTTCTGCTCGCCTTGGGAGCGCACGCGTCCGATCATCGTGGAGCTCTCACTGAGGAGTTCCATCAGACCTACGCCATCACCGCCGACGGCCGGATTGAGCTCGACAACATCAATGGCGCAGTCCACATTTCCAGCTGGGATCGCAACGAAGTCAAGGTCGATGCGGTGAAATACGCCGATACGAAAGAGCGTCTTGACGAAGCGAAGATCGAGATCGATTCCGGCAAGGACTATCTTTCGATCAGGACGAAATATCCGAGTCACGACAACACATGGAACTGGGGATCGCACAACAATCCAGCGGGTGTGGAATATACGCTTACGGTTCCGCGCGGGGTGAGGCTCGACGAGATTAAGCTGATCAACGGATCACTCGACATTTCCGGCGTGACCGGGGAGGTTCGCGCCTCGTGCATCAACGGCCGGCTCGAAGCTCACGACCTCGCGGGTCGGGCCGACCTCTCGACGATCAACGGAAGGCTGGAAGCGAAGTTCGACCAACTTGCGGGCCAGTCAGTCGAATTGAATTCGGTGAACGGATCGGTCGATCTCACCATCCCATCCGATTCGAATGCCGAGGTGGAAGCCAGCACGGTCTCCGGCGGGATCAATAACGATTTCGGATTGCACGTAAACAATCATCGTTTCGTCGGACACGACCTGCGCGGCGAGCTCGGCAACGGTGGAACTCACATCAAGCTGTCGAACGTGAACGGGCGGGTTGAAATTCACCATGCGCAGGATGGGCACGCCATGAGTCCTGTGAAAGATCGCGGTGAACGTGACAAGGATAATGATGACGACAGCGAGCTCTAAGCTCCGATAGATCAGGCCTAATAGATCGTGTATCCCGGAGCTGGCGTGCGGAGATCAGGCTTTGATGCCGTCAGCAGCAGGGCGCCTTCTCGCTTAAATGCCCGAAGATCCTCAAGGCTGTTAAACGATTTCGTCTTGTAGTTGTCCGGCGTGGGAGTGTCGTCGGGGATGCGCCGCGCCTCAACGTTTTCGAACGCGTGCTTCTTGAGCAATTCGATATACTCGGCTGCGCATCGCACGTGAACCGGTACCTTGAGTTTGTCGACCCATTGCAGCGAGTACACGTTGTCTTTATAGAGATTGATCAAGATGAACAGTCTGCCCCGCGGCGCCATCACCCGAAATAGCTCCATCAACGCTCGGTCCTGATCGGCGTAGTAGTAAAACGATTCGACGGACAGCACCTTGTCGAAGAAGTTTTCTTCCCACGGAATCTGCTGCGCTGACCCCCAGACGTAAAGGATATTTACGAAGTCCTTTGAGGCCTCTCGCGCCTGTCGAACCATTTCATCCGAAACGTCGAGGCCTACGACCTGGCCGAATCCTTCAGGCCCATCGCCCACTAAGCGCGCCAGAAGGCGGGTGGCCCAGCCAGAGCCGCATCCGAGATCGAGCACGCGCTCGCCGGGACGCAGATTCATCAGCCGGATCGTCTTCTCGGTGATGTCGAGATGATGACGCTCCATCTTCTCGCCCTCGCCGGCTGCGGCCCACTGGTTGAACTCATGCTGCAATTTTTCGTCGGGAGTCAGTGGCTTCTCAGGCATGGCTGCCCATATTGTAGCGCCAACGTCTTGGACGGACTTCGCCGTCAAGCTCCACCTGCTACAGGCTCGTGCGATAGGACGGAAGCACCATCCATGTGCTACAGTTCTGTTCCTCATGGCCACAGGCCCGCTGAATGAGCCTCCGCAACCTGTCCCGGGACCGCTCTACTGTCCGACTTGCGCGCAAGAAGTGAATGATCCGCTGACCTGCGGAGACTGCTTGGCCGTCATCTGCCGACGATGCGGCACTTCGTTGGAATCCCCCGACGAATTGGGAATCGGATAATGGAACCCATTCCGGTCGCGCTAACGGTCACACCTTCACCTGAAGCGTCGACGGAGAAATCTCAGCCCAGCCTCGTGCGCGGACTGGGGCTTCTCGATTCCGTATTGTTGCTGATTAGCGGCATCATTGGCTCATCGATCTTCCTCACTGCGAAAGACATTGCGGGTCCGCTTCCGCAGCCCGCATTGTTTTTGCTTGTGTGGGTGTTGGGAGCGCTCATTTCGCTCTGCGCCTGCTTCGCCTTCGCTGAACTGGGATCGATGTTCCCCGATTCCGGAGGCCAGTACATCTATCTGCGCGAAGCCTATGGAGACTTGGTAGCGTTTCTCTACGGCTGGATGCTGTTCGCTGTAGCAAACGGCGGATCCATCGCCGCTCTCTCCGTTGCCTCCGCCGCGTACTTGGGACAGGTTGTTCCGTTCGTATCCCAGGATCATGTCGTGGCGTCCTTCGCGGGGGTGACTTTGACTCGCGCAACCCTGCTGGGACTCGTGTTGATCGTCGTACTAACACTCGTGAACGTTGTTGGTCTGCGATGGGGCGCGCTGCTACAAAATCTTTCCACTTGGACCAAGTTCGCTGCGATGGCCGCGTTCGTCGGACTTGGCTTCATCGTTGGCAAAGGAAATTGGTCGAACTTTCACGCTCATGGAACTTCGCTGACTCTTGGCTTGGGGCCGGGCGCTTTGATATCGGCGATGGGCGTTGGAATGATCGCAGTCTTCTGGGCCTACGATGGATGGGTCTACATCACCTGGGTGGCTGGCGAAGTGAAAGAGCCGCGACGCAACGTGCCGCTGGCAATGGTACTGGGAGTTCTCGCGGTGGCCGCGATCTACATCGCGATGAACCTGACCTACCTGTATGCTCTGCCTATCAAAGAGATCGCGAACCACGAAACCATCGCTCACGCCGCAGCAGCAGCGCTGTTTTCGCCGCGAGCCGCAGTTTGGCTCTCACTGATGATTGCAATTTCCTGCTTCAGCGCCGCGGCGACCTGCACGCTCTCAGGTGCGCGCGTCTACCTCGCGATGGCGCAGGATGGCGTCTTCTTCAAGCGTATGGCAGTCATCCATCCCAAGTGGCGGACTCCGGCGTTCAGCCTGATTGGACAAGGAGTCTGGGCCGCTGCCCTCACGCTCAGCGGCCGCTATGACCAGCTTTATACGTATGTAATTTACGGCATGGTGCTCTCGTATACGCTAACGGTGATTGCGCTTTTCTGGCTGAGATGGAAGCGTCCTGACATTCCGAGGCCATATCGTTGCACCGGCTATCCGTGGCTTCCTGCGATTTATGTATTGATCGGAACGGCTTGGACATTGAACACGATCATTACCCGTCCCACCGAAGCATTCTGGGGAACGGCGATCGTCCTGATTGGCATTCCCGGCTATTTGTATTGGAAACGCAGCAACCGCAAGACCGCTACAAACTAGGTCGATCTGCGACCGGTGGGACCCGGACATTTTCATCTTGCTCCGAGATCGATGCAGTGTTATTCCTCTGTTTCTTGCTTCCGAGACCACTCCCTTGGCCGATTCCAATCCGCGGCGAACCGCAGACAATACCGGCTTCCTTTCGCGCGGCGTTTCCATCGCCGAAGCAGAAGAGCCCAATCGTCCCCGGCAGGTGATGGGATTCCGTGATCTACTGCTGTTTTATGTGATCACGGGAATCAGCTTGCGGTGGATCGCCACAGCCGCAGCAGCTGGACCCAGTTCGATTCTTGTCTGGATCGGCGCGTGGTTCTGTTTCTACATCCCGCTGGCACTCTCCGTTCTAGAGCTTTCGTCGCGCTATCCCAATGAAGGAGGTTTATATGTGTGGAGCAAGCGCGCCTTCGGAGATTTTTCCGGCTTCCTTTCGGCCTGGACCTACTGGACCAGCAACCTGCCATATTTCCCTGCTGTTCTCTACTTCGCCGCCAGCAACATCCTTTTCATGCGGCAAGCCGCATGGGAACACCTCTCCGGCAACGCGACTTTCTATATTGTCTTTTCGCTGCTCACGCTGAGCGCGGCCACTCTGATGAATATTGTCGGACTGGATGTCGGCAAGTGGCTGCACAACGTCGGAGCACTGGCGATGTGGATTCCCGTGGGCATCGTGATTGTGTTGGGATTCGTCGCGTGGCATCGCTACGGATCGGCAACTTCCTTCACCGTTCACTCGATGATGCCGAGCACTCATCTCAACGACCTGATCTTCTGGTCGGTGCTCACCTTCGCGTTCGGCGGGTGCGAGACCGCGTCGTTCATGGGAGAGGAAATCAAGAATCCCCGGCGCACAATCCCTTTGGCGCTGCTCACCGCAGGCGCGACGGTCACGGTCTGCTACATCCTCGGCACGGTCTGCGTGCTGCTAGCGCTACCTTCGACAGAGGTGAACAGCTTGCAAGGATTGGTGCAAGCCGTCTCGAAGACTGCGTCGCGCGTGGGATTTCCCGGGGTGTTGCCGCTGGCAGCGTTTCTGATTGCCCTCAGCAATATCGGTGCCGCCGGCGCTTATCTCGCAGCCGTGGCTCGGCTGCCTTTCGTCGCCGGACTCGACCGCTTTCTGCCTCCGGCGTTTGGAGCGCTGCACCCAAGATGGAAAACACCATGGGTAGCGCTGCTCACGCAGTTTGTGCTTGGAGTGGTGTTTATTTTTCTGGGGCAGGCTGGAACCACTGTGAAAGGAGCTTACGACGTGCTCGTCAGCATGGGTGTGATTACCTACTTCATCCCCTATCTTTACCTGTTCGCGGCGATGATCAAGTTGCAAGGCGAACCGGCTGGGCCGGATGTCATTCGCGTGCCGGGAGGAGCGCTGATGGCGAAACTCGTGGCAACGTTAGGATTTCTCACGACCCTCGCGACCATCGGCCTGTCACTGGTCCCTCAGCCGGATGAGCCGAACAAGCCACTCGCAGTTTTCAAGATCGTGGGCGGATGCGGGGCGCTGGTGCTGATTGGAGTGTGGCTTTACGTCGCGGGCAAGCGCCGGGCAACTCGGACATTACAGTCTCTCTAGGCCTAAACCGGTGTCGCTGTCTTCCTTGGCGGATTGAAGAACGGCAGCGTCGCGACCTTCACATTCGTTTTCAGACGAATCGCTTCGATCGTAACCTCCATCTGCAGCGACGTGCCAGATTTCGAATGCCCGGTTTCAATGCTTGCCAGCGCGATCATCTTCTTCAGCGTGGGAGACCAACTGGTTGTCGTCGCTTTTCCGACTTGCCTGTCGCCAGAATAGACGGGAACGGCGACGCGCGAAGCTTGCGACGGAGCGGCCGGAGTCAGGCCATAGCGCTCATAAAGTTGCTCGACATCCGTCCAGTCGACTTCAAGACCCACAAACTGCCGCGGCACTCCGTCCTTCGCATCTTTTTCCAGCGCCCTCTTGCCGATGAAATTTTCTTTTTCGAGATGCACCATCTTGGCAAATCCCAGCTCATAAGGCGAAAACTTCTGCGATGCGATCAGCGCCTTCTTTGAACTTGTGTAGTCGACTTCGATGAGTAATAGACCAGCTTCGACCCTAGCGACATCCAGCGCCAACATGCCCGCGGCGTGCAAGTCGAACTGCTTGCCCTTGTCCGCGAGCGCGTCCCAAACTTTTACCGCATCACTCCAGGGCATCCAGATTTCGTAACCCAAGTCTCCCGTGTATCCGGTACGGGAAATGTCAACCGGAACTCCCGCAATCTTCCCGCGGGTCACTCGGAAGTATTTCAAGTTCGCTATATCCGCATCGGCGACTGTCTTCAGCAACTTTGCCGACGTCGGTCCCTGCAGCGCGAGCGCAGCTACCTTTTCCGAAATGTCCTCGATCTGAACATCCATGTTCAGGCCGTTCTGCCGGAACCAGCGCAGGCTGGGGTCGGCAGCCGTCCAGCGATAGACGTTCTCCTCCAACCGGGAGATGGTGCCATCGTCAATGACCTTGCCTTCTTCATCGCACCAGCAGCAGTAAATCACCTGCCCGACTTTCACTTTATTAATGTCGCGGGTGATAATGCGGTTCACTAGACGCGTCGCGTCTTTGCCGGTGATCAGATATTTGTAGAGCGGCGAAATATCGATGAGCGCGGCCGCGTTTCGAATCGCGTTGTACTCATGCTCATGATGCACTTCGTAGACGCTGACCGTGTAGTAGCCGGACCACTCGCGGTAGCTGAGGCTTTGGCAAAGCGGAAAAGTTCTCTCGTGAAATGCGGTTCCGATGGGCAAGGTGAATTCCTCGACTGCAACTCAAATGATTGAATCCGGATTATATGCATGCGTGAATGGGCGCGGCAACCACTAGGGCTGCTGACTCTGAGTCACGGCCTCGCGCAAATTTGCAGACAAAATGCGCTCTTCCCGGTAGAATGTCGATTCGACTGACGGTCACTTATGCGCTGCGTCCTTCCATCTTTGTGCAGCATCCTCCGAAGTTGGACCGTTCTTCCCAGCGGGCTCTGATTCCTGCCGCACTTTCCTCTCCCAGAGTATTATTGCGTTTCCTAACACCCGGACTTCAAAGCACAG
>Ga0181522_10001575_pt1 | contig 13784 bp, 13 predicted proteins | sample PEATcosm2014_Bin_27_FD_121103 | JGI IMG/M metagenome (GOLD analysis project Ga0181522, IMG submission 121103) | Peatland microbial communities from MTU Mesocosm Facility, Houghton, MI, USA - PEATcosm2014_Bin05_10_metaG | ecosystem: Environmental > Terrestrial > Soil > Wetlands > Peat | place... | reverse complement strand
AATCAGCAAAGTCCAGCAGTTCATCGGCGCGGCGCGAGAGTGAATTTAGCGACCCTGCCGTCAATGAATTGTTGCTAAGCCGCGCACGCCTCGATATCTCAATGATGTATTGGATCGTGCGATAAATATGCTCCAAATTGTCAGCCGTCGTCCTCATCGCCTCTGGAGAAGTCGGCTCCTGAGGTTGCGGGGCGGGCTTCTTTCCTACCATGATCGCGTGAATCTCGTCAAGAAAGGTCGTCATACTGCGATTCAGGCGGAATAGGGAATTGGCTATCCTTAAAACATTGGCGCGGTTCCTTGCGATAGCAGCAAGGCGAGAGACAGACGACAGCACATCGAAGGACTTCGCCTCAATGTTCGACGCCACGAGCGCGTTCATCACGTCGCAATTACTACTCATGCTGATCTCTGTTCTTTCTTGCCCAGCGAGCTGCGCTGGCTTTTTTGGCAATTTCAATTCGTCGCTCACGGCTTATTGAACGAGCACGCGAAGGCCCACCTACACGCCCGCCCTTGCTAGCAGCGACTTTTCGTGCGTCTGGCTCGGAACGCTCTGAGATTGCCGTTTGTACCACGCGAAATGCTCTGACATTTACATCCACGCAACCTCCTTGGGGCAGGAATCGGTTAGATGCGCGTTGGGGGAAGCGAAGTTTTCGGTGGCCCAAATATACATTGCGTGTCAAGTGCCTTCCACATAACGGGCGACACACTGACAGAGATGACCTCGCGATGCACGAAGGTGCATGTCCTAAAGTAACATCCTGAGGAAGACTTAATCAAGGCAAAATGAACAAAATGCTTGACTATTTTTATTCGCTCAAGCATAATGCTCATTATGAACCGGATGACGAAAGAGGAGCAGGTTAGGGTTGTAGGAGCATTGGTTGAGGGAAACAGTATCCGGGCAACATCCCGCATGACCGGAGTTGCACGAAACACGGTCACCAAGGTACTGGTCGATCTCGGCATTGCGTGCATGAAGTTCCATGATGAACACGTTCGCAACGTCCGCGTGCGCCGCTTGCAGTGCGATGAGATATGGGCGTACATCGGCGCGAAAGCAAAAAACGTTAGCATCGAGAAAAAAGAGATCGGATGGGGAGACGTTTGGACTTGGGTCGGAATAGATGCGGACACCAAACTAGTCGTGTCGTATCTGGTCGGCGGACGTGGTGCGGATTGGGCCATGGACTTCATGAAAGATGCTGCGAGTCGCATTCGTGGCCGCGTACGGGTAACAACCGACGGCCATCGCGCCTATTTAGAAGCCGTCGAAGGCGCATTCGGTATGGAGTGCGATTATGCGCAGCTGCAAAAAATTTATGGGGCTTCACCGGAAAACGAAACTCGCTATTCCCCTGCCACCTGCATTGGCTGCGAAATGAAAGTGGTGAGCGGCAATCCTGATCCCAAGCATGTGAGCACCAGCTATGTAGAGCGCCAGAATTTAACAATGCGGATGCACGTGCGGCGCTTCACACGTTTAACTAATGCTTTCTCCAAGAAACTCGACAATCACGCTTACGCTGTCGCGCTTCACTTCATGTACTGCAACTACGCGAGAATCCACCAGACCTTAAGAGTCACCCCGGCGATGGAAAGCGGATTGTCCGACCACGTTTGGAGCATCGAAGAATTGTTGCAGATGGCGGACAGCTACATGCCGAAGCCAGCGAAGCGCGGCCCATACAAAAAGGCGGCTGCAAATTCAAGCTGAGCCACTACCGCTTATCGGCGATTGCGAACATTGCCCTAATTACCATACGCCCGTTAGAATTGAACCACATCGTCCCTGTAGGCCCGTAGCTCAGTCTGGTTAGAGCGCTTCCTTGACACGGAAGAGGTCGATGGTTCGAGTCCATTCGGGCCTACCATTCTTTTCCAAGGCGGTCTTCACTGACGTCTGGGCGCGCCACACTTTCGTTGACTTGCCCCCTTTCCCCACGTAAGATTCGCGAACAGTAAACTGCGAGGAGGCTCAATGCAGCTGCGATTGGAGAGCCGGCCAGTTGGCGACGTGCTGGTAATGCAGTGTGCCGGGCGAATTGTCGCCGGCAATGAAGTGTTTACCTTGCACGCCAAAGTCGCGGACGCCATCGATAAGTATGGCGACATCGTGCTGCAATTGGACCAGGTAGAGTTCGTGGATAGCAGCGGGCTTGGTGCTCTGATGCGGCTGGTGCAGGCGGCACGCGCCAAAAGCGGAGATCTGAAACTCAGCGGCGTCCCGCCAAAAGTTCGCAAAGTGCTTGAGCTCACCAATCTGCTCAGGCAATTCGAAGTTTACGAATCGATCGAAGAGGCGATCACGGCTTCCTATCTGGGCTCGCGTTATTCGCGCGGCAAGACCGGCGACGCTCGGCCGCGGCTGCTTTGCGTCTATCCTTCTACCGATGTTTGTACCTTTATTCGTGAACTGTTGTGCGGAGCCGGATACAACGCTCTGACTACAACCACGATTGAAGACGCTCATATTCTGCTGCGGGCCACCAAAGCCAGGCTGCTCATCGTTTCGCCGCGTATGTTGTCGCTGCGGGGCAAGCCTCTACGCAGCGCCGTGGACGAAATCAATCCGGAGACCGCGCTGCTCGTTCTCGATGAAGATTTCGCCACGCAGGATCCGGGAGAAGCGGCCGAAAAACTGTTGAGTCACGTCGGCACCCTCGTAGCAGCAGCTGCAAACTAGTCAAACTACTCACGAGGGAGGCGATGAGCGTTGGCCCTTGGACTTCCTTGCGCCATGATCGGGTGCGATACTTTTATTAGGACGGCTCATCGCAATGGACCACTCCTGCTACAAGTGCGGGCACACGATCGACGAAGGCAGAGCTTTCTGCCCGCACTGCGGGGCACCGCAGATACGCGTCAGCGTGCCGGAGCCTGCGGCCGCGCCGGTCCTTTCTGACTCGCTACCGCTAGTGGAAAGCGGCGCAAGTGTGGTGTACCCCGCCGTCCATGGATTCTGGCGCCTTAACGCGAGAATAGCCGCGCTTTCCGCGGTCATCAGTGCATTGTTGATGTTTCTCGGGCTGAATCCATTCGTGGCCGCGCTGGTGGCGGGAGGGCTGGCGGTTGCATTGCTGCGCTGGCGCGGTCTTCAAGAAGCCATGCCCCCTGGCGCTGGCGCCCGGTTGGGCGCGCTTAGTGGGCTGTTTCTTTTCTGCGTCTGCAGCGTTCTCGAGAGCTTGATCGTGCTGGCCCTGCATAAAGGGCCGGAAGTGCGCGCGGAAATGTTGGACAGAATGCAACAGGTCGCGAGCCGCTATCCCAGCCCGGAAGTGCAGCCGTTTATGGACTTCGTGAAGTCTCCGGGTGGATTTACTTTCATGATGATCGCGTCACTAATTTTTGGTTTTATCGCCTTCCTCGTACTGGGCGGCCTGGGCGGACTTTTTGGCGCGATGTTGGTGGGCCGCAAAAATCGGCCTTAAGCGTGAGTGGGGGATGATTTTTACGGGTTGCTCGCGCCGTGCCGCTGGTTGCTCTTGCCCCCGCTTGCGGCGCCGCGTATGATTCCCCGTTTGCCTTTCTAGCACAATGAACAAACCTGTACGCGGATCGCTGCTCGGTATCGAGCACCTGGAACAGAACGAAATCCTGGGGCTGCTCAAGCTAGCCCGGCGAATGAATCCGCAAAAGCCGCGTCCGTTGCTGCGAAACAAGCGTGTGGTGCTGCTTTTCTACGAGGCTTCCACGCGCACGCGTTCGTCTTTCGAAATCGCTGCCAAATCGCTCGGCGCAACGACGACCCTGGTGCAATCCTCGGGATCGAGTGTCGAGAAGGGCGAATCTTTAATCGACACAGGCTACACGCTGCGGGCGGTGGGGGCCGATGTGATCGTCATCCGGCATCCATCGGCGGGCGCGCCGGAGTTGATGGCAAAGCATCTCGATATTCCGGTGATTAATGCCGGCGACGGAATGCACGAGCATCCGTCACAGGCGTTGCTCGACACGTTCACCATTTTGAAGCACAAGAAAACGCTTAAAGGATTGCAACTGGCAATCATCGGAGACATCGTGCACAGCCGGGTGGCGCGCTCGGCGTGCCATTTGCTGACGAAGTTCGGAGTAAAGATTACGCTGTGCGGTCCGCCCGAATTTGTGCCCGAAGTCGCGGCGACGCTCGCCCCCGGATTGCGCATCTCGCGGCATCCGGAAGAAGCCCTGCGTGGAGTTGACGTGATCATGTTGTTGCGCGTGCAGAAGGAGCGGTTGGCGGGCCAGAAAATCGGTCTGCAAGAGTATATTGCACATTATCAAATGAGCCCGGCGCGGCTTAAGCTGGCCCGGCGCGACGCGATTGTCATGCATCCGGGGCCAATCATTCGCGGGCTGGAGTTGACCTCGGAAGTCGCCGATGGCGCACAGTCGGTAATCGTGGATGAAGTACGGAACGGCGTGCCGGTTCGCATGGCGATTCTGGCGCGAGCGGTGGGGAAAGCGAAATGAGCCACGGATTTTCGCGGATTGTCACGGATTCCGGGTCCCGAGAAACAGTGCAATGCTGAATGCTGAGTGCTGAATGCTGACTGCTAAAAACCAGAAGCGAGACGCTGCCAGCCTGCTGATCAAAGGTGGGCACGTCATCGATCCCGCGGCCAAGATCAACGCGCCTATGGATATTCTGCTGCGCGATGGGCGCGTAGCGGAGGTTGCGCTTCCCAATAAAACTCGAGGCGGGGCCGATGAAAAATTTGACGCGCGCGGGTCGATCGTTGCTCCTGGCTTTATCGATCTTCACGTTCATCTGCGCGAGCCGGGACAGAGTCATAAGGAAACTATTGCGAGCGGCACTGCTGCTGCCGCTGCCGGGGGCTTCACCTCTGTTTGCACCATGCCGAACACGTCGCCCGTGGTCGATACGGACGAATGGGTCGCATGGTTGCGCCGTCCTGAGCGCGGAGCTGTGGTGAATGTGTTCCCCATCGCGGCTGCGACGCGCGGCTCGCGCGGTCAGTCGCTCACCGATTTTGCGGCGCTGCAGCGTGCCGGTGCAGTGGCCGTTACCGATGATGGCAAGCCCATTCTCGATGACGAAGTCATGCGTGCGGCGTTGCGGCTCGGGGCGGAATTGAATTTGCCGGTGGTGCAACACGCCGAAGATACCCGCATAACTGAGCATTGCTCGATGCACGAGGGGCCGACCAGTTTTCGCCTGGGGCTGCGCGGTATGCCGGCCGCTGCCGAAGCGAGCATTGTCGATCGCGATGTCAGCCTGGCCCAGCAGATACGCGAGTCTCGCCTGCACGTTGCGCATCTTTCAACTTCGGATGCGCTCAAGGCTGTGCGCCGCGGCAAGCGCGCGCGGGCACGAGTGACTTGCGAAGTAACGCCGCACCACTTCACTCTGCTCGACTCTGACGTGGGCGAGTACAACACGAATTTCAAGATGAACCCGCCGCTGCGATCGGCTTCCGACCGCGAAGCGATTCTTGTTGCCCTCGCCGATGGTACTGTCGATGCTATCGCTACCGATCACGCTCCTCACGCCGCGCACGAGAAGCAGGTCGAGTTCGAGCACGCCGCGTTCGGCATCACTGGACTCGAAACCGCCCTGGCGCTGGCCATCACGAAGTTGCACCGCGAGCACAAGATTCCACTGGCGCGAATTGTTGAACTCTTTACCTCTGGTCCGGCGCGAGTGTTCGACCTGCGGGGGCGTGGATCGCTGCAGCGCGGTAACTTCGCCGATGTAACCATCTTCGATCCCAAGAAGCGCTGGACGTTCGATGCCGTGAAATCGCATTCGTTGTCGCGGAATACGCCTTTCGATGGCTGGCAGCTTACGGGGAAAGTGGTGGCGACGATTGTAGGCGGGAAGATGACTTATCCGGCGGACTGAGCTCATGTGGGGACAGCCGCCTCGGCTGTCCAGCCTAGCGAAGCCCGGCAGTTCTTTCAGTTCCCCAAAATCCTCATCCTCTTTCCCACCCTACCCAGCACTTCCAGAGCCTGTTCTAACTCTTCCTTCGTATGTGTGGCAGTCATGATGGTGCGAATGCGGGCTTTGCCCTCGGGTACTGTCGGGAATGCGATGCCGGTGCCGAGCACGCCTTCTTTGAACAGTTCGCGGGAGAAATCCATCGTCAGCTTGCCATCGCCGATGATGATTGGGGTGATCGGGGTCTCGCTGGCTGGAGTGGTGCGGCCGCCGATGTCGAATCCCAAGAGGCCGAGTTCTTTTTTCCAGAAGCGGGTATTCTCCCAGAGTTTTTCCATGCGCTCGGGTTCGCTTTCGAGAACATCGAAGGCGGCGATGCAGGTGGCCGCAACCGACGGCGGATGCGAGGTCGAAAACAAAAACGGCCGCGCGCGGTGGTAGAGAAAATCGATGAGATCACGGGTGCCGCAGACGTAGCCGCCGAGTGCGCCGATGGCCTTGGATAAAGTTCCCACCTGGATATCGACGCGGCCGTGCATTTTGAAATGGTCGATGGTGCCGCGACCGTTGCGGCCCAAAACGCCGGAGGCGTGGGCATCGTCGACCATCATGATGGCGCCGTATTTTTCGGCGAGATCGCAGAGCGCGGGCAGCGGACCGATGTCGCCATCCATGGAGAAAACGCCGTCGGTGATCAGCAGCTTTTTGCCGGGCTCGGCTTTCACGCTGGCCAGTTGCTCTTCGGCGTGGGCGATGTCTTTGTGGCGGAAGACCAGAATCTTCGCCTTCGACAGCCGGGCGCCGTCGATGATCGACGCGTGATTGAGCGCATCGGAGATGATGCAATCGTCTTTGCCAAGAACAGCCGAAACCGTGCCCGCATTGGCCGCAAAACCGGATTGAAAGACTACGCACGCTTCGACATTTTTGAAGCGGGCAATTTTTTCTTCCAGCTCCATGTGGATGCGCATGGTGCCGGCGATGGTGCGGACTGCTCCAGATCCGACTCCGAGCTGGCGCGTGGCTTCGAGCGCGGCTTCGCGTAGCTTGGGATGCGTGGTCAGTCCCAAATAATTGTTCGATGCGAGATTAATAACCTTCTTGCCGTCGAAGGTGCAGATGGCCGCCTGCTCGTCTTCGAGCACGCGCAGCTTGAAGTGCGTGCCCTTTGCCTTGAGCTGGTTCAGTTGGTCGGTGAGGTAAGAGAGCGGATTGGTGCGGGTTGCGGTGGTCATGGGAGAAACCTCGCCACGGATTTGCACGGATTCACGCGGATCAACAACAAAATAAGAGTCTAATACCGGTGCTAAAGGAACGAAACATTGGGAGGTCGGAATCTAAGCAGTTCGCCTTCATCCGTGGGATCCGCGTAAATCCGCGGCCAAGAGATTACTTCACTCCATTCGGGTACACCAAAATCTTACTCGCCTCGCCCGTCTTAAGCCGCTCCATGGCTTTGCTGAAATCTTTCATCGGGATGCGGTCTGTGATCACCGGGTGCAGGTCGAGTTTGCCGGCTTTCAGCAGAGCGGTCATCTGGTACCAGGTCTGGTACATGCGGCGTCCGTTGATGCCTTGCACGGTGATGCCTTTGAAAATGATGTCTTCGGAAAAATTCAGCGCGATGGGCTTTGAGGTGAGGCCGAGAAGAGAGATTCTGCCGCCGCGGCGCACGATGTCGAAGGCGGTACGAATCGAGTCGGGATGGCCCGCCATTTCTAGTACGACGTCGACTCCAAGGCCGCCGGTCTTTTCCATTACGATTTCCGTCGCATCTTCTTTGGAGGGATCGAGCACGTAATCGGCCTTCATCTCGCGCGCGATCTTGCGGCGGTGCTCGTTCACTTCGATGGCGAAGACGGTTGTCGAACCGCAGGCCCGCGCTACCGCGATAGAAAAAAGTCCAATGGGGCCGGCGCCTGTGATGGCCACCGTTTTCGCGGCGATATCGCCGGCCAGCACGGTGTGAACTGCATTACCCAGCGGATCGAGGATAGACGCATACTCCTGCGGAATGGCGGGATCGAGCTTCCAGATATTCGATTCAGGAATGACCACGTACTCGGCGAATGCGCCGTCGGTATCGACGCCGATAATTTTCACGTTCTGGCAGATGTGGGCTTCCCCGGTGCGGCACAGCAGGCATTTGCCGCAAGCCACATGCATCTCGGCGGAAACGAAGTCGCCTTCTTTCACGCTGGTAACTTCGTCGCCGAAGGCGACGACTTCGCCGCAAAATTCGTGTCCGGGGATTAGAGGAGGATGAATGCGGTTCTGTGCCCAGCGATCCCAGTTATAAATATGCAGGTCGGTGCCGCAAATGGAGGCGACTTTTACTTTGACCAGAACGTCGTTTCTTCCGAAAGAGGGGATTCTGACTTCGCGTACCTCTGCTCCAGGTGCCGCTTGCGACTTGACTACGGCGGACATTGTGGTTGGCATGGCTACCTTATGAATTCGCGCTTCGATACAAAACTTATGATTCTAGCACTGCGGGCTTTAGTGGGTTGGATGCGGTTTTTCACCACGGAGAGCACGGGGTGACACGGGGTAAAACCTCCAGCTATCAGATTACTTCTCTGCCGGCAATCCTTTATTCGACTTCGGTGGCGCTTTCTTAAACTCTTCCGACTGGCCTCGCGGAATGCTGAGCGTCTTCCATTCGCTCGATCTGAGATGCTTGGCGAGGAAGACAATTTGCCCAGTGTGCTGCGCGTAGTGGGCCAGTTGCCGGTTGATCGCCTGCAGCACCGTGTGGGGCTCGCCGCGCACAGTCACAGTGCGGGTTACGTCTTCTGGCTTTAGCGATTCGACGGCGCCTAAAACGAGGCTCCAGCCGTCTTCCCACCATTTCAGGATCTCGTCACGCGTGGTTGTCGACGTGACATCGAATTCGCGGTCGCGGAAGCGGTCGGGCTTTTCGCCGTCGCTGGTCAGGAAATCGGTGAAGCGGGAGCGCATGTTTCCGGCGAGATGCTTTACCAGAATCGCGACCGAATTTGATTCCGGATCGATGGCGACGAAAAAATCTTCGTCGCGAAGCTGCGCCATGGCATTTTCGCCCATGCGCTTATGGCCGCGCATCTGACGGCGGGCTTCTTCCAGGTAATGAGCGGCAAGGTCCATGCAAGTTTTTCCTTTCGATGGTTGTGCTGCGGTTCATGCGACCGGCGTCTGCGGCGGCACAAGCGGGTACGGCGCGGTGGGGATTTCCGATTTCAACTCCAACTCCAGTTCGATGCCGCCGACCCAGCGGGCGAACAAGTTGTAGAGTAACGCGCCAATCATTCCTGCGATGAAGCCGATAATCGCGTAGAGGAACGGAATGAACAGAGCGAACCCCACGCTGAAGATTCCGGCGATCGGACTGTTTTGCCCCAGCGCGGAACCCATCAATCCCATAAGCAGAAAAATCGGCGATATTAGCAGTCCTATAGACCCGTAGATCAGGGCCATAATTTTGGCCACCGAGAATACATCTACCGACTTAACAATGTGCACAGAGATCTCCTTTCAAGATTTGCTCGCGGGCTCGACGTTGGCGCTACGCCCAAAGCCGCCGCCGCCCGGCGTCTCAATGCGAATGCGGTCGCCGGCCTGGAGACGAATGCTGAATTTTCCGGGCATCTCTTCCATCCGTCCGCTCTGGCGAATCACATACGCCTTTCCTGTGGCACCGGGTCCTCCGCCTTCCAATCCCCAGGGCGGAAATGTTCTGCGGTCCGCTAACAGTGTAACTTCGCAGTCAGCTAAAACCTCAATTTCACGGACGATCCCATCGCCGCCGCGCCATTTGCCATTGCCTCCGCTGCCAGGTCGAAGCGAGTAGCGTTGAATGCGTAATGGGTATGCGTATTCAAGCGCCTCGGCAGGAGTATTCAGGGTATTTGTCATATGAGTATGCACGCCGGAAACGCCGTCTCGGTTCGGCGTAGCGCCCATGCCGCCGGCGATGGTTTCATAGTAGGCAAACGGCTTGCCGGATCGTGGGTCGATGCCGCCGATGGTCAGATTGTTCATGCTGCCTGAAGCCGCGGCGGGAATTTTGCCAGGAACCGCCTGCGACAACGCGCGCAGCAGAACATCGACGATGCGCTGCGAGGTTTCGACATTGCCTCCGGCAACGGCGGCCGGCGGACGCGCGTTGACGATTGTTCCTGCGGGAGCGATTACCTCGATGGGCCGCATCAAGCCCGCGGTGGCCGGAACATCTTCGGACAGCAGACATCGGAAAACGTAGTAACAGGCTGAAAGTGTAATTGCTTCGACGGCATTCACGCTGCCTTGCGCCTGAGGATCGCTTCCTGTGAAATCGACTTTCACGAGGTGCGATTGTTCCCGCGCGGGAGAAAACGCCGCTTGGGGCTGGCGACGCAAAGCCTTCGGCTTGGCTTTTCTGCCGCGATTCGTACTGCCGTAAAATCGGATTGCTACTTTGATCTTGATGGGTTGGTTAGTGATCCCGTCGTTGTCGAGAGAGTCTTCAGCCTCATAGACTCCCGGCGGAATTTGCAGGAGAAACGCGCGCATCAATTCTTCGGAATATGCCAGCAGGTCCGCAGCAGCTTTTTTGACGCGCCCGGCGCCATAGCGCGCACATATGTCTCGCAGGCGCTCGCTGCCAGTGTGACAGGCAGCAATTTGCGCGCCGAGGTCGCCCTCGCGTTCCTCGGGAGTGCGCACATTATTGAGCAGCAGCGCCAGCACATCGCGGTTGATTACTCCGTTGCGCATGACGTGTACAGGCGGAATGCGAAGGCCTTCCTGATAAATTTCGCGGCATGGCCCCATGGATCCGGCGAACGCGCCGCCAATGTCGGCATGGTGAGCGCGGGAGGCAGTGAAGAAATCGGGGGTTTGGGTTCGAGCGCGTCCGGGCGAAAGATAAACCGGGGCCACCAGAGTTATGTCTGGCAGATGTGTGCCACCGCGGAACGGGTCGTTCAGCATGACCACATCCCCCGGTTGCATTTCGCCGTCGGCGATGGCGGCGACGACCGACATTGGCATCGATCCCAAATGCACCGGCATGTGATCGCCCATGGCAATCACTTGGCCGGCGCGGTCAAAAATTGCGCAGGAGTAGTCGCGGCGCTCTCTGATGTTTGGAGAAAACGCCGTTCGCCGCAGCGCCGCACCCATTTCCTCGGCGATGGAATGAAAGAGGTTTTTGAAAACCTCCAACTCGATAGGATCGCGAGGCATGAGGCGCAGTGTAGCCGAAGCGCGAAGGGAGCACCAGTCGTTGGCCGTACGTCGTTAGTCGTTCTCTGCCCGGCGCTGAGCGACTGGCCAACGACTGAGGGCTGACGACCAACAAGGGGTCTGCAATTCGGAAATTCTTCACTTTTCTGCAAAATTATGTTGACACTGCGTTCATAGTGCCGCAATATCTTGGGTTATAGGCGCTGCCCGCACAATGCATTGGGTAGCGTTAGGCAATCGGGACCCCGAAGTATACAACCTTTGCAAGGGAAAATCGTTCACGGAGGGAACCTTCATGGCAACCAAGAAGAAGGCAAAAAAGAAGAAACACTAGTCGTCAGCGAGACGATACTTCGCAACGCCACGAATTTTCAACCAAGCCTCCTGGAAGAAGCACCTTCTGAGAGGCTTTGCCTTTTGGGCAGACAGCTTCGGAGAAATTCTCGGCCTCGAGGCTTCGGCTGTGTCACAATTGTGAAACTAATCTCAATGCCGGATGCGGGTGAAAATGAGCACCAGGAAAAAGAACACGGCCAAAAATAAATCGGAAGAAGTGTTCATCCCCGATAAACTTTATTTCCGCATCGGCGAAGTGGCCGAACTCTGCCGGCTGCCGGCGTACGTGTTGCGTTTTTGGGAGAGCGAGTTCCCGCAACTGAAGCCGGTAAAGAGCAGCACCGGCCAGCGCATGTATCGCAGGCGGGACGTGGAAAACGTGCTGCACATCAAGAAACTTCTTTACGAGCAGGGATTCACGATTGTGGGAGCGCGCCAGCAGTTACGTTCGGAAACCAAAACCGAAAAAGGACAGGCCGCGATCCCGTTTCCGGCGCAGCCGCCGGAAGAGGTTCAGCAGATACGCCAGGGCCTGCGCGAGATTTTGAATTTGCTTACTGTGCGGAAGACGGGATAACGTTTTCCTGTCGGGGCAGGTAGGCTGAGGAGTCTTGAGCTAGCGCGAAACGTTCAGGCCACGCGCTCCGGAGTCGATTTCTTTTGTTTCTCTGCATTGGCCGCGTCCAGGCGAATACGGCTGACGCGCGCGGTTTCTTTCACCAGATTTTCCGTGACGTTGGAGCGTTCGCCTGCCATTACCGATCCTGCCGCCAGGGCGAAGCGCAAGGCGTCCGATTGATCGTCGAAATAAAGAATGACTTGCCCGGACATAAGAACCCCCGAGAGTGAACTGCGATCTCTGCAAAGAACTGGACAAGCTTGCCGACGAGCGTGGCGTGATCGAACCTTCTCACGATTGTGGTGGAAGCGGGACCGCACCAAAAGTGATTTTGTTGGTTCCGACGAAATCAGAGGTGCATCGCGGTGAGGCTTGGATGCGTGAAGCATGAAATGGTCGGGACGGGCAGATTTGAACTGCCGACCCCTCGCACCCCAAGCGAGTGCTCTACCAGGCTGAGCCACGTCCCGACGGAAGGATCTGCGCTGCCGCAAAATGCGCGTTCAGCCGCAGAGGGGTTCGCTACGATTCTACATCAGCCGGCGCTTTCGTCGCGAGATATCGCGATGGCCAATTCGTAGGACGTTCTCGCTAAGCGGCAGGATTCTCGATCAGAGAAGGGGCGACCGCGTCACCAAACGGCTACCCATGCCAAATTCGCCCTGCGTGGTATTCTCCTTACTAATTGGGTCCAAGTTCCTCGATTCCGGTCGGAGTATCTCCAATCCGCTGCCCCTGGGCGCGCAGCGAATTGTCCATTCGCTACCACGATGAAGAATGGGGAGTGCCGGTGCACGTCGACCGCATGCTATTTGAATTTCTAATCCTCGAGGGAGCGCAGGCCGGCTTGAGCTGGGAGACGATTCTCAATAAGCGCGAGAATTACCGCGCCGCATTTGACAATTTCGATGCGCGCAAAGTGGCGCGCTACGACCGCCGGAAAGTCGCGCAGTTGTTGAAGGACCCGGGCATCGTGCGCAATCGGCTGAAGATTGCTGCGGCGGTGCAGAATGCCCAGGCTTTCTTGCGCGTGCAGGAAGAGTGCAGCAGTTTCGACCGTTATATCTGGCAATTTGTCGGAGGCGCGCCGCGGCTGAATTCGTGGAAATCGTACCGAGGTGTTCCGGCACGAACGGATCACTCAGATGCGATGGCCAAAGACTTGAAGAAGCGCGGCTTCGCATTCGTTGGATCAACCATTTGCTATGCTTTCATGCAAGCCGTCGGCATGGTGAACGACCACCTGGTTCACTGCTTTCGATATGCGGCCGTTGCTCGCCCACAGTAGATTCCCCCTTCCTGCCTAAACTAAGATGAAAACTCCCGAGCCGGGATGGCGGAACTGGGAGACTTTCCTCCGCCATTCGGCCAGTAGTCCGTCGATGCGCATCGCTCTCTGGAACCTCGACTCTGGTCTAGAGATCAAGCATGATCCATGTTGGCGCGTGGTCGCTCGCGTTTTCCTGCCCACGCGCCCATCGGTCAACACCGCCGTCCACGAGCCGGTCCGACAAGTTCGGCGAGAGCAGAAAGTGATCGAGTCGCATGCCTTTGTCCTTCTGCCACCGTTCAAATTTGTAGTCCCAGAATGTCCAGAGCGGCCCGTCCGGATGTAGCTTCCGCATGGCATCGGTCCAGCCTTGAGCCAGCAAACGCGCAAAAGCCTGTCGGCTCTCGGGTTGGATTAACGCGTTGTTGTCCAACGACCGAGTCGGATAGATGTCCTGCGGTGTT
>Ga0181522_10001574_pt1 | contig 13786 bp, 12 predicted proteins | sample PEATcosm2014_Bin_27_FD_121103 | JGI IMG/M metagenome (GOLD analysis project Ga0181522, IMG submission 121103) | Peatland microbial communities from MTU Mesocosm Facility, Houghton, MI, USA - PEATcosm2014_Bin05_10_metaG | ecosystem: Environmental > Terrestrial > Soil > Wetlands > Peat | place... | reverse complement strand
GTCGGTTTTGTTATCGGTGAGTTCTCGCGTGTCGCCGACGCCGGTCGGAAGTAGCACTAGCTTGGCGGGCGAACCGACAGCGCTGATCACGTAGCGGCCGTCGGGCGCGAGCGCCCCGAACCCTCCATCGCCAAGGCGAACCGCGGGTGAGCCATCGGTCTGGCGCAGAAAGATGCTGTAGTTCGTACCGATGGCTTCACCAGTCTCCGAGAAAACGACGGTTTTTCCATCCTGCGACATGCCCGTGAGCAGCGACCAGTCGAACCATGAGAGGCTGCGCTCGCTGGTCTCGCCGGGTGGCAGCGCGGAAAGGCTGATGCGGGCCTGATCTTCAGTCAAGAGAACCAGCCCGTTGCGGCTGATGTCGTGAATGGTAAGTCCCCCCGGCGCGCGGTAGATGAGGCGCTCTTTTCCAGAGGGGTCCATGCCATAGACCGAACGCACCGACCCGGCAGCAGCGGCGGAGTACCACACTTCTCTTCCATTCGGAGTCCATGCAAGTCCTTCTACGCTGCCGTAAAATGACGAACTGGCTTTGTGAATTCCATGATGGTCGAGGATGACGACTCGCCCGTCATCGCCGCCGGGGACGTGGTCTGCAATCGCAATCAAATCGCCGCGCGGGGAAATGCGCACGTGACTCACCCAACCTTGTGGCTTGTAAATGACTTTCCCCGGCGGCAACTCGAGGCCAGGGTTTCCTTCATTGCTTCGGCGAATCACGGCGAGGGACTGGCCATCCGGTGTCCAGTCGGCCCATGCCACTCCTGCCAACACTTCGCGGGGAGCGCCTCCGGCAAGCGGAACACGAGCCAAGGTGCCTGTCTGCGTAAAAGCGCTGTTGTCCACCGGACGGAGCGACACGGCCAGCTCGCCGCTTCCTGAAATGGCAAGCACCTGTGCATCGGGCAGGCCAGTCGGGCGGGAGTCGGAGCTGTCGTAACGCGATGTGAAGACTTCCTGCGGTTGGCCGTCCCACGCCGCGCCGTAAATGATGGTTTGGCCATCGGGGGCGAAGCGCGCTGCCCAGATCGTACCGCGACGGAATGTAACCTGGTGAAAAGTGGGATTCGTCGCTTGCATGCCTCGGCGCGCCAGTGCGTACACACCGGCCCAGGAGGCCAGCAGAAGACAGACGCCGAGAAGCGGCACCAGCCGGCGGTGATAGGCAACTTTTCCCGGCACGGCCCGCACCGCGGAACTGTGGCTGGAGGCGGAAATCTCGGTGAGTGCCTCGAGATTGAAGGCGACGTCGCGAGCCGACTGGAAACGTTCGGCCGGATTCTTTTCCAGGCAATGGCGGACGATTCGTTCCAAGGCCGGGGGGACGTTGCGATTCGTTTCGGTCAGCTCCGGCGGATCGTCCTTGAGAATCGAACTCATGGTGTCAGCAGCGGAGTCCCCGTGGAAAGCCCGCTTGCCCGACATCATCTCGTAGAGAATCGCACCGAAGGCGAAGATGTCCGAGCGTTGGTCGGCTGCCTTGCCCCGCACCTGCTCCGGCGACATGTAACCAACCGTGCCCATCACCAGGCCTGGTTCGGTCGCAGCCTGAATCGTCGGGGCATCGCCACTTTCACCTTGTGTTGCGGGGAGCATCAGCTTCGCCAAACCGAAATCGAGAATTTTGACGCGGCCATCACTGGTGAGAAAAAGGTTTTCCGGCTTCAGGTCGCGATGCACGATGCCCTTGTCGTGGGCGGCCGCCAACCCGCGTGTGATCTGCAACGCATATTCAATCGCCTTGCGGACGGGAAGCGGACCGCCCCGTAGCCTGTCGCGGAGCGTCTCGCCTTCCAGCAACTCCGAGACGACATAGGGTGTTCCACGCTCTTCGCCGATATCGAAGATCGAAAGAATATTCGGGTGATTGAGCGCCGCCGCGGCACGCGCCTCCTGCGCGAAGCGTTGCAGCCGTTCACGGTCGGATGAGAAAGAGGCAGGCAAAACCTTGATCGCTACCGTGCGATCCAGGCGTCCATCGTGCGCTCGATACACTTCGCCCATTCCGCCTGCGCCTAGCGGGGCCTGAATTTCGTAAGGACCTAGCTTTGTGCCGGAGGCGAGTGTCATCAGTGTGCGACATTATATTCCACCGCTGCGATCTCAGTCGCTCTGGCAACCATCTGCGTCATCAGGTGAGTAGGCCGGGGGAATTTCACCCCAGCCTCTCGCAGGACCGAGCGGGAGACTCTCGTCTCACTCGCTCCCATCAGGCAAACATGCCGGAGAAGCCGAGAGCTTTCTAGGGTAGCCGCGCCGCCAACTCGCCGAGCAACGGCAACTCAAAGCGTTCGCCCTGCCAGGCTTTGACCGAGAGCACAACCCAGAGAAAGACGACAGCCAGCGAAGCCAGAATCCCGAACAAAAGAAAAACCATGGCTGCTGCAAGATTCGAAAGAAACAGAGCAATGATCGTCAAAATGAAAAAGATCGCCCATAGCAGGACACTTTGCCAGGCGTGAAAGCGAACGAAGCGGTGGCTGCGAAACGTCGGGAGAAAGAGGATCGCCGCGGCGGGCAACAATGGAAGATAAGCGACGGCCGCAACGGCCCGGTCCGACGAAGGAAGCGGCGCGACCGACCAGCCGCACCCGGGACAGAATGCGTCACTCCCCGGAATCACCGTACCGCAGTGGGGACATTTCGACGAGTGCAGCACCGGTTCGGCCGGAACACCCGGCGAACTCTTGTCCGAACTAGACAATTCTGCGTCCATTGGCTTTCCTTCGGCATTCTTCGCACACACCATAGATCTGGAAAGTGTGGCGGGTCGTGAGGTAATGGTGCCTGCTGCCAATTTCCCGCTCGATCTCTCCGACCTTCTCCGAGAAAAATTCGACGGAAGCACCGCAATCCGTGCACACCATATGGTGATGACTGCGGCGATTGTACTGATGTTCATAACGCGCGATACCGTCATGAAACGCGACTTCACTAGCCAAGCCGCAACCGGCCAGAAGCTTCAGCGTCCGATAGACAGTGGTGAAGCCGATACGCGGATCGGTTTTTTTGACCAAGCGGTGCAATTCGTCGACGGAAAGATGTTCACGAGTTTCAAGGAAGGTTCGGAGGATTGCGTTTCGCTGTCCGGTCTGTTTCAAGCCAACACGGCGGAGATGCTGAAGAAAAATGCCTTCCGCTTCGCGCATGCTTTCCCGCGAGATTGTCGGCTGATCGTCGATTCGCTTCTGCAGCATGGCGTTCAACGCGGGATAAGCAAGGTGTGTGGTTCCGAAGGCCGAACTTATGATACTGGGGAAGGCGAGATTACGCCAAGCGGAGGAGCAAGAATGGCAAGAATGTGAAGGATAAAACAGCACCAGGACGCGAAGTAGGACGAAGTTCTTCGTCTACTTCGTGCCTGGCGGTTTAAGATTTGCGGATTAATAGTTAGTAAGCCGGAGAATTTAATGCGCTAAAGGCGTCAAATCAGGCGTGATAAACCTGTTCGTTCTGTCGCGCCTCGTACCAGAGCGCCAGCTCGACCCGGTTCCACAATCCCAGCTTGTCGTAGATTAAACGCAAATAATTCTTCACTACGTGCTCGGTGGTTCCCAGCGAGTCGGCGATCTCGCGGTTCTTGCAGCCTTCCGCTACCCGCTGAATGATTACGCGTTCGCGTTCGCTTGGCTCCCGCCGTTCTGCTGTCTCTCCATACATAACTGTCTCCTGTAAAGCAAAGTTGCGAGTTTGACCCGCTTGATCCCACCCTTGATTCCGAAGCGCAGGAATAGCCGGTTAAAATGAGCTTTGACCGTTCGCTCGGCAATGTTCAACTGCCGTGCGATTTCGGAATTGTCACACCCCTGAAGAAGCAGATCTATGATCTGCTTTTCCCGAGGCCCCACTTGATTGAATTGTTCTTCCATAATTTGACTGGTCCAAAACGCGCCCTGGTCGCGGTAAGTGGCGCTAAACCCAGTCCCGGACGCATTCAAATCAAGCTTCTTCGTGCGTCTCATTTTGCATTCACCTCGCCAAAAGAGCCTTTTTACTATCAAATCTCTGTGAAAAGTAGCATTTGCTGCCTTTTTGCTACAAAAAAACGGAGAAACGGGGGATTTCCGGGCCGTTCTACAGAGGGAATGCTCCATCTCTAGGGTGAAACACTTAGTACAAAGTTCCAAGTTCCACGCGCCAGAGGCGCATATTTACACGGCAGCCTACCCCCGAGTGCGCCAACATCCTCCCATATAATTGCAGGGTGGACTTCAAACTAGTCAGCAATTACAAGCCGCAAGGCGATCAGGCTATGGCCATCGACGCTCTGACCCGCGGAGTTTTCGATCGCGAGCAGCATCAGGTTCTGCTGGGGGTCACGGGATCAGGCAAGACCTTTACCGCTGCCAAGGTGATTGAAGCAGCCAACCGTCCCGCCCTCGTGATAGCCCACAACAAAACCCTGGCCGCACAACTCTACCACGAATTCAAGAGCTTTTTCCCGCATAACGCGGTCGAATATTTCGTCTCCTATTATGACTTTTATCAACCGGAGGCTTATGTGCCTGCGGCTGATCTTTATATCGAAAAGGAATCCACCATCAACGACGAATTGGACAAGTTGCGGCTCTCGGCCACGCGGTCCTTATTTGAGCGGCGCGACGTTCTGATCGTCGCCTCCGTGAGTTGCATTTACGGTTTGGGATCCCCCGAGGCTTATTACGGAATGCTTTTGTTTCTGGAGAAGGGACAAAAGATCAAGCGATCGGAGATTACGCGCAAGCTGGTCGACATTCTTTATGAGCGCACGGAAGGTGATTTTCGACGCGGCACTTTTCGGGTGCGCGGAGATGTCATCGAAATCTATCCCACGTATGACGACAATGCTTATCGCATCGAAATGTTCGGCGACGAGGTTGAATCGCTTTCACAAATCGATCCCTTGTTTGGAACGGTCAGGCAACGCTACATGCGACTGCCGATTTATCCGAAGACTCACTACGTAATGAAAGAAGAGACTCGCGTTTCAGCGGTCGCATCGATTAAAGCCGAACTGGCCTGGTGGGAAGTGGAGCTTGAGAAACAAGGACGGATGGTGGAATCGCAGCGCATTCACCAGCGCGTCATGTATGACCTCGAAATGATCAAGGCCATGGGCTATTGCCATGGCATCGAAAACTATTCGCGACACTTTACTGGACGCATGCCCGGCGAACCTCCACCGACGCTGCTCGATTATTTTCCTCGCGACTTCCTGATGTTCATCGACGAGTCGCATCAGACGGTTCCCCAGCTGCATGGCATGTACCACGGGGACCGCTCACGCAAGCAGACGCTGGTCGAGTACGGATTTCGCATGCCCTCGGCGCTCGATAATCGTCCGCTTACCTTCGAGGAATTCGAGCATCGCACCAATCAGATGATTTATGTTTCCGCCACTCCCGGCCCCTACGAACTGACAAAATCTTCTGGCGTGGTGGTGGAGCAGATCATACGGCCCACCGGGCTCATTGATCCGCCGGTCGAGATTCGTCCGGTGAAGGGGCAGATCGACGATCTGCTGCACATGATTCGCGATCGAGTCGCCCGCAACGAGCGCGTGCTTGTGACCACGTTGACAAAGCGCATGGCCGAAGATCTCGCCGAGTATTACAGCGAAGTGGGGGTGAAATGCCGCTACATGCATTCCGAGATCGAAACTCTGGAGCGGGTGAAGATTTTGCGTGACCTGCGCAAGGGCGAGTTCGACGTATTGATCGGCATTAATCTTCTGCGCGAAGGGCTCGATCTGCCCGAAGTATCGCTGGTGGCGATCCTTGATGCAGATAAAGAGGGGTTTCTGCGCTCAGCCGGTTCGCTCATCCAGACCATCGGACGCTGCGCTCGCAATCTGAACGGCCGAGCGATTCTCTATGCCGATCGCATGACCGACTCGATGAAAAAGGCGCTCGACGAGACGAATCGGCGACGCGCCATCCAGCAGGCTTACAACGAAGAAAACGGAATCACGCCGGAATCCATCATTAGGCCACTCGATATGACCTTGGCCGCGATCGTCGCCGCCGACTATGCGGATTTGACCTCCTCTGATGTCGATGGCATCCCCAATCTGAAGTCCCAGGAGGAACTGGATGCGTATATTGCCAAGTTGGAGAGTGATATGCGCGAGGCCGCCAAGCGATTTGAATTTGAAAAAGCCGCTAAGCTGCGAGATACGATCAAGGAGCTACGGACGAAGGAGTTTCTGTTCGCATAAATTGCTGGATTCGGCCGCGCGAGTCGAAGGCGATGCGAATCGTTGAGCGGCATCGGCCAGGCAGCACACTCCCCTTTCCTCGAGCAGCGGCAAAGAACGGCCGGGACCCTGCAGGTTCTGCGTGAGCCTGCGGAATGTGAGGTGGCGGAGCTCTCCGCACCTCTGAGCACGGTGGGTTGCACACCAGTTGCGTCACGTCGGTCGGGCAACGTTGAAACCTGCGTGAACTCCCCTGGTCTCAGGGTTTCCTAGGCAGCCCGGGTGGTGGCAGGACGATAGCCGCATTCAGCCGCCTGCTTCATTGCACGCAGTCCTTCTTCCTGCGTCAGCAACGGAGTGGTTTGAACACTCTTGCAGGTTCCGCCGCCGGCAAATGCTATGCCTATGGCTGCGGCGCTTACATGATCTGGCATCTCGGTGATTGCCACAACGTCGTATTGCCCGAACGAGAGCCATCCGTTAACAACTTTTCCACCTAGCTTCTCGATGGCGGTTCGAACGACTTCGATGCGATTCTGGGGGTGTGAAATGATCGCATTCCAGCCCTCGGCGGAATAAGCGACCTGATGCATGAACAGTGGCATAAATCTCCCTTCGTTTGTGTCGGCCGGAATCATCGTCCAAGTTCGCGGGTAAGTCAAGAGCATTGCCGGTTCGGTCCGGTTCGGCTCGAAGAACGCTATGACACGGCACTCTCCACCGAAGTTTTCATGAAATCCCGTTTGCGTCGGTTTGCCCTTCGTTTTTCCTTCAACTATAGTTAGTTCCGCCCGATCGCAGGCGATTTCGCTCCATCAATTCCGACCCCATGAGGAGGATTTCATGTCCGCTCCAACCCCGGATTTTGTCGTGGCTTATTCTGCCATGATGCTGGATGGCATAACCAGAGAAGCTGAAATTACCAAGAGGGTTTTTGCAGCGGTCCCCGAGGAAAGGCGGGATTATCGGTCAGATCCGCATGCGCGTACGGCTTGGGAACTGGCTTGGCACATCGCCAACACTGACAGTCAATTCCTGACCGGGATCGCGGATCTGAAGTTCGCCATGGCCAGTCCGCAAGAGGCAGACAAGCCGAAGACAATCGTGGAACTGGTGAATTGGTATGACAAGAATATAAAGCGCGGTGTGGAGCGCGTGCGCGCGCTATCCCCGGAACAGCTGCTAACTCCAGTCCCGTTTTTCACCTTCAACTTCCCGGCGGCGTTTTATCTTGCGTTCCTGAACAACCACAGTATTCATCACCGGGGAGAGTTGGCGACCTATCTGCGCCCTATGGGGTCCAAGGTGCCAGCGATTTACGGAGGTAGCTATGACGAGCCGCTGCCGGCGGCGGCGGCCTGAGGTTCAGGCGAAATCTCTGACGGTATCGCGGTTCCGAATTAAGCCGCCTTCAAACGGCGGCTTTTTTTGTCGCCTGGCCTTCGAAACATCATCCCTCGCCCGACTCGAGCCGTTTTCATCTTTCTGAAACCCCGCCACGACCTAATGGTGCCGTTACCTCCGTCATCTCGTGCCGGGCACGGGTTCGGCGCATGATACTTACAGTTACCTGGACTCCAACCGCATGAATATCGATGACTTGCTCCGCATCGCCACGGAGCGCCGCGCTTCCGATTTGCATTTGAAGGTCGGAAACTATCCTCATCTGCGCATTGATGGCGATCTCATTCCGCTGACCGACCAGGCGCGTGTGACCGCTGAAGACATGCTGAACATGGCCTTCAGTATGATGTCGGCTCGCCAGAAGCAGAAATTCAAAGAAACCACGGAAATCGACATGGCCTACGGTGTCGCCGGTCTCGGACGATTCCGTGTGAACGTATTTCAGCAGCGCGGCAACGTGGGGCTGGTGCTGCGCGTCATCCCAACCAAGATTCGCGCGCTCGACGAGCTATTTTTGCCGAAAGTCGTGGAACAGATCTGCGATATGCCGCGCGGGCTCGTCCTGGTAACGGGAGTAACCGGGTCCGGCAAATCGACGACTCTGGCAGCAATGGTCGATCGCATCAACTCGACTCGCGCCGAGCACATCATCACCATCGAGGACCCAATCGAATTCCTGCATCGCGACAAGAAGGGCTATGTAAACCAGCGCGAAGTCGAGGTTGATACGCCATCGTTCTCGGCGGCGTTGCGCTCGTCTCTGCGCCAGGATCCCGATGTGATTCTGGTCGGCGAAATGCGCGATCTCGAAACGATAGGCACGGCACTGCACGCGGCTGAAACCGGCCACATGGTTTTCTCTACCCTGCATACGCTCGATGCCGTCGAAAGCATCAACCGAATCATCGCCATCTTTCCGCCGCCGGAACAGAAACAGATCCGTCTGCAGTTGGCGGCGGTGTTGCGGGCAATCGTAAGCCAGCGCCTGGTGCGCCGTTCAGACGCCGAGGGACGGGTGCCGGCGATCGAGGTCATGATCAGTACCTCTTACATCCGGGAATGCATTCTGGTGCCGGAGAAAACTCGCGCCATCCGTGAGGCGATTTCCGCTGGAACTTCGCAGTACGGGATGCAGACCTTCGATCAGTCGCTCTGGGATTTATTCCAGGCGGGATTGGTGAGTTACGAGACCGCGCTTGAGAGCGCATCGAATGCGGATGAGTTCAAGCTGCGCATGCAGGGTATTGCATCAACGGCGGACATTTCGCGCCAGTCGATGCAATCCGCGGGCTTTGGCCGGTAAGTTCAGATTGAGATTGGGTTTGTCCTGCTGAACGTTGTTGCTTTGAACATGTGTTCCTCCTAAATCTTGGGCGCGCTTCGGCGCGCCCTTTTTTTCGTAGAGAATCCATTGCCCGACGCGGAATCAAAGAACATAATTCCGGACAAAAAGTCGGCAATCCGGTCTTCCCTTGTGAGCCAGCTGGTATTCTCCTAGGAGAATCGGGCGAAAAAATCAGCTCCGCAACCGGAGGAATTGAAGATGAGAAATTTTATTAACGTCTCGTGGGCAATGGCTGCGCTATTTCTCCTGTCAGGATTCGGCCCAGTGCGGCCCGATGTGCCCGACAATCTAAAAGCTCCGGCCAATGAAGAGGTGATTCTCGTGGGTCACGCAACGGGCGTGCAGATCTACGTGTGTCAAGCCGACAGCGATCAAAAAGCTGCCTGGGTGCTGAAAGCTCCGGAAGCGGAGTTAACAGACGCAAGCGGCCGGAAGATTGTGCACCACTTTGCGGGGCCCTCATGGAAACACCTTGACGGAAGCGAGGTGACGGGCAAGATGGTCGCCAAGCACGATGCGCCGAAACCGGGCGCGATTCCATGGCTGCTGGTGTCGGTAACAAGTCACACCGGAGACGGAACACTGGCTCAGGTTGCGACCATTCAGCGAATTAACACCGATGGCGGATTACCACCCACGGCGAGTAGCTGCACACCGTCCGCGAACGGCCAGGAGTCGAAGAGTAACTATTCAGCAGATTATTATTTCTACGCCGCCCGGAAGTAACGGCTGCAATCCCAAGCTCATCGCCAGCCGGTGCGAGGCCTTCTCCACGCAGTGACGTCAAGGCCGCCCGCGATTTCGTACAAGTGCCCGCTCCGCGCGTGTCTGATCGTCTGATCTATCGGCACACCGTTCGAGCGCTGGACGTACCCACAGACGCACCCACGAATCACAAGAATCGCCGACAAAGATTGTGCAAACTCGTGACACTTCAGTGACATATGCAGAATACAGCCGAACTAGCATGGGTCCGCCAGCTGATTGAGAGAGAGAGTAGTCGCGTATCGCATGGGATATCACTTTCTGTTCGGCTTGCACATCCCAAGGAGGTTCTGTATGCACCGTTACAGAGTTACTTTCACGCTTTGCCTCGGCTTCGCAGTAATGTTTTTTTCGAGCGCGGCCCTGGCGCAGTATCAACTCACAAATCTCGATTCGAACCAGGTAGGTGGAGCAAAATTCACAGATCCACTGCAAGTAAACGGTTGGGGCCTCGCCCGCAGCTCGAGCAGCCCATTCTGGGTGAGCGATCAGGGTTCGGGCTGGTCAACCCTCTACACTGGCACAGGAGTGAAGGAAGGCCTGGTGGTCCTGGTCCCCTCGGCAAGCGGCGCAGGCCCAGGTCAACCGACCGGAATTGTGATCAACGAGTCGCCGGACACTTCGGAATTTCAGGTGACGGGGCCGACAACCGCGTCGGCATCCAAGTTCCTGTTTGCGACTTTGGATGGCACCATCAGCGGCTGGGCCCCAGGGGCCAACCTGAATGATGCGATCATCGCAGTGAATAACTCGAAAGCGGGCGCGTCCTACACCGGCCTCGCCATTACCAATCGGCCCACGGGAAATTTTCTCTACGCCGCCAACCTCACCAATAACGTGGTCGAGGTGTACGACGGAAGCTTCAACCTGGTTAACACCTTCACCGACCCCACGCTGGGGCCAACTTATGGGCCGTTCGGCATTCAGGACATCAACGGACTGGTCTATGTCACGTTTGCCCTGGTCTCGACCGCCCCAAGCGGCCAAGTTGACATCTTCGAGGAAGATGGAACGTTCGTAAAAGTGCTCGCGCAGGGACCGCCACTGAACCAGCCCTGGGGCGTCGCCATCGCGCCGCCGAACTTTGGAAAGCTGAGTAACACCCTGCTGGTTTCGAACAACACGAACTTCGGTACGATTAACGGCTTCAATCTCGAAACTGGAAAGTTTGTGGGTACCATCAGGAACTCGAGCGGCAAGGATATCGAAATCAATCAGCTCTGGGGGATCGAGTTCGGCGGAGGAGCAGCAACCAATGGCCGCACGAACCAACTTTTCTTCACCGCCGGTCCGGCAAATAATCTGGCTGGGACATTTGGAGTGATCGGGTTGAATTAGCGTACCCGGAAACGCTGGCTCGAAGCGAAGGAAGAGACAGCGCAAGGCCGCTGGTAACCTGGCGGCCTTTGCATGTCCCCGTGGTAGGTCATTCGAACCTTAACCTTAAGATCAAGCGGAGTGGTTACGGTCATCTCCTCGCAGGAATGCTAGCGTCGCCTCGACATCTCGATCACGCCCGTATCTGTATTTGAGCCTCTCGTCTCAAAGCGGTTTCTCGCTTTCGTATAGCTCATCAGATTCCTCCAGTTTTCCCTCGAGGACTAACGCATTTTTCTCCCGCATCGAGTTGAGAAACTTGTCCAATTGCTCTACCCCAGGAAGTACGGGAGTTGGAGGTCCAGTGAAGAACATGCCCTTGATCGTCATAACCTATGATCCGTCATTCAATGCTTTCCCGATGCTCACAATTGACCAGTTTCTGACGATCGTCCATGCAGATGGCCAACCGCAGGCGGTTCGTATTTTTCTGGACACAGGAATCGATTTCGATTTTATTAGAACTGAATCAACTCTGATTCCGGGCGGCCCCAACCATGCTGATTGCAAGACGCACTATAATCCTCTGCATTTCCCTATCATTGAGCGTGACCTCAGGAGCCGAGCAGAAGCCCTCTCCGCTCTCACCTTACGTGAAGGAAGATGCCCCGGTGCTGGTGCTTGAGCATGTGCGCCTGATCGACGGCACCGGTTCTGCACTCCAGGAAGATATGCGCATCGACATCGCCGGCGGCAAGATCACCGCTGTCCAAGCCGCCAGTCCGCACAACCCTTATCCGCCCAACGCCAGGGTGCTCGAGATGACGGGAAAGACAGTGATCCCCGGCCTGATCGGCATGCATGAACATCTCTTCTATCCGACGCCGCAGGAACCCCAGGGTGGTGTCGCGTTCTATGGCGAGGCAGCGGACAGCGCTCCGCGTCTCTACCTGGCAGGTGGCGTGACGACGGCGCGGACCGCGGGCAGCGTGGAGCCGTACACCGACCTCGAGCTGAAACGGGAGATCGAAGCGGGGTTGCTTCCCGGACCGAAGCTCGACGTGACGGGCCCCTACCTCGAGGGGAAAGGCAGCTTCGCAGTCCAGATGCACACGCTTGCGGATGCGGACGACGCAGCGCGCACGGTGGATTATTGGGCCGCCGAGGGCGTGACCTCGTTCAAGGCTTACAACTACCTTACGGCGGATGAGTTGAAAGCGGCCATCGACCACGCTCACGCCCACGGGCTCAAAATCACCGGGCATCTTTGCTCCATCGGATTCAGGCAGGCAGCCGCGCTCGGTATCGATAACCTCGAACATGGCCTGTCGGTCGATACCGAGTTCTTCTCGGGGAAGAAGCCGGACGAGTGTCCCGGTTTTATGACGAATTTGACATATGTCGAGAAAAGCGTGGACGTGGAGGGGCCTGAGGTGCGGGAGACAATCCGTGAGCTGGTAGCGCACCACGTGGCGATTACGTCGACGCTGGCGGTGATTGAGACCTTCGGCTCGAATCGCCCGCCCATGGAGCGGGAGAGCGCGGCTCTCAAGATGCTCTCCCCGCAAGCTGCGAAGGAGTATCTGTTAGGCCGCTCTCATGCGGCCGAGCGCGATATGGGCGGGCCGATGCTCGGAAAAGAGATGAGATTTGAGCGGGAGTTTGTGGCTGCGGGCGGACTGCTGATGGCGGGCTGCGATCCCACGGGCTATGGCGGCGTCGTGCCGGGCTTCGGCGACCAGCGCAACGTCGAATTGCTGGTCGAGGCCGGCTTCTCGCCGGTCGAGGCGATCCGCATTGCCACGCTGAATGGGGCAATCTACATGGGCAGAGACGCGAGCGTCGGATCCATTGTGCCAGGGAAGGCTGCCGATCTGGTGGTGCTGGGCGGCAACCCGGCGGAGAGAATTGAAAACATGGAGAAGGTTGAGCTGGTCTTCAAAGATGGCGTTGGATTCGATCCCGCGAAGCTGATTCAATCTGTCACCGAACTGGTGGGCTTGCGGTGAGCACGCGCGGTTTGGGTGCGGTGTGAATCGAGAGGCGCGCGTTGGATTTACCGGGATGTTTTGGACGGTACGCGGAGCCGATGCGATCATTGCACGCCGCTGCCAGATCAGTGGTGAATTCGAGGACTACTGGGAGACGCGACGGGCGTAATTCCCACCCACTTTAAAGTCGCGCACCCCACCTTGACAACGCTGGCTGACACTCTTAACATGGCCACGTTAATTAACGTGGCCATGTTACATATCGCGGCCATGTTACCAGGCCTTCTTTATGCCATCGCATCAGCAAAATCGCGTCGCAGAATTTGACAAGCTCCTGACCAGGACACTTCAGAAGGCGGGATGGCACGTAAAGCAGTCGGCGCGATCCGTAGACAACGGCGCCGACATCGTGGCTCGCAACGGCAAGAATATCTACGTCTTCCAGCTCAAGGCGTTATCGGAATCAAGGAAAGACAGAGCTATTCCCTTGATTTCACAGGCCATTCTGGAAGCCCAAAGAGCAACTGCCCGGATTACCGGCAGCGCAACCCCCGTCGCTGTGCTGGCCGCCGACCATTTTTCGGATTCCCTGTCGGAACACGTCAAAGACTTCGCCTTGCGCAATGCTCCCAATGTCGGGGTCGGAATCATTGACGCCGGAGGCTTCCGCCGTTTTGCGGGCCATGGCCTGGAAGTTCTCAATACGGAGAGGTCGCGCGTCATCGAAGGCCCTGCCAAAGAGGTTTCGCCGGGCAACCTATTCTCTGACCTAAATCAGTGGATGCT
>Ga0181522_10001571_pt1 | contig 13807 bp, 10 predicted proteins | sample PEATcosm2014_Bin_27_FD_121103 | JGI IMG/M metagenome (GOLD analysis project Ga0181522, IMG submission 121103) | Peatland microbial communities from MTU Mesocosm Facility, Houghton, MI, USA - PEATcosm2014_Bin05_10_metaG | ecosystem: Environmental > Terrestrial > Soil > Wetlands > Peat | place... | reverse complement strand
TCGAGCTGTGCCCACAGGATGTCGCATTTATCGCGCAGGGCTTGAATTGCCCCCTCTTGCTCGGCGCGCGTCGCGGCGTGCTCGAAGACGTACTGGATGGCGAAGGCGGCGTCCTCGGGCGCTTCGGTGAGGCGCGCCTGGAAGTAATCGAGACCGCTCGCCAACCACGGATAGTGCTGGCGCAACTTCTCCATGCGGAGAACGATCAGGTCGCGCGAAAAAAGCTCGGTGAGCGAACTGGCCACGCACTCGACGAACGGGCGGGTGCGCACCAGGTTCAGGTATTCGTTGCCGATGAAGCGCGTGGCGGGCAGAATTCCTTCGGCGCGCTCGACTCGTTCGCGGTCCAGTCCGGTTGCTTCGGCGAGCTTGATCCAGCGCACGATGCCGCCGTTCGGCTTCGGCTCGCCGGCTTTATCGGCGCCAGCTTTATCCGAACCATCATGATCGATGATGCGTTTGCGCCAGGCGCGGCGAAAGTTGGAATCGGTGGAGCGCGAAAGAATGATGGCGTCTTTGATCGGAATAATCGACTGGTAGTAATAGCGATTGAGCGCCCAGGCCTGCAACTGGCCCCGGCTCAACTTGCCCTCATGCATGAGAATGTGAAACGGATGGCGGTGGTGATAGCGCTCTTCGCCGACCTGGCGCAAGGCCGCGCGCAGCTCGTCCAACGTGAGCTTTGGGCTGGTCGCGATTTTATTTTCAGTTACAGTTCCAGATGCCAATTGTCCTCCGCCACTTCCCATCCGGCGTCGCGCACGGCGCGATATTCAGGGCTGGACTGGTTCAGGATCGGATTTGTATTGTTGATGTGAATATAGATTCGCCGGGCGACCTTTACATTCTTGAGCAGGCGGAGACTTTCTTCAACCGGAATGTGGCCCATCTGGTGAGCGGTTTCGCCGCCGCCCTGAATGCGGATGAGTTCGTCATTGCTCCAGAAGGTTCCGTCGAAAAGAAGCGCGTCGACTCCTTCAATTTTGGCGAGCAGCACGGCGTCAAGTTTTTCCACCGCGGGCACGTAGGCGATACGCGCTTTGGCGGCAGAGCTTGAAGACTGTCCTTCGAAGAACAGGGCTGCGCTCGCTTCACGGGCCAGGGCCGTACTCTTCACATATTTCGGATAGCGTCCCGATAGGAAGACTGCTGCGCAGCACAACCCGGAATCGATGCCCGCCGCATCGAGCAGGGGAAACGGCGCCGGGGCGGTTAGCGGAGTCCACATGACCTGCGGATCGACGCGATTGAGCATGCCGAACACGGAATTTTCTTCGCGCAGGATGCGCAGGATCGAGGGCGCGGCATACACGCGCAGCGGTTGCAGCTCGCGCAGCAAAAGCAAACCCACCACGTGATCGAGATCTGCGCTTGAGAGCACGACTCCGGCGATCGGCGAATCGCGCAGCGCGCGCGGATGAAGTTCAGGCGTGGCTTCGATTTGAAACGCGAGATCGGGCGAACCTCCGGCGAGAAACCACCGGGAGCCGTCGGAGCTCAGGGCTAGTTGAGCCTGGGTGCGAGGCTTGGCATGAAAGGCAGGTCGGGGAACACCGCTCCGCGCATTTTCAGGCGCGACGTCATGGGCAGATGCGCGGGCGTTTGCGCGCACAGCAACGCAGTTCGCGCAGCCGCAATTCCACTGCGGGAACCGACCCCCGGCCGCGGAACCGAGGATGCGCAGACGCATCAGGCTGGGTTAGAGTTTCGCGCTAATGTAGGAGTTGATTTCACAGCAGAGAACCACTTCTTCGAAAACCGGAGTTGTCCAGGTCATTTGACTTTCATCCCTCGTTAAATTTTTCCTGGCCGCGCCTACCGACGCGGCTGGGAGGAGTTGACAGATCATACCATCGCCGGACCGGCGGCGGGTGTAAAAAATTGTCAGGCCGTATGGCCCAAACGGGCCAGCCAGCGCCGGTTTCAGGCCCAATCGCCCGGGCAGTGTCTCCTTTTGAAATCATAAACATACGCGGCGCGAAACATCGGGGAAAGGGGCGAGAAACGCGCCTCTACCCCCGGCATTGGCCTACAGAAAAAACCCTCCGTTCTAGGGGAACGGAGGGCTCCATTGCTCAACACACAGCAGGAGAGCAAGTTGACTTCAGCCAAAAAACGCCGTAGCGGGCGGGCTAGTCTGCGTTGATGACGCCGTAAATGCCAGCCGTGTCGCTCTTCGGCCCGCCAACCCAGTAGAGGGAATTGGTATTGCCGTTCTCCGGATCACCGCCGCCGAATTCAATTCCCCAGATTCCGGGGAGATTGATTTTCTTGCCAGCCGAGGTCGAGATCGTGCCGAGAAAAGCGCCGGTATTCGGGTCAAAGGCGACCACGCTTCCGGCATTGACATTGTTGCTGACCAGCAGAGCGTTGCTGAAGGTGCCGAAGTTGGACGGCGCCAGCGCGAATCCCCAGGGCTGGTTGAGGTTCTTACTCTTGGCGACGAGAGTCTTCACCAGCGTTCCACTTTCCGTGAAAATGTCGATATATCCACCCTTTTTTCCATTTTGCAGGGCATAGGCGACATACAACTGTCCGCCGATATCCTGGACATTAAAGGGCGCGTAGCCGGCCGGAATAGAGGTATCGGTAAATGACCCGACAAGCTTGAAGCTGCCGTTGTAGATATCGATTTTGTTGTTGGCGAAATCGGAGGCGTAGACCATAGTGTCGGCGGCATTGATGGCGAGGCCGGTGTAGACGGACCCTGGGCTGCTGGCGCCAATCAGAGCGTTATCGGGATCGAAGTGCGACCAGCCGCAGATCAGGCCGTCGAGGGTCGCGAACATGAAGGCCGAGGTCCAGTTCATGATCTTGAACTGCGAACCGCCGTTGTAGACGATGCCCGTGGGCGAGCCAAGACCCGTGCCTGAAGCGGGGGGAATCGTGACCACCAGGCTCTGTTTTACGCCGTTGCCATCGTAGAGGGTGGAAAGGCCCGTGCCCTGGTCACTGAACCAGAAGTATTCGCTCGGACCATACGCCAAGCCCCAGGGATTGATCAGTTGTTTATCGCCTTTCTTGCCGGAATTTTTGACGAATGTGGTGAGGGTGTATTGCGCGAACGCTGTGCTGGCTGTGACAGACAACACGAGCAAAAGCATGGCAGCAGACATCAAGGGACGGCGAAATGCTTGAGACATAAACTCTCCTAGTGAAGTGAATCTGGCTGGCGGCTCGGACATCGAACGGCCCGAACCTGACACGAGAGGGATGGTAGCGGGACGACAAGTTCAACTTGTCAGTCGAAGGTCAGGGATTTGTAAAATTCTTGTCACCCGCGTGGGCGAATGCCCCGCGGTTGCGCGGAATGACACGCACAGCGAAAAGACACCGGCATCAGTTAGAAGAGTAACTTCAGGGACCAGTTACTGAGCGGCCTCGAGCAAGCCTTGTTCGGCCTTTTCCTGGCATTCGATGCAGTGCCGCGTCCAGGGCACAGCCTCGAGGCGCTTGGAGTTGATCTCTTTGCCGCAGGAGACGCATTCTCCAAAGCTGCCCTCGCGAATGCGGGCGAGCGCACCTTCGACCATGTTGAGCAGTTGCCGGTCGTTGTTGCTCTGGCTGAAAAGAAATTCCTTGGTGTAAGAGCTGGCGGCGCGATCGGCGACGTCTTGCGTGGCCTCTTCGTCGGCGGCGCGGCCGTCCTTCTGGTTGCGCGTCACCATGTGACGCAATTCCTGCTGCCGAGTTTCCAGCCGTTTTCTAAAACTGTCTAATTTCTTCTTATCCATGATTCCGCCTGCCCAAAACGTGCCCGCACGGCAGCCTGAGTCAGCATAAAGCCAAACAAATATGGTAAGCGCGAGCGGAACAGGCGTCAACTGGAGGGGCCGAAGAAAGTCCGAAGTCAGATTGCAGAAGTGGGAGAAACACTCCAACGGCCAAACCCGTTTGCGTTGTCACTCCCCCACCCTGACTTCTTACTTCTGACTTCTGGGCAGCGGCTCCGGCATCGCGGCTAGCGCATAGCCCATGACAGCCATGGCAGCTGCATTCTCTTTCAATTCTTGCGGATCGACTTTATCGAGCGTGTCGGCGGCGCTGTGGTGATAGTCGAAATAGCGGCGGCTGTCCTGAATGATGCCGAGGCCGGGCACTCCCGCTTTCACCAGCGGTTCAATGTCCGAGCCGGGGCTGCTGTCAACCGGACGGAAGAGAGTGACTCCGATTGGCCGCAGTACATCCGCCACTGGTTGTAATGCTTCGAGCGCTGCGGACGACATTTTCAGGTCGAAGCCGATCGGGTGCGCTGCTCCGGTATCGCATTCCATCGCCGCGATGTGGTTGGCCATGTCAGCGGCATAGTCTTTTCCGTAAGCGTCGTGCCCACCGCCGCCGTTCTCCTCGTCCATCCAGGCGATTATGCGCAAGGTGCGGCGCGGGCGCAGGTGCAGGCGCTGCAAAACTTCCGCCGCCTCCATGGCCATCACGACACCTGCGCCATCGTCAATGGCGCCGCGGCCGAGGTCCCAGGAATCGAGGTGCCCGCTGACCACGACAACCTGCTCGGGATGCTCGCTTCCTTTGAGATCGGCGATCACGTTGTAGCCGGTCGTGTTGGGAAAAGTCTGCGGAGTCAGAACGAGGCGCATGCGTACCGGGCCCTGCGCGGCGAGATGTTCGATCAGATCGGCATCTTCGGCGGCGAGAGCCGCGGCGGGAATTCCAGCGGGCGTGCTGTGCCCGGTGTGCGGCAAACGAAAGCTCGCGCCTCCAACAGAACGCACGAGCGCGGCCACCGCACCAAGCGCCGCCGCTGCTTTCGCGCCGTCGCCGCGATAGACCACCGCTTCGCCATAGGCCTCGAATGCCGATCCGGCGAGAGCCTTGCGCTCGTCATAGACAACGTTGTAGAGAACGATCTTGCCGGCCACTTTGGCGCGTCCGAGCGCAGCCAGTTCGTCAAAGCTGTGCACGACGACGACTTCGGCGGTGAGACCGTCGCCGCCGGTAGAGGTGCTTCCGCTGAGCGCGGTCAACACGATGCGCTGCGGGATGTTACCCACTTGCCCTGGATACTCGGTGAGTTGAGCTTTCTCTTCGCCGCGCACCCAATGCGAAACCTGCGCCGATTCGAGGTGGACTTCAAGACCGAGTTTCTTCATCTGCTCGGCGACGTATTCACTGGCCGCCTGCGCGGCCGGCGAGCCCGCTGGACGCGGTCCAATATTTTCGGTGAGGTGCGCGAGTTGTTGCCACGCGTAATCGCTTCCGAGAGCGGCGTCACGAATAGACCGCAACCGGCCGCGGAGCTCGGGAGAAAAAGAAGGCGTTGGTTTCGGGGGAGAGGTCTGCGCCCATGCACAGCTGGCCGGCAGCAGCAGCACGAAAAGAAAGGCGAGGGTTCGGTGGCCGGCCGGCGCGATCAGTTTCCGGCTGAGATTTTTCATCGGGCGATCTTTACTTTTTTATTTCTATTCCTGTTTCGGTTTCTCAGGCGATGTTCTCAGTTGGCACTTTCGGCTGATACCGCGTGGCACAGCTACTTGACGACAGCGGCCGCGCTATCACTCAGCGGGGGCGGCGCATACTCGGGCAGTCCCAGTTTGCTGGCGGGCGTGCGCTTGATCTGGAGTTCATCGAACAGAAGCGCGGGGCTGGCGACACTGAAAGGCACCGATTCCAGATGACTTTCAATCGCGGGCGCTCCACCGGCGGCGACCAACTCGTTGCGCAGCGAACGCACGTCAAGATCTCCGAACACCGCGCCGCGCACGAGTTCCTGATGACCATCGCTGGTATAGACGCGATACAGAAGACGCAGCTCCAGGCCCGGACCCAACGTCTCCACATACATGCCGTAGGGCAGATTGCGCTGCTTGGCGAGCTCGATCAGCTTTTTCCGGAGCTCCGCATCGGGGCGCGGGTCGGCGGACTCAAGAATCAGATTGCTGGCGTGCGGCTCAGGCCCCCCGGTCGCGGAGGCGCGGCCATGGCCGTTTGAAACCGCAAAATCGCGGATGGGCTCGCGCCCGATGAGATAGGAAACGAGCTGTCCTTTTTCGACGAGCGGGACGCGCTGGGCTTTCACGCCTTCGTCATCCAGTTTGTAATCGCCGAACAGGGGCTGGCCGGCGAGCGTCGTGAGGGCGGGATCGTCGACCACATTGATGAAGTCGGGCAGCACGCGCATTTTATAGCTGCTCGACCAGGGTCCGGTGGTGCGGCCATTCTCACCCAGCTTCGGTTTCTTGCCGAGGAGATTGGGTTGGATGAGCTCGGTAACCACCGACGATGCGGCGTCATTCGAAAACAGGATTGGGCCGCGATACTCTTCTTCCACGACCGGAGCTTCGCGCAATTGCTTGAGGGTCTCGAGCATGTGCGCCGTGGTCTGGAGGAATTTTTCGCGCGCGGGAAGACCTGCCAGGTCTCTGGCTTCATCCTGGTGCGAGCGCTGCAGGAGCATGCCGTCGGCGGCCTGCGTGGAGCCGGCGACCAGAATGGTGTATTGCGAACTACCGGAACAGGCCACCGTGCCCTCGGAGTTGACGAAGTAGTGGTTGACGACCTCAAAGCGCAGTGCGGATTCAAAATGTTGAAGCAGGGGATCGGAGCGATAGAGACCGGACGACTCTTCGATGAGGCGCAGCCAGGGTGTGAAGTCAGCGGTTGAAAGGCGGGCCAGCGGTTCGATGGATTGGACCGCAGTGGCCTGCGCGAAATCGTCGACCGGCTGATCGACTTTCATTTGCTTCAAAGCCGCCTGCTTGGCCGACAGCGCTTCACCCGCCGCCTTGTAGGCGCGATCGGTCGCCAGCCAGACGCGATGCCGAATGGCAAAGACGTCGTCGTCGAGCGGGACCATATCGACGGTGCCTTCGCCCGAGCCGTAGTAGCTGTCCTGCTTGTAATCGCCGATGCGGACGACCACCCGCAAAAATCGTCCGCTGCCCCGTTGCTGGCTGCGCAGCGCGCCGAAGATGGCGCTCGCTTCAAAGGCGTCAAGTTCAGTGACTCGATATTCGATGTAATAGGGCGCGGCCACATTGTCCATTTTGAGCTGGGCCTTGGAGCGCTCCATTTCTTCTTTGAGAGCGCGCAGTAGAACGTCGCCCGAAGGATTGGCCGCGCGGGCCGGCAGGTTCGCAGCGCAGAGCAGAAAGATGGAGACGAACGCGATCAACGGAGCGCGGAGATGCGAGGCCAAACCGTAGCCGGATTTCAAGGCGAGCCTAACGCAAGTCATCGTCGCTGTTATTGTCGCCGTCTTTGTCTTCGTCATTGCGCGCCGCCTTTTTCATTCGCACCGTTTTTGACGGCAACGGGCTGATCGGCGCCGGGCGGAGGCGGCAGAATGGGCGGACGGGTGTCGCCGTACTTGCGCTTCTGCACTTCCATATCGGAGAACAAAATCATAGGCGCCGCGGCCGATACGGGTACGCTGCCCGATTCCGCGCCGCAAATTCCGTTGAAGACGCTGGTCGTGTCGCCGGTGGCCTCGATCTGAGTCAAGGTCGTCAGCGGTGTGCCGACAATGTCGACACCACGCACCAGTTCATCGGGACGCCCGTCGGCGTACACGCGCCAAACCATGACCGGCAAAACCTGAAACGCCTGCGGAAGGTCGCGCGTGGTGAGAGTAAATCCACCTTCGATGTCTTCAAAGTAGAGGCCGTAGGGCTTGCCTTGCTTCTTGATGTCGGCGATGAAACGGGCTCGTAGTTGCGCGTCGGGCACGGTGTTTGACGAGGTCACGATCAGATTGCCCTGGCGTCCGACGGGCATTTTACCGGCTTGCGCGCGACCGTGACCGTTTGAGCTGCCGAAATTCTTTACGGGCATGCGTCCCATCAGAAAGTTCTTCAAAACTCCGTCTTTGACCACTTCGACGCGCTCGGCCGGCATGCCCTCATCGTCGTAGCGATAGTAGCCGGAGAGTTCCGTGCCGCCCAGCGTGCGCAGGGTGGGATCGTCGGTCACGCTCAGAAAATCGGGCAGGATTTTTTCATTGACCTTCTTCGTGAAGGTCTGGCCTTCCTCGCGGCCCTTCTGGCGCTGGCCTTCGACGCGATGTCCGAGCACTTCGTGGAAGAACACGGCGGCGGCGCGCCCAGAAAGCAGCGCCGGCCCGCTGAAGGGTTCAGCCAGCGGAGCCGCGCGCAGAGCATTCAAATCGTCGGCTATCTTTTTGACGGCCGCGTCGACCTCGGCCTGCGCGGGCAACTTTGACGGATCGGAATATTGGAAGGTTTCGGCGCGCTCCAGCCGCATGCCGTCATCGGCCAGAAGTTCGCCCTCAATCATGACGCGAAAAATGGCATCGGTAGTGACAATCTTCGTGCCTTCGGTAGTGATCAGGTAGCTGCGGTCGTTGCCGCCGTAGATATAAACCAGCGACTCCTGAATCTGGTAGCGGCGGAAGGCTGCCGAATAGCGGCGCGCCAAATCCTCCCAGGCTTTCTGATCGGGCATCGCGGGCGGGGCAGCGGTGTCGATATAAGAAGATGGCTTTTCGACGGAGAAGTCGGGCGACTCGTCTTCATCTTTGGCGCGGACGGCGGTCTTCGTTTTGACGTTGGTATAAGCCTTGCTGGCTTTCCGGTACTCCTCGTAGGTGAGGTGCCACAAGGTGCGGGCAATGGCATCGGAGTCGTTTTCCAGTGGAAGTGCGCCGCTGGTGATGCCGGAATTCCGGTCACGTTCGTGGGTGTTGTCGAGGTCGGGCTTCCCAATCCTCATGCTGACGTCGGCGACTCGCTCGCGATCGTGAGTCGAGGTCAGAATGCCTCCCTGGGTGCCGATCACCGCCAGCGAATCCGAATCGGTGATGTTGTAGCTGACGAAGTAAGGCGCGGGATCGAGCTTGGAGAGCTCGGTCTGACCGCGATGCAACTCCTTTTCGAAGATAGCGAGCAACTGCGCCTCACCTGGGCCGGCAGCAGCGGCAGCGCTGGAGGATTTCTGATCCTTCTTAGCCTTGGCGTTTTTTGCGTCGGACGTCCTGGCATGCGCGGGCGCCGACTGGGTCAGGAGGATGAGGGTTAAGAGGATGACGGGCAAGAAGAGGACTAGAAAGCGGAGGCGCAGGACTGCTTTTCGAGAATTCATTTTCACAAGTGGGTGGAAACCCGAGTGTACAGGAGTTTCAGCCACAAAAAAAAGCGGCCCCGTTTGGGGCCACCCTTTTAAAGAGGCTATTAGGCAGGAATCAGAGGAAACTCAATTGGGCGCCGTTTCCGGGGAAGAAACGACCGGTGAGAAGTCGAAGCAATCGAAGGAGTGGTCCAAAAGGTTGCGGCCTCTTCGTTACAGGATGAATCAGCATTTCCCGAGCCAAAATGGAACAACCGGGCGCCCAGAGCAAGTCGTCGACAGAACACATTGATAATTAGTGACTTGCGCCTTCTGGCGGTTCCCAAAGTCAACCTCCGCCGGTGCCGAGGGCCGGTCTCGGAATGCAGAATGCTGCACATAGATTGAAGTCCAACGCTGGAGTCGGGACTCTGGCATCGGCCGTGCGGAGGTCCTGAATGCCGCGACGGTCACGGGTTTTCGCCGGATTGGCACTGGGCCGGGCTAAGCGGACGGGTTCTGATGCGGCCCGTCCTCCGTCTTCTTTCTTCACTATTTTTCTTCACTATTTTTCGTCACTATCCGTCTTCTTTCTTCTTCACTAATTGAGCGCGAGCCGGGCAGAAGAAACCACGATCATCTTCTGGGCATTCCAAGCGCATGGAACACGAACGGCACGCCAAAGCGCGGCCATAACCTGCCGATGTAAATCAAAAAGAAAGCCAGCCCAAACTGCCTCGGCTCCGCTTTCGATTGCGCCCCGTCTACCGGACGTTTAAGATTTCCTCACTCCCATGTCTGAAGTCATCTCTGCCGAGCCCATGCCGCCGCCGACCATCTCCACTCCCGCTAACGCACCGTCGGTCGAGGTCTTCGCCGTCTATGGCGTGGAGCCCGAAATCCAGGCCTACGCTATGGCCAAGTATTCGCGTTCGTCGCTCTCGATGAAGGAGTCGCTGAAGGAGATCACCAACCAGAAAGCCGAAAAATTCCTCAACACTTTTTATTTTCAGTACGGCCATCGCTCGATCGCCGATCTCGCCCACATTGCGCTCGCCATCGAGCGGCTTTCGATTCTGGCCGCGATCGTCGTAGCCGACGAGCAGCGCTGGGACGGCCAGGAGCGCTCCACACGCTATCAGGATTTCAAAAAGAGCGGATACTACACGCCAAATTTCGGGACCGACGAACCAGGAACAACCGCCGCACAGTCAGCTTCGCTCTATCGCGAAACCATCGAGTCGCTGTTCGCGGCCTACCAGCAAGTTTCGCAGAAGGCTTTCGAATACCTGGCCAGCATCACGCCGCGCCCCGCGGAGATGAAGCCCGAGGCCTACGAGCGCACACTCCGCGCCCGCGCCTTCGACATCTCGCGCTACCTTCTGCCGCTCGCGACCAACACTTCGCTGGGCGAGATCGTCAACGCGCGCACGCTGGAAACTCAGGTCGGACATCTGCTCTCGCAACCGCATCGCGAAGTGCGCGAAATGGGCGCGCTGCTGAAGCGCGCCGCGACCTCGCCAGCCTACAACGCCAACGAAGAATCGCTGCGCGCGCTGGTGAGTAGGATCCGCGAGTTCTCACCGGAGGTCGCCGACCAGGCCGAACGAGAGCTTCTGCACGAGGTTCGAGTCGCGCCCACGCTCGTCAAGTACGCCGATCCGAACCAGTATGAGATTGAATCCCGCCGCGAACTCCGGCAGGCCGCCACTGATCTAATGCAGGGTGCCGCCATCGAACCGGCGCCGCTCGTCGACTTGCTCGACACCGACCCGCTCGAACCCGATTCGCTCAATAACGACCCGCTCGAAGTCGAACTTGCCACTACGCTCCTCTACGGCCAGTGTCATTATTCTTACCGCCAAATTCGCCGCGTGGTCGAAGCCGCGGGTGAGGCGCGCCGACGCGAAATCATCGATCTCGCACTGCGCCATCGCGGCAAGCACGACGAACTCCCGCGCGCCTTCTCAGCGGGCCAGCAATTTCGCTTCGACATCCTCATGGACATCGGCGGCTTCCGCGACATGCACCGGCACCGCCGCTGCATACAGATCATGCAGGACTTCACCACCGCGCACGGCTATGACACTCCCCCGGAAGTCGAAGCCGCCGGTATCCACGCCGAATACGCGAATGCCATGCAGCGCGCCGCCAGCGCCGTAAAGCAACTGGCCGAAGCCGGCGGCGCAGAAGCGCGCGAGAATGCGCAGTACGCCATTCCGCTCGCCTTCCGGAAGCGCACGCTCTTCAAAATGGATTTCGCAGAAGCTGTTTACATCTCCGAATTGCGCACCACCCCCGCCGGACACGCCTCCTATCGCAACGTGGCCTATGCGATGTATGAGGCAGTGGCGAAGAGGTATCCGGCACTGGCAAAGTATTTCCGCGTCGTTGATGTACGCGAACCGGTGGATTTGCTGAAGCGTTGATCGTAAAGTCCAAGCTCTCAGCGGCAAGTTCCAGGCCCTCAGCTCCAATGCTCTCAGCTCCAAGGACGCCGCACGGGAGAGACTGTTCCTTAGAGCTTGGAGCTTGCAGTCGAGCCCGGCTTTGCTGAAAATTGACGCCGCCGAACCACAGACCCTAAAATCTCTTCACCGATGCCCCTCTACGAATACCAGTGCAAAAAGTGCAAGCACCGCTTCGAGCAGATCCAGAAGTTCTCCGATAAGCCCGTCAAAAAATGCCCCAAATGCGGAGGCCCTGTCGAGAAGTTGATCTCGGCTTCGGCCGTGCAGTTCAAAGGCTCGGGCTGGTATGTCAGCGACTACGGCAAAGGTTCGGGGAGCAAGTCTTCGTCGTCTTCTGAATCCGATAGCGGCTCGAAGGATTCCAAGGACTCCAAAGACAGTTCGAAAGAGAGTTCGAAAGAAAGTAAAGACACGAAAGAGACTAAAGACTCGAAGAAGGACGATAAGCCGAAGTCGGACACTTCGACCAAGAGATCTAAAAAAGAGAGCTAAGAAAGACAGAGGCCGCCTACCGCGGCCGGATTCCCGCCACCGCCATCATCCTGCCCGTGACCCCTTTGTCTCCGCGATGGCTGAACAACATGTCGGTGTGGCAAGCGGTGCAGGGAGCCGACGCATCGATGTTCTTCGCCGCCAGGCCCGCATCCATCAACTGGCGCCGGTTCGCCTCGACCAGATCGAGAAAAATTTTGACGGGCAGTTCGCTGTGTCCCGGCGCGCGCGCCGTCAAAAACAGCAGTGGATATTTCTCCCGCACCGGATCCGACTCCTTGACCTCGCTAAACAGGCTAGCCGCATACGCGAACTGCGACTCAAACCGTGTGCGCACTTCCTCGCCTACCTCGTAGCAGCACGACCGAATGCCCGGCCCAATCGCGGCCAGCAAGTTCCGCGGATCGCTCCCGAAATGCCGGCGCATCTCGCCCACGCCTTTCTCGACGATCCGTTTGACAGTGCCGCGCCATCCGGCGTGAAACACGCCCACTGCGCGCCGTTTACGGTCGACGACAATAATCGGAATACAATCCGCAGCCTGCACCCCGAGCAGCAGCCCTGGAGTATCCGTGATCAGCCCATCGCCCGCCAGCAATTGCGCGGGCGCCTCAACCACGCAATGAATTAAATCGGAATGAATCTGGCGGAGCGTCACCAGCGGCCAGCTCCTCCGGCCGGCGACGCCCAGCTTTTTGAGAAGTAATCCACGATTGCGTTCAACCGCCGCGCGCGAGTCATGCGAAGTGAATCCCAGGTTGAGAGCCCGGCCGCCGTAGACGCGAGAGACGCCGCCGTGGCGCGTCGTGAAGGCATGCACCAGCCATGGCAACTTCTCCAGTTGCGGAGAATGCAAGAGTTGCAGCTTTTTTACGGCGATGGCCCCGGTCACCACCTAGTGATGATACCGGACACGACCGCAGCATCGGCCCGGCCACCGATCGAAGCAGCCACTCGTTCGGTGAAGCGCCAGAGTGAACCGCTTACTTCTTTTTCACCATCTCCGCGTCAATCTGAATCTTCACCGTGTTGCCAATCGCCGCTTCACCGCTCTTCAATAGATTGTTGTAGGTCAGGCCAAAGTCCTGGCGGTTAATCGTCGTCGTCGCCGAAAGGCCGCGGCGCGAATTGCCCCATGGGTCGGTGATCTCGGGTGTCGGTCCATCGACATCGAGCGTCACCTCGTGCGTGGTCCCGTGAATCGTCAGGTCGCCGATTACCTGGAGCTTGTCGCCGCTCTTCACGATGCGCTTCGACTTGAATTCGATGGTGGGATATTTCTCGACATCGAAGAAGTGCGGGCTCTTCAAGTCTTTGTCGCGCGCCTCGACGCGCGTGTCGACCGAACTGACATCGATCGAAGCGTTCACCTGCGACTGGGTAATATCTTTTTCGTTGAGCGAGATATCTCCGCTCACCTTCGTAAAAGAGCCGTTAACGTTCGAAATTCCCAGATGGCGCACCGTAAACTGCGCGGTGGAGTGCGCGGGGTCGATCTTCCAGTCAGAGGTTTGCGCGAGCGCAGAGACAGTTGCTAGAACAGAAAGCGCAAGAACTATGCTTACTTTTTGAGCTGCTTTCAACATTGACGTTCCTTTGTATGAATAATTTGGAAAACTCACGAGCCGCGCCTCAGCGGGGACTTGCGAAGCGACAGCCGCCGGACAGACTTTAAGATGTAACCGGCAGTACAAGGATGCAAAAATCCGGCCGAGACACGCCCGCTCGGAGGCTGAGGTTTGCTCGCGTCCGGTCTGGAATATATAGTTGAGGTGTCTTCCTGTCGCCGAATATGTTTAACGACTTCACCGCCACCGACCGCTGGA
>Ga0181522_10001570_pt1 | contig 13810 bp, 10 predicted proteins | sample PEATcosm2014_Bin_27_FD_121103 | JGI IMG/M metagenome (GOLD analysis project Ga0181522, IMG submission 121103) | Peatland microbial communities from MTU Mesocosm Facility, Houghton, MI, USA - PEATcosm2014_Bin05_10_metaG | ecosystem: Environmental > Terrestrial > Soil > Wetlands > Peat | place... | reverse complement strand
CTCGGCCTTCTCGGTGGCGGCCGCCACGTCGCCGCCATCAAGGTTCGGGAGCCCGCAGCAGGTCTGACGGGGCCGCACCACTCGATAGCCGTTCCGTTCGAGGACGCGTACCGCGTTGCCGGGAATTCCGGGAAAGTTGTAGTCGCCGGTACACGTCGCGAAGATCGCTACGGTTCCTCGCTCGCCGGCGCGCGGCAGCGGCTCGTGGTGCGTCAGCCACTGGTCGAACGCGCGCGCCGCGAACGTCGGGAGAGGGAACTCTGCGGAGATGCCGAGAATCTTCTCGTTGGCCTTGCGCACCAGTCGATTGGCATGGACGAAATTCGCGAGAGATGCGAGCGGCCCGGCGGCGATCGAGCCGAGCGCCTGAGGCTCCCCCAGAGCCTTGTCCGCGACCGTCACCCCGTTTCGCCGTGCCGTCTGAGCTTTCTGTCGCGTGAGGAGGCGCGGGACATCGACGAGCCACGGGTGCCCCTCGTCGGCCGTGTAAGGGCATTTAATGTAGCAAAGCTTGCACTGCCAGCAGAGGTCGGTGACGCTCGTGAGGTCCTCCGCGGTCAGCGCTTCCGCCCCGACTGCCCCGTTCTTCTCGATGTCGCGGTCAACGCGAGCGAACATATCGGGAAACGAGCCGCAGTAATTCACGCACATCCGACAGCCGTGGCAGATCTCGAACACGCGCCGCATCTCTTGTTCGAGATCGCGCGGGTCCCAGAACCGTTCGCTTCGGTAGTCTTTGGCTGGAGCGGAACGAGGGACCGGGTTGACCTTCATCGGGGGAGAGATCCACGTCTAAGGGGCGGTTCAGACTTCAAGCGCACACATCGCCGTTTCGCCGAGGCAAAGCGTGCAGTCGACTTCCGGTCCCGCTCCCGAGGGCCGCCCTTTGCCGATGAACGCGGAGGGCGGAGGGAGCGGGAGCGGACCTTTCGGGCAAGCGAACGGCGGCGACCCCGCCCCGCATTGGCGCCGCCGTCCCGTGGTGGAACAGAAGGCGTAGACATCGTCTCGTTCACTCCGCCCGAGACCCTTTTTACCGCAGGGTCTCGAGCATCTTCGTAAAACGTCCAGCGTGGCTCTTCTCTGCCTTGGCCAGCGTCTCGAACCACTCCGCGATGTCATCGAAACCCTCGTCGCGCGCGTTCTTGGCCATCCCCGGATACATCGACTCGTACTCGTGGGTCTCGCCAAAAATAGCGCTCTTGAGGTTCTTCTCCGTATTGCCGATGGGCAATCCGGTGGCCGGGTCACCCACGGACTTCAGGAAGTCCAAGTGGCCGTGTGCGTGGCCGGTCTCTCCGTCGGCTGTTTCCTTGAAGTTGCCGGCGATTTCCGGGAGCCCTTCCACGTCTGCGACCTTCGCGAAGTACAGGTAGCGACGGTTCGCTTGCGACTCGCCAGCGAAGGCGTCCTTCAGGTTTTGGTGGGTCTTGGTTCCGTTGAGTGATTTGGCCATGATTGGACTCCTCATGAGCGCCGACGTTCGGCGCTCGACAGATTGGGATCTTGCTTTGCCATTCGTCTTTTGAGCGAACTCCTTCTTGCGACGCGGACGGGGAGAGAAGTCGAGAAACTCGCACGATCTCGACGGGGTGCGCAACGCTCTCTGCAGACGGCGCAGACGCCGCGATACACGCGTTCCACCAGTCGAACCCGGAAGCCAGGCGAAATGCGATGTACGCGACGGCTCGCCGCGCGGCTGGAGGCGAGCGACGAAGCCGGCACGTCACACACTGCGCCGCACGCCTCGCAAACGGCGTGGTGGTGCGGCGCAGTGTTGGGATCAAAACGAGCGGCGCTCCCCAGCCGCAACGTGTTCGAGAGCCCGGCGATCGCGAGTGCGTCGAGCGTGTTGTACACGGTCGCGAAGCTCATGGATGGGAACGCCGGCCGGAGTCGCTCGAACAAGGCCTGCGCGGTCGGATGCGAGTGGTCGTCGGCAAAGAGCCGGACGATCGCGATACGCTGCGGGGTCATCTTGAGACCGGCCCGCTTGAGATCCCGCAGCATCCGCCCTGCGCGATCGCGGTCGTCGTGTCCTTCGACTGCCTTCGGGGTCCTCGCTATCACGAACAGCAACGTAGTAAGAATATTTCTAATTTGCAAGACTGGCTGCAGGTTTCTCGAATTCCACTTCGGACTAGGTCAGCGATTCTTTTGGAGCGGAGGGGAGGGAGAGGACGGTTCACTGGCCCCCGCACGGGCTCGGGTTGAGTACGGCAGGGGGGGGCAGCGGCACGACTCCGCAGTGGACGTCCGTGTTTGGAGCGAACGGGGTGCCGAAGAAGCCCGGCGAAAAGGAGGAGAGCGAAGGCTGCCAATTGCCGAACTCGACTCTCAAGGAGGGATCGCAATCCGACGGAAAGGCCATCGAGGCCCCGTCGACGAGCTTCGCGCTGGCAGGATAGGTGAGGGCGTCGATGACAACAGATGCAGTATACAAAGTAATTGTGTCGCCGGAGTTCTTGAGGACGTCGGAGGAGTTACCCAGGCCCCAAGTGACGAGCATGCCTGCGGGGAGGTCGTGATTGTCGAGCGCGAGGGCGGAGTCGGCGATGAGAAAGAACCCGTGCGCAGGCAGCCAAACGTCGGTCGTGATCGAAGCGATCGTCGACCCCTTGCCGTGCGGTACCTCTGCGAAGAGACCGTTGAGAGAGAGCGTGCAGCTTTGGGTGCTTCGAACCTCTATCCACTCTCCGTGGTCGCCGACGCCGGGCTGCGAAGCGATCATGAGCTCGTCGATGACGAGGTCCCCCGCGGCAAGACCCCCTGGGCAGCCGCCGTCCGAGCTGGCCGCTTCGATGGGCGCGTCGACTGTCGTCTCGGCGTCCACCGCGCCGGCATCGCGCGGACAGGGCGCGACCGAGCTGTCCGCGTCCGGGTCGCTCGGCCCGGTCGCGTACGCCTCGACGAGGCTATCGGTTCCCCCGTCCGGAGCATACGACGGGATGACGGAAGTGGATCCTGAGTACGACGCGTCGTCCGAACCGTCGCTCTCGTCGACAGCGGTTTGTCCGGAGCCGCCGCCCATAGACGAGCAGGCGAGAAGAGGAAGCACGAGGAGGAGGGCGCGTAGAGAGGGGGCGGCGGCAAGGGTCTTCGCTTTACACATGAGGACGACCAGAGCAGGGCCTGTGCCTGGCGTGGGCGCCCGCCTTTACGCTCACTTAGGGGAATCCTTCCCCCGTCGGGGCCGATTCGTCCCCTGTCTCGGGACAGGCGCGTGCCCGTTTCCTTGCGCCGTCGACGGAGATCGCCACGGCCGTCGCTTCCTACTGCGTCTACTCCTTCTTCTTGCGCCCGCCGAGGACCGCTAGCCGGAAGTAGCTGAGCTGACTGAGCGCCGTCTGCTTCGCGATCTCCAGGCGACTCGTGTCGCCCTTGCCCACGCGGAGCGAGAGGGAGTTTTCTTCGTAGAGCTCTCGCGTCTTGGCGCGCTGGAGCTTGCCGCTGGACGTCTTGGGGAGCACGCCGGGGCCGACGGGGACGACGTCGTCGAGGGTGAGCCCCATGCCGTCTTGAACCGCCTTTCGGACCGCCTGGGAAAGCGCGTACACCCGGTCCGGGACGTCAATGTCTTGCATCTCGAAGGCCAGGACGACCCGCTCACGGTCTCGTTCGATTCCAGCCGGGTCTTTTGCCCCGAAGGCGATGACGTTCCCTTTGCGGACCCCGTCGACCTTCGACGCCTCCCACTCCATGTCTTGCGGGTAGTAGTTTCTGCCGTTCACGATGATGACTTCTTTCGAGCGGCCGCAGATGTAGATCTCCCGCTTGTGGAGGAAGCCGAGATCGCCGGTGCACAGAAAAGGTCCGGCAAAGGCCTCGCGCGTTCGCTCGGAGTCCTCCCAGTAGCCCGCCATGACGCTGGGGCCGGAGATGCGAATCTCGCCGACGTGGTCCTCGGCGAGGGGCTTGTCGCTGCGCACGTCGTCCGGGGAGAAGATGCGCACGGAGTGCTCGGGAAACTCCGACCCGCATGCGACGATCCGCACTGCGCGCTCGTCTTCTCCGTCGACAGAGGCGGCGACACCCTCGGACCAAAGGCGAGGTCCGTCGATGCTCAGCGTACGCACTCCCGATCCGACCGCGGAGAACGCAACAGCGAGCGTGGACTCGGCCATCCCGTAAGAAGGCAGGAGCGCTTCCTTTCGAAAGCCGACCCGGGCGAACGCAGTCCCGAACCCTTCGAGTGTCTCGGGGCGGATCGGCTCGGCGCCGCAGCCGGCCACCCGCCAGGAGGACAAGTCGATGGCCTCGAGATCTTTTTCCCGGATGCGCTTGACGCATAGCGCATAGGCGAAGTTGGGCGCGTACGAGACCGTGCCCTTGTATCGTGTCACAGCCTGAAACCAGGTAATGGGTCGCTTCAAGAAGAGGAGCGGAGGGAGAAAGACGACGGAGATCGCCGCCGTGAGTGGGGCCAGGACGAAGCCGATCAGCCCCATGTCGTGGTAGAGCGGCAGCCACGACACGCCGACGTCATCGACGTTCGTCTTGAGGCCGATATCCAGAATGCAGCGGATGTTGGTCGCCAGGTTCCCGTGGGTCACGCTCACCCCCTTGGGGCGCGACGTGGAGCCGCTCGTGAACTGGAGGAACGCGATGTCGTCGAGGGAGATCTTCTCCGGCTTCAATGGCTCGAGCGACTCGCGAATCCCCTCGACGGCGACCACTTGCTCCAGGGCCGGGGAGGCAGCCTGCACGGTTCCGAGCAAACGTTTGATCTGCGAGGACGTCACTAGGGCGCGCGCCCCGCTCTTGGCGACGATGTGGCAGGTGTTGTCGAGGTAGCCTTGAAGCTGGCCCAGGCCAAGGGGTGGATAGATGGGTACGGGGACGATCCCGGCTCGCACGGCGCCGAGGAAACACAAGATAAAATCCTCCGCCTGGGGCAAGATGAGCGCGACGCGGTCGCCGCGACGCAGGCCGAGTGCCTGGAGCGCGCCTCCATAGCGAGCGGTGGCCCGTTCGATGGCGGTGAACGAGAAGGTGGTCTGGCTCGCGCCGTCCACCGTGCCTGCCGGTGGCCCGTACGGAGTTCCGCTAGGGAGTGGGGGGCCAGAGGCGCCTCCGCCCCGCAGACCGGGAGCGCCCTCGGGGATGAATCGAAATCCACGGGTCGGGTCCGCCTTGGCGGCGTCTTCGATGGCCTGTGCGACGGTTCGAGGCATCGGGGCACCCACGATTAGTACACGCCCGAAGATGTGCATAGGCCGGTGCACGGCGTTCCGGGCTCCGCTATGGTGCCCCGATCATGGCGAGCGAACGTGTCCGCGTGATCTTGAACCCGCGAGCGGCAGGCGGACGGGCGCTGGGTCGCCTGTCCATGGTCGAAGCGGCGCTCCGTCGGGATGAGCTCGACTACGAGATCGTCCTCACGCAGGGCCCGGGGGATGCGACGTTGCTCGCGCGCGCCGCCATGGCGGACGGCATTCGGGTGCTCGTGGCGATGGGGGGAGACGGCACGCTCAACGAGGTCGTTCAAGCGTTCGTGGATAAGGACGGCGCGCCGGTGCCCGGTCCGGACCTCGCCTTGATACCGGCGGGAACTGGGGGAGACTTCAAGCGAACCCTCGGCCTGTCGGATGAGGTGGACGACGCCGTCCGGCGCATTCGCCACGGGACGCGTCGCGAGGTCGATCTGGGGATCCTGCAGTTTCTCCCCCACGCCGGTCAGTCGGGGGTGCGCGCGTTCGTGAACGTCGCGAGCTTCGGCATCGGCGGACAGGTCGACTCCATCGTGAACCGAACCCCCAAGTGGCTCGGCGGCAAGGCGTCGTTCTTCGTGGCGACCCTCCGCGCCATGGCTAGCTACCGGAACGCGAACGTTCGCGTGAAGGTCGACGGGGAGACGTGGTACGAAGGCTCGGTCTTCAACGTGGCCATTGCCAACGGCCGCTTCTTCGGCGGCGGGATGATGATCGCCCCCCAGGCCGACGCGTCGGACGGCCAATTCGAGGTCATCTGCATCGGAGATCTCACGAAGATCGAGGCAGCGGGGTTGAGTTCGAAGATCTACAAGGGTGCGCATCTGTCCGCGCCTGGAGTGAAGGTCGCACGCGGGACGCGCATCGAAGCCGAGCCGATTCACCCCTGGGCTACCGTGCTCATGGATGTGGATGGGGAGCAACCGGGCAAGCTGCCTCTTTCGGCGACGATGGCGAGGTGCGCGCTCACCTTCAGGACGTGAGGAATGCGAGCGCGAAGGACACCCCGCTGAACGTTCCGTCGACCCGGAATGCCGGGGTCTCGGGCGTCACCTCGGACTTCTTCGGCCCTTGGATCACAGATCCAGTGAGACTGGAACATGATGCTCGGCTTCCTTCACGCGCGTATCCAAAGGATACGCCTGGCTGAGCACTCTTCCGGAGCGACGCTCTACTCAGTGTAGTGCGGCGGGGGCTACGCGCGGCGGATCTTTCGGCATGGCGGCGCGAATGCCGAGAGGCTCGTCGAGCGCGCAGCTCCGCTCGAGGAGCTCGGCCACGTCGAGCTGTGCGATCCGCTCGTCGAGACCCTGCGCCTTGAGCCCATCGGTGAGCATGGTCATGCAGTACGGGCAGGCGCTTGCAATTGTACCCCCCGAGGCGTCGCGTCCCACCGCGTCCACGAGTTGGAGGGTGCGCTTGACATTCACTCGATCCGTGTTCTGCTCCTCCATCCACATTTGCGCCCCGCCGGCCCCACAGCAAAGGCCCTCCTGCTTCGTCCAGCGCTCCGGCTCGCTCAGCTGTACGCCGGGAATGCGCCGTAGGATTTCGCGTGGAGACTCGTAAATGTCGTTGTAGCGACCGAGGTAGCAGCTGTCGTGGTAGACGACCTTGCCCGAGACGGGCTTGCGCGGATTGAGCTTCTTCTCCGCGAGTAAACCCAGCAAAAAATCCGTGTGGTGGATGACCTCGAGCTTGCATCCGAAGTCAGGATACTCGTTCTTCAGCGTATTGAAGCAGTGAGGGCACGTCGTCACCACTTGCTTTATTCCACCCTTGGCGCCGTACGCGTTTAGCGTCGCTGCGTTGCCTTCGGCGAGCGTCGCGAACAAGAACTCGTTACCCGCGCGTCGCGCCGGATCCCCCGTACAATTTTCCTCCTGGCCGAGGATCGCGAACTCGACCCCGGCGGCCTTCATGAGCTTCGCCGTCGCCCGCGCGATCTTCTTGGCGCGATCGTCGTAGCTCGCCGCGCACCCGACCCAGAACAGGACGGGCGCCTTCGGGAACTCGGCCATCATCGGTATGCCCAGACCTTCCGCCCAGTTCGCCCGATCCATTCGGGAGAGGTCCCAGGGATTGCCGTTGACGACCATCCCCTGGAACGGCTTGGCGAGTTGCGCCGGAAACTCGCCCTTCACGAGGACGAGGTTGCGCCGCATGTCGACGATCTTGTCGACGTAGGAGATCAAGACCGGACATTGCTCCTCGCAGGCCCTGCAGGTCGTGCATGCCCAGAGGACGTCCGGATGAATCACGTGGTCGATGAGGTCGATCGGTTTCGACAGCACGGGCGGCGAGATGACCGGGTTCTCGGGAAACGCCGGCGCGTGGTGCTCGTGATCGTCGTGCCCCTCGGCTTCACGCCCGTGCTCCTCGACGTGCTCTTGCGCGTCCGCGTGGTCGTGGCCGCCGCTGTCGTCGTGTGCGTCGTGGTCGTGTCCGTTGCCATGGATATCGACGCCGTTGGTACCCTTCGGCCCGCCCTCCCTCTCGAGGAACTCCCGCTCCCTGCCGTAGAGATGATCCCGGAGATCGAGCGTGAACTGCTTGGGGGAGAGGATTTTCCCGGTCAAGTGAGCGGGGCAATTGTCCGAGCAACGCCCGCACTCGGTGCACGTGTAGAAATCCAGTAGGGCCTTCCAGCTGAAATGTTCGATCCGGGCGATGCCTAGGGGAACCGATGCCGGGTCTGGGAGCTCGCCAGCCACACCGACCGCTTCCATGAGCTTCTCGGCGCTCTCGGCCATCGGCGCGAGCCGACCTCGCGGGGCGAGATCGCGCGCGAACGCGTTGGGGACCGCCGTGAGAATATGGAAGTGCTTGGAGTGAGGGAGCAGATTGAGGAAGAGGAGAACGAGCGTGGAGTGCGTCCAAAACCCGAGATGCGCGAGGAAGAGGAGCGAGGGAGCTCGAGACCCGTCGAAGAAGGACGACATGAACGAGCCTGCCGGGGAGGGGTAGATCTCCCAGGTGATGGGCGCGGTCGACGCGTAGGGGAGGACGAGGGTCGCGAGGGAAGCGCACTGCTCCGGCGTTGCGGCGTCCGGCCCCGAGCCCCCGCCGCAGAACGCGGCGCGGTGCGCCACGAGCTGCAGCGCGGCGCCGTCGTAGGTCATGTCGGCGAGCATCATCGCGACGATGATCATCAAGATCAGGATCCCCTCGAAACGCAAGGTCAGGCGTTTCTGGGGATCGATGAGCCGGTAGTAGAGGAAGACACCGGCCCCGACCAGAACGAGGATCGCCGACGTGTCCTTGAGAAACTAGTAAACGGGTCCCAGAGGCTGCCAGGGGGCGAAGAACCAGAAATTGAAGCCGGGCACGAAGCCGCGCCCCCAGAGGACCAGACTGCGGAGGAGGAGGACCAAGAACCCCACGAAGATGAGCTTGTGAGCCACACCCGCCGGCTCGTAGTAACCCATCTTCTCTTGCTTGAAAGCGTAGCGCCACGTGCCGACGAAGCGCTCCATCAGGTGGTCGAGGCGATCCGTCGGGCGACCGACCTTGAGCAGCTGCCACCTTCGGTTTGCCGACCAGGCAAACGCGCTCAGAGCGGCAACGAGGATCGCAAGCATCGCCGTCGGATTCATCGAACGATTGTCTCCGTCACGTCGCCTCCGTTACACGTACACGGGGTACACGGGGCGCCCCGGCTCGAGCCGGGCGGGTTTGCAGGTTTCGTCTGCACGAAGTCTGCGAGTTTCTATAGGGTTTGGGTAGTAGGCGTCAATCGACACGCGCCCCGTCTCACGGTTCATAGCTCGAACGAGAACTCCTTCTTGTCGTCCGGGGAGGCGATCGAGAGCTCCGTCGCGGACGAGCGCCCGCCGACCTTCCAGCCAAACTGCACCTTGAGCGGGAGCGTCGCACCTTTCGGATCGACGAGCTTGACCTCGACGGCGTAGTGGCCGGCGGGGGGATCGTGCCCTTCGAAGTAGACGTTGTCCACGTTCTGTCCGTGGCAGCCGTCTCTGGGGCAGACGTGGTCGAGGTGGAGCCCTGAGGGCGTCGAGCGGTTCGCATCGGTGAGCCGGTCGCCGGCGGGATCGGTCACGACGAGCTCCATCTCGGCGGGACTGTCCCCCCAGGCAATCTCCCACTGCAAGACGCCGGTGCCCATTCCGCACCCTTCGTCGAAGACTCCGTTGCAGTTATCATCGACCGCGTTGAAACAGATCTCAGGACCCGTGGGCGTACATACCGTCGAGAATGAGACGCCCGCAGGGGTCGAGACGTGGCTCGGACCCGAGATTTCCGGGATCTTGGCCGGCGGTGTGCCGGGCCCGCACCCCTGGCAGGCGAGCGCCACGGCCGACCCGAAAGAGAGGATCGGGGGAATGTTCATCGAGCCCTCGTTAGCACAACGGGCGAGGGTAGAAGGACGGGTGGCCGGCGACTCTCTTTCCGCGAGCGCAAGGGTCGGACTCGACGTGGCTTTCCTCCCTGTCCATACTCGCGCGCCGTGAGACGAAACGACCCTGGGCGTAACCGGCGCCTCGAAACGCTCCTCGCGGGGGGAGTCGTGCGCTTCGTGGCGCAGTTCGTTGTGCTGGGGGTGACGACGAGCGCGTGGGGCGCCGGCGAGGCGCCTCCCGCGGCCGTACTCGACTGGGACGCGCCCGCGGAGTGTCCGACGGGTCCGGAGGCGATGGCGCGGATCGAGCAGATGGTCGGCCGTTCGGGGCGTAGCCGAGATCCCGTGCGGGCTCGCGTTTTCGTCCACGGCGAGGCGGGCGGCATTTGGCGTGGTGAGGTCGAGCTCGCGGCGGAGGGAGCTCGCGAGGTGCGCAATCTTGACGGCACCTCCTGCCGTCAAGTGGCCGACGCCATCGTCGTGATGATTTCGATGGTTGCGGCGGCGGATCCGGCAGGAGTCCCCCCGTCGCTGCCGACTCCAGGTCCTCCCGCGCGACCCCCTTCCGCGTTGCCCCAGCCTCGAGGCAATTCGAGAGCGGCGCGGGTAAAAGATTTCGGCGTGGGGCTTGCGGGAGCGATCGACGTGGGCACCCTCCCATCGACGGCTCTGGGCGGCGAGGTGCGCTTCGACTGGGAGCGCGCGCGCACCGACATCGGACTCGCTGTGGAAGCCATGTCCTCCAAGTCTGCGACGCCTTCCACGCTTCCTGGGCAGGGGGCCTCCTTTTGGCTCGTGCGCGTCCGCATTCGGGGGTGCTATCCGATGCTCGGCGCTACTCTGGCCGCCGGGCCTTGCGCAGGTCTGGGTGCCGAGGCCGTAGTGGCGAACGGCTTCCACACGGCCCGCGACTCGAGCGTCGCCGCGTGGATCGCAAGCCCCTCTCTTGGAGCACAGGTGGTCCTGCGGCTTACGTCGGCGCTATCCTTCCGGGTTCTCGGTGAGGCGATGGCCGCGTTTCCGCAGTCGCGCTTTGTCATCCTTGACTACCACGGGCCGAACGCGCTGACGACCACCGTTCAGCGGGTGGCCCCCGTCGCCTTCGGGGCGACCGCGGGTGGCGAATTTCACTTTTGATGCAAACTTGAGCGTCCCCTGGCCACGCATCCAGGGAACCCGAAGCGCCATGATGACCGTGGAGACCTCGCCCGCCGTTCCCAGCGTCAGCACCGCCCGCGCCGACACGTCGGCGACGTTCGAGCAGATCTACGAGGGCCACGTCGAATTCATCTGGCGAAGCGCGCGGCGGCTGGGTGTGGCCGAAGGAGCCATCGACGACGTGGTGCAGCAGGTCTTTCTCGTGGTTCACCGGCGTTTCGGTGAGTTCGAGGCGCGGTCGTCTCTCAAGACGTGGCTCTTCGCGATCTTGCTTCGCGTCGTGCGCGAGCATCGACGCTCTTTGCGCCGCAAGAGCCCGCACTGGTTCGGGCTACGCATCGACGTTGAGGATCTGGCGGAGAGCGCCGCGCGGTCGAGCCCCGCCGAGGCCTTGGAGCGGGCAGAGGCGTGGCAGATTCTCGATCGGCTCCTGGAGTCGCTCGAGGGCGACAAGCGCGTCGTCTTCGTCATGATGGAGGTCGAAGAGATGACCGCGATCGAAGTCTCGCAGGCCACGGGCCTGAGTCCGAAGGCCGTGTACTCGCGCCTTCGCGCCGCGCGAACCGATTTCGAACGGGCTGCATCCCGGATGCGGGCGGACCACCCCCGAGCGTGGCGCGACCTCGGCACGTCGACCGGAAACGTAGCAGGGAGCAATCGATGAGCAAGCTCAGTCGGGACACTCAAGAACTCATTGCGCGGGGGAGGGGAGGGCCAGCGATACCGAACGGGGAACGTGCGCGGTTGAAGCGCGCTGTCCTCGCGGGCATCGCGGCGGGCTCGACGGCGGCAGTGACGACGGCGACGGCGACGGCGACTTGGATTTCGGTTGCGGCGAAAATCGGGGGCATGGCGACTCTCGCAGGCGTCGTCGTCGTGGGGGTCGGCATCGGGAAATCCCACGTCGGGAGGACGTACGAGGCGCCTCGGGCTGGGCTATCGGCGACGAGCCCGAGGAGCCCGGCCCAGGTGTTCAGCACCGCGGCGGCTGCGCTGCCAAAGTTGGAGGAAGCGGCATCGGTTTCCACGCTTGCCCGTCAAGCCCAGGCTCGCCCTCCTGCCGACATGCCGGTTACGGTCGATCCGTCATCAATCCCCGAGGAGCTCTCCCGAGGTCGGACTGGCGCCACGCTGGGAGGCTCTCCTCCCTATCCTCTGCAGCATCCCGCGAGTCCTCTAGCCGCAGCCGAGGCTACCCACGCGCCTGACCTCGCCGCACCGCACCCCAGTTCGCGGAGCCTCGGCGGAGGGGCGCCTACGAGCTCGGAGACTATGGGCAGGAGTCCGGCCTGGGATTCGCTCTTGGGGGAGGAGGCGCGCTTGGTTCGGGAGGCGAGCGAAGCGGCCCGGTCTGGCGATACGACGCACGCTCTCGCCTTGTTGGACGAGCATGCGGCGAGATTCCCCTATGGGGCGCTCGAGCCGGAGCGCTCTGCCGAGCGTGTCCTCATCCTTTGCGCCACGGGTCGCGCGGAGGAGACGCTGGTCGCGAAGGCCGAGTTCCTCCAGAAGCACGCGTCGGGCCCCCTCGCAGCTCGCGTCCGTGAATCGTGCGCGCGCCTACCTGCCAGATAGGTGCTTCGAAGATTGCAAATCCGGCCGGGGAGCGGCCACACAGTCTCGAACCGGTCGCGCCGCGAGGTCAAGGCGAGACCCGACGATCCTTCCCGGAGGTACTTCGATGAAACGTCGTACGGCCCTAGCTTCCATCGCTTTTCTGTTTCTTCCCCTCGCCGCGTGCGGCCCGGTGTTCACTGTCGGTGTCGACGACGGTGGAACCGACGCCAAGGGCACAAAAGACGGGTGCTCGGGCGTCTCCGCAGGCATCTGCTTGTCGAGCGTGGCGTGCACGACCGACTCCGAGTGTGCGTCCTTGGGCTCGACATGCGACACCTGCAGCAAGCTGTGCGGATGCGGCGTGACAGAGGATGGAGGGACGACCGATGGCAGTGGCTCGTGCACCACGAACGCCGATTGCCCCGCGAACGACCTCTGTGGGTTCGAGGCGAGCCTTGCCTGCACGGCAAGGGGCAAATGCTTTCCCGCTCCGCAGGCCGTATGCGAAGCGTACTCGGCCGGCTGCGCGTGCGACGGCACGGAGATCAACGTCGCCTGCACCGGTCTGCCGAGCGGATATGATACGAAGCCCCTCGCTCACGCGGGCGCTTGCACCGATTCTGGGGGCACCTGCACGACGAGCACGGACTGCGGAACCGGCGGGATCTGTGGGTTCGAGGCGAGCCTTGCCTGCACGGCGAAGGGCAAATGCTTTCCCGCTCCGCAGGCCGTATGCGAAGCGTACTCGGCCGGCTGCGCGTGCGACGGGACGGAGATCAACGTCGCCTGCACCGGTCTGCCGAGCGGATATGATACGAAGCCGCTCGCCCACAACGGCGCGTGTGAAGGTGGAACGGAGGTCGACGGGTGTGCGGCATCCGGCGACATCTGCCTGTCGACCGTTTCGTGCACGACCGATGCGGAGTGCAAGGCGCTCGGCTCGTCTTGCGACCCCTGCAGCAAGCATTGCGGGTGCGGCGTGGCCGACGCGGGTCGGGCGTGCACCACGAACGCCGAGTGCCCCTCCAATGAGCGCTGCGGTTTCGAAGAGAGCCTCGCTTGCGCAGCCAAAGGCGTGTGCGTACCGGTCGCGGAGGACAACTGCGTCGGCCCGCCCAGCCTTGAATTCTGCGGGTGCGATGGAACCGATGTCGTTGTCGAGACTTGCGGTACCGTCCTCTCGTCCGGGTACGCCTCCAAGCCGGTCGCTCATCTTGGTCCCTGCGAGGGCGGCACAGCGCTCGACGGGTGCTCGGGCGTCAGTCAGGCTTGCCTGTCGACCGTGGCCTGCACGAGCGATACTGAATGCAAAGCTTCGGGCTTGGGCTCGGTCTGCGACAAGTGCGCCGGGTTTTGCACGGGCTGCGGCGACTCCGATTCTGGAAAGGGCGATGCTGCCGGGGCGCCGTGCACCACGGCCACGGAATGCGGAATGGGATACGAGTGCGGCTTCGAGGCGAGCCTCGCCTGCGCGGCGAAAGGTCATTGCTTTCTCGAGACCCCCGGCGGAGTGACGTGCGACCTG
>Ga0181522_10001569_pt1 | contig 13810 bp, 7 predicted proteins | sample PEATcosm2014_Bin_27_FD_121103 | JGI IMG/M metagenome (GOLD analysis project Ga0181522, IMG submission 121103) | Peatland microbial communities from MTU Mesocosm Facility, Houghton, MI, USA - PEATcosm2014_Bin05_10_metaG | ecosystem: Environmental > Terrestrial > Soil > Wetlands > Peat | place... | reverse complement strand
TCGACCAATCCGCCCGTTGATGTGCAGTAAGCCTTCGCCTGATCGACGATCGACAGCTTCTTTGTCTTCGCGTTCTGCGCCACCGCCTGGAATGCTCCGCAGAGAATCAGAATCATTCCCACCACAGCGACTACCCGAGATATCCGCATGCAATCCCCCTTGTCGGTATCGAAAGTCATTCTAGAGACGTAGCTTGCTGCGTCTCCGTTGGCGCCGTTCATCATCAGGCGCCAATGTCACCTGAAATCAGCCCGCGAAGTCTACCACGGAGCGCCGGATCCCTCTACGCCTTTCGACGTCGCGCAGCCAGATATTTCGCTATGACCGCGGGCCACAAACGCACCGTCGCTAGCCGCCTCCGACAAATCCAATACGCCTCTTCGATTTTTCACATTCCCCAAAATCCCCGCTCCATGCGAAATTAGTTCATGGCTTTAGTCGTTCGCCCTTCTCCCATTCATTCCGTCGGTGTCTACACGTCCACTCCGATCCGCAAAGGAACTCGGGTCGTCGAATACGCCGGCGAGCGTATCACTCCCGAAGAAGCCGATCGCCGCTACGATGGAGTTTCGCGCACATATCTCTACGGACTGGACGACGGTAAGACCGTCATTGACGGGCACGGTATGGGCGCTTACCTGAATCACTCTTGCGATCCCAACTGCGAGGTCGACGAAATCAAGGGCCGCGTCTGGATTTTCGCGATCCGCGACATCGCAGCCGGAGAAGAACTTTTATGGGATTACAACCTATACGACGACGACGACCCCGCGCCCTGCCACTGCGGTTCCAAGAAGTGCCGCGGTACCATGTATTCCCGCGAGTGGATGGCGAAGATGCGCCGCAAAGAAGCACGCAAAAAGAAAAAACTGGAAGCGGCGAAAAACGGAAAGATCAAAACTTAAATCGGCGTCGAGAGAAATTCAGATACCCGCGCTGCAGCATGGGCTTCCACGCGTCCCAACCCGGAACTACGTTGAAATATTCCTGCAAATACTGCCTAAACAACGTAGGATAGCAGCCCGTTGAACGCCGCGCAGGGGCTATGTCGGACAGGTATTCTACCGGTGTGTGAGTTCCTTCTTCCCATGCTCCCGCCATCCTTCGATGATCAGATACAAGACCGGAATAAAGAACAAATTGAGAAACGTGGACATGATCATCCCGCCAAAGACGGTCGTTCCCACCGAGTGCCGGCCGTTCTCGCCAGCGCCGGTCGCGACCACCAGCGGCACCACGCCCAAAATGAATGCCAGCGACGTCATCAGAATCGGCCGCAACCGGATCATCGCCGCCTGCACCGCGGCTTCCATCAGCGGAACTCCCCGTTCACGCAATTGCTCTGAGAATTCCACGATCAGAATTGCGTTCTTGCTCGACAATCCCACCAGCATCACCAGCCCGACTTGGCAGAACACATCATTCTGCAATCCGCGCAGCCATTGCGCCCCCAGCGCGCCGAGCAATGCCATCGGAACCGCCAGCAGCACGATGAATGGCAGCACGAAACTCTCGTATTGTGCCGAGAGTGTCAGGTACACAACCAGCGTGCCTAATCCAAACAGGATGAGCGACGTCCCACCTGCCGCCAATTCTTCCAGCGACAATCCCGTCCAGCTGTAAGAAAATCCCTGTGGCATCTTGCTGGCCAGTTGTTCCATCGTCGCAATCGCCTGGCCGGAACTGTATCCCGGCGCCGGCGATCCATCGATCTCCGCCGAGCGGAACAGGTTGTAGTGACTGATCACTTGAGGTGTCGTCGTCTGTGTAACGGAGATCAGATTCTCCAGCGGGACCATCGCACCGCTATCCGAACGTACATAAAACTGCTTCATGTCCTGCGCCGTCGCCCGGAACTGCCTGTCCGCCTGCACATACACACGGTACGACCGGTTGTTGAAGTCGAAATCATTGACGTACGACGAGCCCATGTACACGCCCAATGTATCCGTGATCTGCGAAAGTGGCACGTGCAGGCTCTTCGCCTTTTCGCGATCGATCGTCACCAGATACTGCGGATCGTTTGCGGTAAACGACGTAAACAGTCGAACCAAATCCTTTCGCTGAGCCGCCTGCCGCATCAGTCCTTGCGTCGCCGCGGACAATTCTTCGAGCGTATGCGATCCCAGATCCTGCACCACGAACTGGAAGCCGCCGAACTGCCCCAGTCCTTGAATCGCCGGCGGCAACGTCGCAAATACGATCGCACCCGATACTCCAAACAGCCGCGGTCGCACACGATTCACAATCGCTGTCGCGGTATGTTCTTCGCCCTTCCGCTGGGAGTATGGCTTTAAAGGCACGAAGATTAATCCCTGGTTCGCGGCCGCGCCCGCAAAGCTAAACCCCGCAATCGAAAATGTTCCTTCGGCCTCTTTGACATCCGCGAGCATGTCGGACACTTGTTTGCCAATCTGCTTCGTGTAGTCGAGCGAAGCGCCCGATGGCGCTTGTATCACGATGATGAAATAGCCCTGATCCTCGTCGGGCACGAATCCCGTCGGCACGCGCGTGAACACAAAGTAAGTAAGTCCCAGGCCGGCGAAGAACAGGATCGACATCGCCAGCTTATATTTCAATACGTGGTGCAGCAGGACACGGTACCCCCGCGTGAGAGCAACGACGCCATCGTCGAATTTCTGCAGCCACCACCACTTTTGCCGGTGGGAGCCGCGCAGAAGAATCGCTCCCAGCACCGGAGCCAGAGTCAACGCGTTGAAGGCGGAAATTGCAATGGAAAATGCGATAGTCAGCGCGAACTGACGAAACAGGATGCCCGTTGTTCCGGGAAAAAACGCAACCGGCACAAACACTGCAACCAGCACTAGCGAGGTCGCGATGACGGCGCTGGTGATCTCACCCGTAGCCGCTGCTGCCGCTTTATAGGAGTCGTGCTCGCCTTCAGCGATATGGCGCTCGATGTTTTCAATTACGACGATCGCATCGTCTACGACCAGGCCGACTGCCAGCGTGATACCAAATAAGGTAAGGGTATTGATGGAGAAGCCGAGCAATTTTACAAACACAAAAGTGCCGATCAATGAAACCGGAGTGGCGATAAAGTGAATCATCGTCGTCCTCCAGTCGCCGAGAAAAATAAAGATGACAACAATGACGAGCAGGATCGCCGAACCGACCGTGTAGACAACATCGCGAATCGACTCTCCGACGGCGTCCGTCGTGTCGAATGCCACTTTATAATGCATCCCCGGAGGGAAGCTCTTCGACAGTCGATCCAGTTCCGCGATCGCTCGGCGATCGACATCCAACGCATTCGCTGTCGAAAGTTGTGTTACGCCCAATCCCACTGCATCCCGACCGTTGAATTGAAGATCGTTGGCGTAGCTCTCTGCGCCGAGTTCCGAATGGCCTACGTCTTTCAGTCGGACGAGAGTTCCATCCGCATTCGTCTTTAGAATGATGTTGTCGAATTGGGCTGGTTCGCTCAGCCGTCCGACTACCCGCACGCTGACTTGATATTGCTGTCCTGCGATGGCGGGCTGTTGTCCGACTTGTCCCGCGGCGACTTCGACGTTCTGTTCCGACAGCGCACTGACCACGTCGGTAGCTGTCAGTTGTCGTCCCGCCATCCGCACCGGATCGAGCCACAGCCGCATGGAATATTTGCGCTCGCCGAAGATGATCACGTCGGCCACGCCCGGGATCCGTTTCAGAGCGTCCCGGACGTATACATCGAGGTAGTTACTCATGAACAGCGTCGAGTATTTTCCTTGGTCGGAGAACACAGCGGAGCCGAAAACAAAGTTCTGTGATGTTTTCGCCGTGGTGATGCCCACCGCTTTCACCGCTCCCGGTAACCGTCCCTGCGCGGTATTCACGCGGTTTTGAATGTCCACCGTCGCCAAGTCCGGATCGAGCGTCAGATCGAACGTGACGGAGATCTGACTGGTCCCATCATTGCCGCTCGTCGACGTCATGTACTTCATTCCTTCAGCGCCGTTGATCTGTTGTTCCAGCGGAATGGTGACCGCACTCTCCACCGTCTGCGCGCTCGCGCCGATGTACACGCTGGTTACGCCTACCTGCGGCGGCGCCAGATTCGGAAACTGCGAGATCGGGAGTGTAGGCAATACGGCCGCACCTGCCAAAACGATCAGCAGCGCGCAAACCGTGGCAAACACCGGACGTCGGATGAAAAATTGAACGAACATGAAAGGTCCCGAACTGCAAACTCAACCGCAGCTATTTTTTCGTAAACTGGAACTCTGTTTACCGGCAAGTCATGAATCGAAAGCGGGCAGCGCAAACTCGTCGCTCGCTGCTCACAACCCACTGCTAACCCTGCGGAATCACTGGTGCCCCATCCATCAGAAACTGCGTCCCGGAAACGATGACCTTGTCTCCCGGCTTGATTCCATCCTGCACTTCGTAGTCGTTACCGACGGTTTGCCCGATACTGAGCGGTTTTTGCCGCGCGACGAAACCTCCGCCATTCTTCGGCTCCGCGACGAACGCGAAATACTGCCCGGCTAGCCTCGATACCGCCAGAATCGGAACTTCAGGATTCTGATGGGTTCCCCAAATCACCCGCGCACGAATGAACTGCGACTGCCGCAACGCGTCGTTACCGTTTGTGATTCGCGCTTTCACCAGTACCGTCTGCGTTGTGGTATCGACCTGTGGAGAAATGAAGCTTATCCGTGAATTCGCCAGCACCTTGCCTTCGCTGTCGACCACCTGCACCGGCAGATTCATCTTGAGCTGCGACGACTTCTCGATCGGCACGTACACATATGCCTCCAGGCTTCCCGGTTGATCGACCGTGGTAAGTTGCGTCGTCGTCGTTACCCGGTCGCCGACCCGCACGGGTATATCGCCTACCATGCCCGCTCGTGGCGCTACTACCTTGTAGTAGTGAAGTTGTACCTGCTGTTCGTTGACCTGAGCGTCCAGCGAGTCCATCTGCGCCTGCGCCGCGTCCAGCGTGGCTTTTGCTTGATCAAGGTCTTGCTTGCTGACCACTCCGGCCGCAGCGAGGCCCTGCGCTCGCTCATATTGCTGCTTGGCTAGGCTCAGGTTTGCTTGTTGTGCCGCCCGCGCGCTCTCCTGGCTCTTGACCGTTGCCTGTTGTTTCAACGGATCAATCTCCATTAGTGCGCCGCCCGCCGCCACCCGGTCGCCCGAATGGACAAAAATCTGCGTCACCAGTCCCTCGACCTGCGGCATGATCACAGCCGAGTCGCGCGATTTCAACGTCGCCACATACTCAGAAACGTCGTCGACCGGCACCTTCTTCGCGTCGATCACTTTGACGGGCATCGCCGGCATTCCACCGGCCTGAGGATTCTGTTTCGCATTCCCGGAGCAGCCCACTGCTGCCGAAAGCGCCGTCAGCGCCCCGGCCATCAATATTCTTTGTTTTAGGTTCATGGACATAAAAAGTGCGAAATTGTTCCCACCTACTGTACCCTCAGCGACGTTAAATTTGCAGCTGATCAAACAGGAATCTTTCTGACCCTCGAACTTCGGTGCGAAAATGAAGAAGTTGTATCTTAAGGCTTCAAACTGAGGATCCCCACCGAGTACCCATTCAGTGTAATTGTCATCTGCGATGCAGGGGTGACCGAAGTTGCGGTTGGTCCATTCGCCACGTCCGTATTCTTGTCGATCGTCAACAAAGTTCCGCTGGAAAATGTTCCCAGTGCCGAAATATCAACCGAAACCGTCTTTGAAACTCCGGATCCGTTATTGTCGGTAGAGGCATTCACAGTGTGATTCGCGACCATGACGATCACGCTGTTGTCGTTATTGACCACCGCCAGTGTTTCGAAGTCTGCATCGTCCGTGGACGTGAACTGCAGCAATTGAGATCCCAGGCTCGTCGGAAATGTTTTACCGAGCCAGTCGTCCACCCAATAACTCAGTTGCAGCGCGTCCGTATTGTAGTCAACTTCCCCAAACTGCTGGTCCGCGCCGAAGTCCCAGTGATAGAGCGCCTGCACGCCCGCTTTGCCGAGTTGCGAAAAGACATACGGCCGCCAGGCTGCAAAAAACGGACTCGACCCCCGCAGGTCGGGCACAAACGTCGTTCCGTTGCACGCGCTGATCCCTCCGCCCGCGTCATAATCCGCATTGACGTTATTTTCGGTGACCCATACCGGCACGGTTGTCAGCGCCGCATTCGTCTTGAGCTGCGTATAAATGTCACCGACTTCGATGGCGAACCCGGGCACCGTCTGAAAAACGGTCGTGTCCGTGTCTTGCTGATTGCATGTCGAATAGAAATGTGTGGCCAGCACATCGACATGTGCAGTGACACCGCTCACGAACGCCGGAAGATACTGGTTCGCTAATCCCGAATAATCGCCGAGTTCAACCGCGGCATATTTCAGCGATGGATCCACGGCCTGCATCGCCGGCACTACCGCGTTGTAAAGCTGCGTGTATTGGGTTGAATTCAGGTTATTGAAATTCGGTTCGTTGTAAATTCCCCACCATGTGATTGGCAATCCACTGGGCGAAACGTGTTGTCCGTCCGGAGCCGAAAATCCACCCGTAATGTTGTAGTACTCGACCAGATCTTGTGTGTACGCGGCAAACTGTTGGTACGTCGGATCGAGGAAATTGTGATTCGAATCGTACATGAACGCCGGCGCCACCGCGATCTGGAACTCCGGACTGTGATCTCCGATGCCGAGCACAGGCTGCGTGATGTCATCGAGAGTGGTGAAGTCCCATGTCGACGCCGTCGTTTGCGGTACGCCTTGTGAAACTCCCTGCAGCCGGATGTGATGCGAACCAAGATTTCCGAGCGTCGTCGTCGCCGAAGGATTCAACGTGAAGAACTGATCATCCCACTCCGCTGGTTGAAACGATGTCGACATCGCCACGCCGAACGGCCCGGTCGTGGTCTTCGAAACCGTCACCGTGGCATCGGGAGTCGTTGTGCCGCCGCCCCCGCCTCCGTTGTTCGACCCCATCCCGCTCCCACCACATCCCACCCCGAAGGCTAAAGAAGCGCACAATCCAGCCAACAGCACGATTTTCATGACCCGAGATTGTACTCCAGTGATATCGCTTTACTCTGTGTTCCTCAGCGTTCCGTGTGGTGAGCTTTTAGCGTTGGTCCGAGAAGTGGCTAACAAGTAATCATCTTTCCCAATATCTCCTTGAGGATCTTCGCCGCCACAGAGGCCGTCATTCCCGCCACGTCCTGCACCGGGTTGTATTCCACAAGATCAGCTCCAACGATGGTTCCCTTGATGGCATGGAGATGTGCAATGGCTTCCCGTACCGACATCCCTCCTGGTTCGCGATGCGAAACTCCCGGCGCAAATGCCGGATCCAGGGCGTCCATATCAAAGGTGATGTAAACCGGACCCTTCGCCTTCAACTTCGCATAAGCCGGCAAGTCCTGCATCTCCACGACTTCTACTCCAAATCTCTCAGCCTGTTCCCGCTGATGTCGGACCATCGTCCGAATCCCAACCTGTACCAACCGCTTCGCCAGTGCGGCCTCCATGATCCGCGCGAACGGACAAGCATGCGAAAGTCGGTTCCCTTCGAACTCGTCGTACAGATCCGGATGTGCATCGAAATGAAAAATCGTCAGCTCCGGATATCGGGTCGCGAACGCCTTCACAATCGGATACGTAATCGAATGATCCCCGCCCAGCGAAACCGGCCGCTTCCCGGCATCAATCAGTTCACCCACCCGCGTCTCAATCGCCGCGAAGGCTTCCTTCTCTGAGAACGCCAGATCGCCCGCATCTTCGAAAACTCCGGCGACGCCCAGATCTACGCCGAGCTCAGTCCAAGAGTTCGACGCATCGCAAGCTAGCGCCTCACGAATCTTTCCCGGTGCCTCACCCGCTCCGCGCAGATAAGAAGACTGTCCATCGAACGGAATGCCCAACAATACCGGCACGCCCAGCCGACTCTCGCCTTTGTCACCGCTGTCCAAACTCCTCTTGTCAATGTCCATTAGTCCTACAGTCTTCACCTTACCCTTGTGGATTTCTTTTGATCTCTTATTCATATCGGATTCATGTTCCCGTAAACACTTCGCCGCTAACCTCGTCGCTGTAGTTTTCTCTCAGGAGGAGATTTATGTCTACGCTCGCTCTCCTGGCGAAAGCCAGGCAGCATGTTACAGTTGGCGCGAGTCTCGTCGCGCTTTTTGCCAATCTTGGCACGCCCCTTCCAGTCGCCGCTCAAGATGCAGCCACTGCTACCCCGATCAAGCACGTCATAGTGATCATCGGAGAAAATCGCACGTTCGACCATATCTTCGCTACCTACCAGCCGCGCGCCGGTCAGACCATTTCGAACTTGCTCTCCAAAGGGATCGTCAATGCGGACGGAACTCCCGGGCCCAACTTCGCTCTAGCTAGCCAGTCCTCCGCCAACGACTCCAGTACCGACGGATATCAGCTGAATCCCTCCGACAACACCGCTTACTCGGTCCTGCCTCCGGTCCTCGCCGGCGGCTACACAACCCCTCCGTTCCCCAACGTCTCAACTGCCAAAATCTACGAAAACGCTCTGCCGGCAGACTATTACGTTTACCTCACCACTGGCGGCACTGGATTGAGCCATGGAGCGGTTGATACTCGCATCCCGAACGCCGCAACGCTTCCTTCCGGACCGTTCCAACTGACTTCGGCGACGCATCCGTACGATGCCTATGACAACAGCCCCGTCCATCGCTTCTACCAGATGTGGCAGGAGAATGATTGCAACGCCGCCAACGCCACCAGTTCCAATCCGAGCGGATGCAAAGCCGACCTCTTTCCATGGGTCGAAACCACCGTCGGTGCAGGCACCAACGGTATCCCCCAAGCTTCCGGATTTAACGATACGAGCACTGGCGAAGGCTCAACCTCGATGGGCTTCTACAACATGCAGCAAGGCGACGCTCCTTACCTCAAGTCTCTCGCGGATACCTACGCGATCAGCGACAACTATCATCAAGCCGTAATGGGCGGCACCGGCGCCAACCACATCATGATGGGTTTCGGTGACGCTATCTGGTTCAGCGATCCCAAGGGCAATCCCGCTCAGCCGCCACACAACCAGATGGTTGCCGCAGGCACGCCAAATGCCGGCGTGGTCGATGAAATCGAGAATCCGAATGCTCAGCCCGGCACCAACAACTGGTACACGGAAGACGGTTACGGCGGCGGATCTTACGGCTCTGCTTCCTACGGGGGCGGATCTTACGTGAACTGCTCCGACAACACGCAGCCTGGCGTCGCTGCGGTCACTTCGTTCTTGGGAGCTCTCAGCAAGCCGATCAACCCAAATTGCCAGGCCAATCGCTTCTATCTCTTGAACAACTACAACCCGGGATACTTCGGCGACGGCTCCAATGCTTATAACGCAATCGGAAGCCCTTACCAAACCGTGTTCACGATTCCGCCGACGACAGTTCGCAACGTGGGCGATGCGCTGAACGAAAAAGGTGTCTCCTGGGCCTACTACGGCGATCAGTGGAATGCTTACCTTAAGAATCCCAATCTCAACTACGTCGTTGCCTGGAATCAGTATTGCAATATCTGCAACTTCTTCCAGTATTCGACCTCGATCATGAAGGATCCCAAGAGCCGGGCGAACCTGAAAGACACCACCGACCTCGATGCCGCCATCCACAACGGTACCCTGCCGGCTGTGTCCTACGTGAAACCCTCAGGTTGGCTTGATGGTCATCCGGCCTCCTCGAAGCTCGACCTGTTCGAAGGCTTCGTCAAGAAGATTGTCGACGAACTCAAAAGCAACAAAGAGCTGTGGGCAAATACGGCTATCTTCGTCACCTTCGACGAGGGCGGCGGCTACTACGACTCCGGCTACATCCAGCCATTGGACTTCTTCGGAGACGGAAATCGCATTCCCGTCCTCGTTGTCTCGTCCCTGGCGAAGCCCGGCTACGTCTCGCACGTTTACACCGACCACGTTTCGATCCTGAAGTTCGTCGAAGCGAACTGGAAGTTGAAGCCGCTGACCAATCGCAGCCGCGACAACTATCCCAACCCCGTTACGAGCAGCAGCAATCCGTACGTCCCGTTGAACACGCCGGCAATCGGCGATTTGATGGATATGTTCACCTTCAGCAAGTGAGTCTGTCGTTGTGTGAAAGGGCAAAGCCCCACCCGGTCGCAGGAAGCGGCAGGGTGGGGTTTGTGTTTTCCGTGCGTTCCCCTGTGCCCCCCGTCGTGAGCGATTTTCCCGCCCCGGAATCCCCAACCGATCCCGCGCATCCGTTATTCTAGTAAGTGCACTCTTATGCCTAAGACAAAGATTTCCGGCGCCGCCGCGATGGCCGCGTCCAGCAATAATGGCTCCAACCCTGAACGTGAACGTGTCTTCGCCGCGTACCGCCAGTTCGGTTATCTCGAAGGCGATCTCGATCCGCTTGGTTTCCTTCGCCCGCGCCCCACGCCCGAACTCGAAGACGATGGCGAGTACGCTCGCGAAGCCCGTTCTATTTACTCCAGCACCATCGGCGTGGAGATCAATCACCTCTATGCTCCCGAGCGTCGCCGGTGGGTGTTCGAGCGCATGGAAGCACCGTCGCAAGGATTTGAAGTCACCGAAGAAGACCAGCAGCGCATCCTCGATCTGCTCATTCGTGCCGATGTTTTCGAGCAGGTCATGCAGCAGCGCTATCTCGGCAGCAAGCGCTTTTCACTGGAGGGCGTCACTGCTCTGATCCCATTGGTCGACGAAGTTCTTGACAGCGCTTCGCGCCTCGGAGCGATCGAGTTAGTCATGGGCATGAGCCACCGCGGGCGTCTCAATGTCATCGCTCACGTCGCGAAGCGTCCGCCCCAGGAAATCTTTGCTGGATTCGAAGACGTCGACCCGCGCAGTGTTCTCGGCTCCGGAGACGTGAAATATCACATGGGCGCAACGGGCGAATATGTGACGCACAGCGGCGGCAAGGTTCACATTCACCTGGTCTCGAATCCCAGTCATCTTGAAGCCGTTGATCCGGTCACCGTCGGACGCACCCGCGCCAAGCAGGATCGCACCGGCGAAGGCGGGCGCGAAAAGTATCTTCCGCTCCTCGTTCACGGCGATGCCGCCTTTGCAGGGCAGGGAATTCTTGCCGAGACGATGAACTACGCCGACCTTCCGGGATACACGGTCGGCGGCACGATTCACGTTGTTGTCAACAATCTTCTCGGCTTCACGACCAGCTACACCGAAGAGCACTCCACGCGTTTCGCCGCCTGCATCGCGCGCCGCCAGTCGATCCCGATTTTCCACGTCAACGCGGAAGACGTTGACGCCGTCGTGCGCGTCGCTCGCATGGCCGTCGAATATCGCTATCAATTCGGTACCGATGTCGTTATAGATCTCATCGGATATCGTCGCCACGGCCACAGTGAAGTCGACGACCCCACCATCACGCAGCCGCTGCTCTACAAAAAGATCAAGGAGCATCCGCCGCTCTGGGAAATCTATGCCGACGACATCGGCGCCACAGACGCTCAATCTCGCGCCGACGCCATCAAAGCGGAATTCGAAGCCGCTCAGAAAAAAGCCGGCAGCCTCAAGTCCAAGCCCCTGATGCGCGAGCTTCCCAAATATTGGGGGAAATATTTCGGCGGCATCCATCGTCCCGAATTCGAAGTCGAAACCGGACTCTCATCCGAAGAATTATCGGATCTCACCGCTCGACTGACGACTTACCCTGCAGACTTCCACATCCATCCCAAGGTAAAGAAGCTCCTCGAGCAGCGAGCCGAAATGGGCAATGGGAAGCGCCCCGTCGATTACGGCATGGCCGAGGCACTGGCCTTCGCCAGTCTCGTAAAGACGGGCACGCACGTTCGCATGTCCGGACAGGACACTCGCCGCGGCACCTTCAACCAGCGACACTCGGTCCTCATCGACATCGAGAACGAAAATGAATACGTGCCGTTGGAAAATATCGCTGCCGATCAGGCGCGCTGCGAAATCTACAACTCCACGCTTTCCGAAGCCGGAGTTCTCGGCTTTGAGTACGGATACAGTCGCGACTATCCCGAATCGCTGGTTCTCTGGGAAGCCCAGTTCGGCGACTTCGTCAACGTTGCCCAAGCCATCATCGATCAGTTCATTAGCGCCGGAGAAGCCAAGTGGAATCTTCTCTCCGGCCTCGTGATGCTTCTTCCGCACGGCTACGAAGGCCAGGGGCCGGAACATTCCAGCGCCCGTATCGAGCGCTTTATCCAACTCGCGGCCAAGCACAACATCCAGATCGCGCAACCCTCGAACGCCGCGCAATATTTCCATCTCCTGCGCCGCCAAGCCTTGCGCCACTGGCGTAAGCCGCTCGTCGTCTTTACTCCAAAGAGCATGCTGCGTCATCCCGACGCGAGCTCGCCCATCGAAGATTTCACCCACAAGAATTTCTTGAACGTCCTCCCCGACAACGAAGTCGGAGAAGCCGAACGCATACTGATCTGCACCGGAAAAATCGGCCACGAACTTCAGAATGAGCGCAAGAAGCGAAACGACACGACGACCGCGATCGTCTTCTTGGAGCAGCTCTATCCCTTCCCGGAAGAAGAAGTCGTCGCCGAATTCGATCGCCACGGTAAGACCGCCGACATCGTCTGGGTGCAGGAAGAGCCCGCGAACATGGGAGCCATGTTTAATATGCTCCCGCGCCTGAAGCGTCTCGCCGGCAACCGCCCGGTCCTCAGTGTCAAGCGCAGTTCAGGCGCAAGCCCGGCCACTGGCAGTGCCAAAGCCCACGAAGTAGAACAAAAAACGTTGCTGACCCTGGCATTCACCATTAAGTAACGAAATGGGGTTTTCTAGAACCGGGGTGCCCCATTTCCGGCCTCCTTTGCCGTAAGTGGGGATTTTGATCTTCTCCCTTCGTCACACCGCCCGCTCACAGGTATACTCATCCACCAGTTCGACCAATCCCGTTCGAGGATCTCGTTCCATGGGTCGTATTCTTTCCGCAATTGTTCTCCTACTCAGCGCGGCTGCGTATTCGCTCTCCCAAACCTCCGTTACCTTCACGAAAGATGTAGCCCCGATTCTTCAGCAGCATTGTCAGACCTGTCATCGTCCCGGTGAAGCCGCTCCATTCCCGCTTCTGACCTATGAACAAGCGCGTCCCTGGGCCACCAGCATGAAGCGTGTCGTCAAGCAAAAGATCATGCCGCCCTGGTTTGCCGATCCCTCGGTCGGCCATTTTTCCAACGACCGCTCCCTCAACGATAAAGAGATCAGCACGATTCTTGCTTGGGCGAATGCCGGAGCGCCCGAGGGCGATCCCGCCGACATGCCGCCTTCCGCGACGTTCACCGAAGGCTGGGGAATTCCCAAGCCTGACATGATTTTCGAGTTGCCGCAGGCCTTCTCGGTTCCCGCCTCCGGCATGGTGGAGTATCAATACGTCATCCTGCCTACCGGTTTCACCAAAGACACGTGGGTACAGGCTGCCGAAGCGCGTCCCACGGACCGCTCCGTGGTCCATCACATCATCGCCTACGTGCGCGAGCCCGGATCGAATTACTTCAAGGGTCAAAAGCCCGGCGTCTTTTTCGAGGCTCCTCCTCCGAAGCAGGACGACAAAAACGACACCAGCGCGCTGCCCAGTGACTTTCTCATCGGCTACGCACCCGGTCAGCCCGCCGAGATTCTTCCGCCCGGACAAGCCAAGTTGATTAAGGCCGGTTCCGACATCGTGCTGGAAGTCCACTACACCCCAAATGGAAAGGCAACCACCGATCGCACGCGCGTGGGACTTGTTTTCGCGAAAGAGACGCCAAAAGAACGCGTGCTGACGCTCTCGGCGGTGAACGGCACGTTCAAGATTCCGCCCGGAGATCCGAACTACCAGGTT
>Ga0181522_10001562_pt1 | contig 13889 bp, 12 predicted proteins | sample PEATcosm2014_Bin_27_FD_121103 | JGI IMG/M metagenome (GOLD analysis project Ga0181522, IMG submission 121103) | Peatland microbial communities from MTU Mesocosm Facility, Houghton, MI, USA - PEATcosm2014_Bin05_10_metaG | ecosystem: Environmental > Terrestrial > Soil > Wetlands > Peat | place... | reverse complement strand
TGAAGCTGCTCGCTGCCAAGGGCGTGCGCAACATCGACCAGTACAACAAGCTCTTCGATCAGAGTGGCACTCCGAGTTTGTTTGAGGAAGGATCGGACGAGAAACCGATTCCGTATATCGTCATCATCATCGACGAGTTGGCCGACCTGATGATGCTCGATTCGAGCAACGTGGAAGAGTCGATTACGCGCCTGGCGCAGATGGCGCGCGCGGTCGGCATTCACCTTGTGCTCGCAACGCAGCGGCCTTCGGTCGACGTCATCACCGGATTGATCAAGGCAAACTTCCCTGCCCGCGTTTCATTCCGCGTGGCGACGAAAGTCGATTCACGTACGATTCTCGATGCCAACGGCGCAGAGGCTCTGCTTGGCAAAGGCGATATGCTCTATCTGCCTTCCGGTTCAGCACGCGTGCATCGCCTGCACGCACCATTTGTCACGGAGAAAGAAATAGCCGCGGTAGTCGAGTTCTGGAAGTCGCAAGGCTTGGCGGAATATCAACAACAGTTCCTCGAAGCGCCGAAGGGCGAACGCGAGGCCGGAGCGGAAGGTGGCGCTGGAGACGGTGTATCCGATGGCGAGGCCGAAGACGATCCGATGTATGGCGATGCCGTAAAACTTGTGATCGAGTTCGGGAAAGCTTCGACTTCGCTTCTACAGCGGCGCTTGCGCATCGGCTACGGCCGCGCCGCGCATCTCATCGATCTGATGGAGCAGGACGGAATCGTGGGTGCGGCCGATGGTCCCAAGCCGCGAGAAGTGCTGAAACGTCCCGACTGGATTTCTGAAATCGAAGAGACGATGCGGTAAAGAAGTTTCCGCTGCGTTATCTCCGCAGCATTATTCAGCCTTGTTCCGCCGAATCCAATCCAACCAACTCTTATAACGCAGCAAAAGTTTCGCATTCACGTTCTTCGACGCGCCTGGATCGAAACGGTTGCTGAAAACGACATAATACGTTCCTAACCCTGCGGGCAGATTCTGCTGCAGTTTTCCCTGCGAGACCCTACCGCTTTCGTATACAAGACCGCTTGTCGATCCCTTTCGCCAGTCGGCGAACGCCGATTCGCTCATCACAAAGACTTCGATGTTGCTGCCAAAATCCTGCGCTTTATCCGCAGCAGCGCTCCCCACTGCGCCGCTGCTGTTGCTTACCGCAGATGAGGTGAAGTGTCCGACGAGCGCCACGTCCTTTGATCCTTCGGGCAAGTCGAACTGGTAGTAGCGGAAGCTGCGAGCTGCGACCGTGAATTGCTTCTCAATGACGGGATGATCGGGCTTCGATCCCAAAATATCTTGAAATCCCTGCGCGAACGGATTGTTGCTCACGACAGCCCAGACAAACGCAGCGAGGAGCAGAGCGAGAAATATCCAAACAGTCCTGCGGCGTTTTGTCATTGTGCGTTCCCCGTGCGCAACCCGCGTATTGCGAGAATCGCTAGCGCCAAGACAGCAAGCAACATGGCTCCCCAGAGGATGACCGTATGCTGTTCTGACCACGGCCTTGAATCTAGCCTCCCTGAATATTTCGGATTGTGACTGCCAGGACCTAGCTGCGCCTCGGCAGGAACGGACTCCACATGAAAGAAGCGCGCGTAGTCGTAAACGGGCGCGGAAAGTTTTTCGTCACCGTAATAAAGCATAAGCAGCGACTTGCCCTGCGGATCGAAATAAACACGCCGCTCGATGGCAAACGGATCGGCTTCCGTAATGTTGAGCGGCGGGTTATCTCCATTATCGACGACGATCGTGAAGTGGCTGGGACTTCCGGAAACATTGATGGACAAATCCTCGGCAGTGACGAGCGTTCCGGCGCGATTCACGCGCACGCGGCTGATCTCGCCGCTGGAAAACTGAACGCCTTTGGCGTCTTCGACGCTGACTGATCTGCGAAAGTTTACCTGCGCCGGGGCAATTTGAAACGAGACGCGGCTAAGCGGAACTTTGTCTGGGGTGGTGCAGGAAATCAAAGTGAGATGCGGCTTCTGTTCGGGCGCAGCGCACGAGCCGAATTTGGTCCATGCGGCCTGCTGCTCGTGCAGGTTGTAGATCGTGGCTCCCTTGACCTGCTGCGGACGGATGCCCGGCGAAAGCCTGACGTGGAGATAGCGAAAGCTGGAAGTTGGGAACTTCAGCTGGGAGTTAGAACCAAGCTGTTCCTTGGTGAAGTCGTAGAGAGTCGACGGTGGCAGTTCGACGTCAGTTGCCTTTCCGGGCGCAGCGCCGCCGGAGACAGTTGCGGTCGCAATGAAATCGTGCGCATCAAGACGAAGGCGGATTCGGTCGTACTCGGGCAAGAACGTGGCATCGAGATCAAATTCGGTATGGCCGGAGACGCTGCCAAGGTTGAGAATTTTTGCCTCGACTTCCTCCGAAGAGATTCCTGCGCTTTGCTCCGACAACGCATACTGCACAGACGAGTCACCATCGTACAAACGAAGATCGCCGAGGTCAGAGCGGGAATGGTTCCACAGATCCTCGTCGACAATGAAGAAGTTCTGACGGTCCGGTTGTGAAATATGAACCTCGCGGACATTCGTGAAATACGGGATGGCTGGTTCTGGTCGGGTGGGAACATCCGCGACAAGAAAGAGCAGACACAGTGATGCGATGACTCTCATGCGCCTGCAGAATTCCCTTCTCTGCGGGCGTGGGATCGCGTCTTAGCCGAGAGTTGCAGCCAGTCCCGCTGGTAGACGAATGAGATCGCCAGCAATAAAACGCCGAGGACGACAAAGCTGACGATACGATAGCCGCGATCAAGTTGTGAGACGTCGTAAACGAATACTTTAGCAATCGTGGCTGCAATGAGGATCAGAGCCTGCCAGCGGACGAAGGAACTCCGCCGCAAGAATCCGATAATCATCAACATGGCGCCATAAGCCATCCACAAAGCGGAGTAAGTGAAGTCACGCTCGATGTCAATGCGATGAAGTTCTGTGTAGGCGATCCTTCCACGACGGTACAGCGTGGGGCCGAACGTAACCGTCTGCCGGGAATAGTAGTCCGCTACCTCGCGGGTGAGCGCGATCAGCGCAAGGACGTTCAGAGCAACGACTGCGAATGCCGCTACCGTGGCGGCCGACTCATCCTCCCGTTTCGACGCGTACCAAGCGACCGTTCCCAAGACCGCAACGGCAATCGCGTACGTGGCCATGCGCATGTTGAAGATGAGCTGCGTGACCTCAAAATTGTCGATTAGAAGCAATCGCCCCACACCCAAGACGAGCGCACCGATAGCAAGGGCATTCAGGAAATCGGAATCGATACGGTTGCCCACCCACAGAAGAACTGCAGCCTCGACAAACCAGCCGATGGTGATCCAGTGAGCGTCGAGGCGAATTGGAATCGCGATCGTGATGAAGCCGATCGCGACAGCCAAATGAAGAAAATAGAGTATGTCCGAGGTTGCCGGTGTGCGGTGCCTGGCGTGGACTTGGCGGCTGAGGAAGATGTAGATCGCGGCGAGCACCAGCGCAAACCACGCCATGTAGGTCTTGTCGACCACTTCGATCATCACGTAGGCCTGAAGGAAATACACTCCGGCATTGACGAAGGCGAGTACCGCCGGAATAGCCGCGAAAATCGGCAGTTCGCCTTCCGGATGCAGGGTGACCAGAGGAGCGGCCGCGAAAACTGCGAAGAAGAAAGTGGCGAAGGTCAGAGTGAGACCGAGTTGGCTGCGATTGTAAAACTCGGAATACCAACCGACATATAAGAGGAGCGTGCCGGCGTAACTCATGACGAGAAGCCGGCGCCACGGCTTGTACGCCACGAGGACGAGTGTTGCGACGTCGAGGATCGCTACGTAGCAAAAGAGGGCGACCTCGCGGTTCTGCCCGGTTGAGAGTAGCAGAGGCGTGCTGAAACCTCCGGTGAGTGCGAAGGCGGCAAGGATTTGCGCGTCCTGCGCCAACGCCATGGCAGCGGCGGATGCGGTGACGACAAGCATCATCATGAAGGCGACGCTGCTGGGAACCAAGTTGTATCGCTGGAAGGCCGCCCAGATGGACAGATACAGCGTGCCGATACCGACGGCTTTTAGGGAATAGGAAAATGCAAAGTAGCCCTTGCTACGGAAGCGCTCGCTCCATACAACAACTGCGATGCCGGCAAGCAGGCCGATGGTGACGCGGCCGGCAGGGCCGATCCAGTTGTTGTCGAAGGCGAATTTGAGGAAATAGGAAACTCCAATCAGCAGCGCGGCGATCCCGATGCGATTCAGCCAGTGCGAGCCGATACGGGATTCGAGGTCGATCTCGGGCTGGAGCGCAGGGGGCTTCGAAGGTCGCGGCGGAACTTGAGGTATCGGCGCGACCGGTGCAACTGGCCTATGGGGCTCACGAACAAGCGTCGCAGGAGGTGGTGTTGATGGTGTAGCTACCGTCGGGGATGGGACGATTGTTGGGGGAGCGTCCGAATGCGGCTGCGCGGCAGGCTTCGATTCCATCTCAAGCCGGCGCTCAATGCGATACACCCGGGTTGTCAGCTCGGCCAGAATCCGCCGGATTGCTTCCAGGTCGGTTTGCGATGGGTCCATAGCTGGACAGGAGATTATCGGCGAAAGCCGTCAGGCTTGCACGTTATTTCTGGTCTGGAGCGGATGCGGGATTCAGGGTTGCGGCGCTTCCGTCTAAGCCTAATTCTTTCGCGATCGGCTTCAGGGCTTCGATACAGAAGGCGATGTGCTCGTCGAGGTCGACGCCGAGATCGGCGGCGCCGTTGATAATGTCGTCGCGGCTGACTTTGCGGGCGAAAGCTTTGTCCTTCATTCTTTTTCGTACCGACTTCACGTCGACCTCCGCCAGCGACTTGCTGGGCTTGATCAGAGCAACGGCGGTGATGAATCCGGCGAGCTCGTCGCACGCGAAAAGAGCTTTTTCCATCGGCGTGTCACGGGTCACGCCGGTGTATTCGGCGTGCGACATGATGGCGCGGCGGATGTCGTCGGGGTAACCGCGCTCTTTGAGGATTTCGTTGCCACGGTAGGGATGATCCTCGAGGCTGGGCCAGCGTTCGTAGTCGAAGTCGTGGATGAGGCCGACGATGGCCCATAGATTTTCTGCTTCGGGAGATGCGTCGCCGTACTTGCGCGCGCCGGCGCGCATGCACGCTTCAACAGCGAGCGCGTGCTTGCGCAGACTTTCCGATTGAGTGAACTCAGTTAGTAAACACCACGCAGACTCGCGATTGATCACCGATTCCCCTGATATTTCCGTGTTTCGCCCCGCGGCTTCAGGAAATGCTACCGGAATTGCCGCGTTTTATGTGCATTTTAATCTTGACTTCCACAGGGCACATGCCGCAGATTGTCCGTGCAGTTGACCTCTCCCCCATAAGAGCTCCTGCAAGGCTGTAAGGAGGGCCCGCTCTGGCACTCCCACAACCCGATGGCCACTACACTTGCCCCGGTAGATTCAAGGGAAGTCGTACGCTGTGACCACTGCCTGTTAGTTCAGTTCCGCACATCTAACAACAATTGCCGACGCTGCCATGCGTCTCTGGACGAGGAACCAGAGCCCGAACCAATTATGGTGGCGCCGCCTGTACTGATGCCCATGCCGGGCACCGGACGCGGACACCTGAACCTCGCGACCTCCATCCGCTCACTGCGCTTGCGCAGCGGGCTTAGCCAGCGGCAGCTCGCCGGAAGAATGGCGGTGCCGCGCACGTACGTGTCGAAGATCGAGAACGAGAAAGCCACGCCTACGCTGTCGTCTCTGGAACGGCTGGCGCGTGCACTGGAGGTTACTGTGCCCGAACTGCTCAGCGGCGGAGAACGCAGCCGTCAGGAAGAAATCAACGAACTGATGAAAGATCAGTTCATCGCCGAGCTCCTGCCGTTTGTTACGCAACTGAATGGGATGCAGATGTCGAGCATCCTGACGCAGGTGCGAGATTTGACGGTTCGGCCGAGAAGGAGCGCGTAAGCAAAGTCTTTAAGCTCTGTGCCGATCTTGGTTGGGTTCGGCACATTTTACCGATTTTTATCCGGGCAACCAGCCAACTCTAGCGCCGGGACCATCCTCTGGTCCCGGCTTTTTTCTGGCTAGCCCCGAACTTTCAGGCTGAATCCGAATTACATTGATCGTCATCTATCCATCATGAATCTGGAAATGGGTAACAGTGTTTTCTTGGCCAAGTCCCGGGCTTCGTCATCGCATCTGGTCTCGGAGGAGGCGCGGCTCGGAGAAATCCCGAGCGGAGCACACGGATCGGACGCGTCCGACGGTTCCCTGCTCGATGCGTATTCGAATGCGGTTACGGGAGCGGTGGACAGGATCAGCCCGTCGGTCGTGCATATCGAAGTGCATCAGGCGGCTGGGCGAACGCGCTCGGGTGAGCCGCGGGAGAGGCAGGGCGGAGGATCGGGCTTCGTATTCACGCCGGATGGGCTGATTCTCACGAACAGCCACGTTGTGCACGAAGCGGTGCGAATTGCGGTGACGTTGGCGGACGGGCGGCACATGGCCGCGACGTTGATCGGGGATGATCCGGCAAGCGATCTGGCTGTAATTCGGCTGGAACAGACGAGATTCGACGAGCCTGGATTGAATGTGGCTGAACTCGGAGATTCGCAACGGCTGCGGGTGGGACAGATCGCGATTGCGATTGGCGCTCCGTACGGATTTCAGTCAACAGTAACGGCAGGAGTGGTAAGTGCACTTGGCCGTTCGCTGCGATCGTATTCGGGGCGGCTGATTGATGATGTGATCCAGACGGACGCTTCACTGAATCCCGGGAATTCGGGAGGACCGCTAGTTGATTCCGGAGGGCGGGTGATCGGCGTGAATACGGCGACGATCTTGCCGGCACAAGGAATCTGCTTTGCGATCGGAATCAATACCGCAAAGTTCGTTGCGAGCCGATTGCTGCGCGACGGGCGGATCCGGCGGAGTTTTGTAGGGATTTCTGGACAGACAGTTCCCGTTCACCGGCGGGTGGTGCGGTTCTACGACCTGCCGAAGGAAACAGGGGCCCTTGTCCAATCCGTGGAAGACGGGAGTCCCGCGAAGAGAGCAGGACTGCGGGATGGGGACATCATCGTGGGTCTCGAAGGGCAGCCTGTCGCTGGTGTGGATGATCTGCACCGACTGCTGACCGAAGTGCGCGTGGGCGTGAGTTGCACCCTGACAGTGCTGCGGTGGACCGAGAAGCTGGAGTTGAAGGTCGTGCCGGAAGAGGCGCGGTAAATCTTGTGGCGCGGGCGGCCACGCCCGCGCTTATCCCAGTGATTTCTTGCGCTTTCGCTCTCTCGGACAGCAGGTGGGGGTGTCCTCACATGACGGATTCCCGTCATTGCCATCCCTTGACTGCTGTGTTAGTCTCTTTTTGAGAGGTCACTTTGCAACACAAAGTACCCGAGGGACTGGACCGCAAGGAAAGCGAAGTCTACCGCAAGCTGGATCCGGCACGGCTCCCGAAACATATCGCGATCATTATGGACGGCAACGGGCGCTGGGCCAAACGACGCCACATGCCGCGCGTCGCCGGACATCGGGCCGGCGTGACATCGGTACGCTCGACGGTGGAGACTGCCGCGCGTATTCACCTGCCTGCGCTGACCCTGTATGCGTTCTCAGAAGAAAACTGGAAGAAGCGTCCGACCAGTGAAGTCGGATTTTTGATGAGCCTGTTGAGCCGCTATCTGAAGGCGGAAGTACCCACGCTGAATAAGAACAACATCCGGTTGGAATACATCGGGCGGCAGCACGAATTGCCGGGCGATGTGCAGGAACGAATGGCTTGGGCGCGTGAGGCTACCGCGCGCAATTCGGGCATGGTGCTGACGCTGGCGCTCAACTACAGCGCGCGCAGCGAACTGGTGGATGCGTTCCGGTCGATCGTGGATGCGGCTTCTCAAAATGGCGGAGTCGATCATTTGCGGATCGATGAGGACACGGTTTCGCGGCATCTCTACACGCGGCATCTGCCGGATCCCGATCTTGTGGTGCGGACTTCGGGCGAGATGCGGCTCAGCAACTTCCTGCTGTGGCAGCTGGCGTATGCAGAGATTTATGTAACACCGACGCTGTGGCCGGATTTCCGAGGCGTGCATTTGCTCGAGGGCATATCGGAGTATCAAAAACGCGAGCGCCGGTATGGCGGGTTGAACCACAACGACGCGGCCGTCCCGCTTGAAACGGTAAAAGCCTAGCAACCGAAGCGCCGAGGTATACAGAGCAAAAACATCCGATCTGGCCTCTGTGTTTATAATTGCGCGTTCCTTCAACGCGATCACTTCCCTTGCTCAAACGAATTGCGACCGCAGTTGTGCTCATTCCTGTCGTGCTCGTGCTCATATTGCGAGCGCCTGTCTCGATACTCGCTGTCGTCGCAGGCGCAGTTGCGCTGATCACAGTTCACGAATTTCTGAAACTCACAGAATCGTACGGAGTGAAGCCGCTTCGGCTGCTGACGTACATCTTTTGCGGAATTTTCTTTTTGCTGCTCGCGCTCAATGTGGGGAATGAAAAGCCACTGCTCTCGACAGCCGTCTTCGTTTATTGCCTGGGATTTGCCGCAGCCATCGCGCCCTTTATTTTTCTGACGCGGGCGATGAGGAATGAGGATTTGAGCAGCGGATATCCGGCAGCAGCGGCGGCCGTCTTTGCCTTCACTTACATCGCTCTGCCGATGGGCATGCTCGTGCAGTTGCGACAGCAGTGGGCCGGGGCCTTTTACCTGCTGTACTTACTGTTGGTGGTTTGGGCTGGAGATATATTCGCGTATTTCGTCGGAAAATCGATTGGAAGACATCTGATGGCGCCGCGCATCAGCCCCAAGAAAACATGGGAAGGCGCGGCAGCTTCGCTTCTGGCAAGCGTCGGCGTGGGATGGGTTCTTTTTCACTACGCTCTGCCGTTGAGTTCAGCTTTGCTGCGCGTCGGATTAATCGATCGGCGTGACGGACTGTTTGGGCTCGAACAGCCGGCAATGGGACCGGTTATTCTGCTGACGATTGTGTTGAACATCGCGGCTCAACTCGGTGATCTGGTGGAGTCGCTGATCAAGCGAGGAGCGGGAGTAAAAGATTCGGGAGCGATTTTGCCGGGGCATGGAGGCATGCTGGACCGCATCGATGCGCTCCTCTTTGCGGCTCCAGTACTGTGGTACTATGCGGCTTGGCGCGTGATGCAGTAACGAAAATGGCGGATTCAAAGCAGTTCCCTCCCCTGAAGCCGCTTCATCCCGACAGTTCCTTGAATGTGGCCAAACTTGCGCAGATGGATCGCCTCTCGACGGAAGTTTTGCTGGCCACACTGGTACCCGGAGAGAAGGGCTGCCTGAAAACCCGACCGGATGGAACTATACTGGATGGACACCATCGGATATGGGTTCTACGTACTCGAGGCGTCGATGTTGAAATTCTGCCGCGAGAAGTGATTGTCAGGGAGCAAAAGGTCGAAGATGTCGACGGAACTCCATTGGGTTAATGGGCCGTGGCCCGGTAAGTTGGCCGTGGAGGCTCGCCCGCGCGGCGGAGATTGGCTTGAAAACGAAATCACGAATTGGAAACTCGGGGGAGTGCACGGGGTTTTGTCATTACTCACAGCCGAAGAAGAGCGAGATCTCGATTTGCGCGACGAGGTGAGCCACGCCAGACGGTCAGGACTCGAGTTCTTGTCGTTTCCGATCCCCGACCGACAAGTTCCGCGGTCTGAGACGGAGCTTGGTGCAACATTAGAAAAGTTGAACCGGATGTTATCTGATGGAAAGAACATTTTGGTTCATTGTCGCCAGGGGATCGGCCGCACCGGGCTCGTTGCGGCTTGCCTGCTGGTGAAGAACGGAATGAGTCCAGGCGCCGCGGTGGATTTGGTATCTGCGGCACGCGGGTTACCTGTTCCTGAGACCACCGAACAGAGAGATTGGATTGAGCGATACGCTCCCGCATTTACGAAATAAGCAAGAGCCAGTGAATTCTTAAATCATGAAACGCATTGCCATCCTGGGGTCGACCGGATCGATCGGGCGCAGCACTTTGAGCGTGGCTGAGTCATATCCAGATCGATTTCAGATTGTCGCGCTCGCAGCCGGAAGCAACCTCGAATCAGCGTTCGAACAGGCGCGGCGATGGCGCCCTCGTGTGATCTCGATGGCCGGCGGAGCGGACGCCGATTCGCTGCGAAGTCGATTGAAGAGTGAAGGCCTAGGTGAGATTGAAGTCGTACATGGGGCGGCTGGGACCATTCGCGTCGCGACCCATGCCGAGGTTGACTTCGTCGTCAGCGCGATTGTAGGGGTGGCGGGGCTCGAAGCGACGTACGAAGCCGTGCGCGCCGGGAAAACTCTGGGGCTCGCGAATAAAGAATGTCTCGTGGCGGCCGGGGAGTTGATCACATTCGAGGCGCGCAAACAAAATGTCGCGCTGCTACCAATCGACAGCGAGCACAATGCCGTGCATCAATGCATGCGCGGCGGACGCATGGAAGAAGTCGAGCGCGTGTGGTTGACCGCCTCGGGCGGACCATTCCGTAACACGCCGCAGTCGAAGTTCGCATCGATCACCGTCGAACAGGCGCTGAATCATCCCACGTGGAAGATGGGAAAGCGGATCACGATCGACTCGGCGACCTTGATGAACAAGGGCTTCGAGGTCATCGAGGCCTGCCGTCTTTTTCACATGCCGCCAGCAAAAGTGGAAGTGATTGTGCATCCCCAATCGACCATCCATTCGATGGTAGAGTTTGTCGATGGCAGCATACTTGCCCAATTTTCAGTGACGGATATGCGCCTTCCTATCCTCTACGCCCTAACATATCCCCAACGAGTTCAGTCGGATATGAAGTTTGCGGTCAGTGACTTGCGTCATCTGGACTTCACCCCGCCGGACCTGAAAAAATTTCCCTGTCTACGTCTGGCCTACGAGGCAGCGGAGGCGGGCGGCGCGAAGACTGTCGCCCTGAATGCAGCGGACGAAGTGGCCGTCGCCGCATTCCTGGAGGGCTCCATCCGCTTCGACGAGATTCCCAGGGTGATCGAAAAGGTCCTTGAGGTAATAAGTTCTGCGGCGCCGGAGTCTATACAGAAAGTGCTTGAGGCAGACGTAGAGGCTCGCCGGATCGCGCGGGAACACGTTTCGGTTTTACAGAAAGCGGTTCGTCCACAAGCAACATCTTTCGCATAGTTTTAGAATCTAATCAGTGGGAGCGTTCGTACCTTCGAATATGTCTGATTTCCTGACCTCTCTCGTTGCCGTTGTTGCGGTTTTGGGCTTCATGATCCTGATCCACGAGTTTGGCCACTACGCGGTGGCCAAGTGGCTGGGAGTGCGGGTCGAGCAGTTTGCCATAGGCTTCGGCAAGCGGCTGATCGGCTTCCGCAGGGGAGAGACAGACTACCGGATCAATGCGATCCCTCTTGGCGGCTACGTCAAGATGAGCGGCGAGAACCCCATGGATCAGCGCACGGACGATCCGCGGGAGTTCATGAATCACTCGCGCTGGCACCGTTTCCTGATCGCGATTGCCGGGCCAACAATGAACATTCTACTGGCGATCTTTCTTCTCACCACCGTCTACATGGTGCATTACGAATATCCGGCGGTGGATGATCAGCCTCCGGTCATCGGATGGGTGTTGAAGGATACGGCGGCGGCGAAAGCCGGGTTCCAGGTGGGCGATCGCATTACGCGGGTGGATGGAATCGAGAATCCGACTTGGGAACAGGTCGGTCTGAAAGAGATGATGAGTCCGGGACAGCCGCTGGATGTGCAGATCGATCGCGGCGGACAACTCTTGGACAAGACCGTAACGCCGGAAGCAAGTGGCGTCGATCAGATTGGCTTTGCGGGATGGGCCCCGAAGGAGCAGACGGTCACGATTACCGATCTGGTGGAAGGCATGCCAGCGGATAAGGCCGGACTCAAAGAGGGCGACAAGATTCTGGCGATGGACGGCAAGCCGATGCCGGCGCTGGCAGCGATGATCGAGGCCCTGAAGATCACAAAGGACAAGCCGATCACGCTCACCGTTCTGCGAGACGGTCAGGAAAAGATGTTCACGGTGCAGCCTGTGCTGTACGACAAGTCGTACCGCATCGGAATCGGCAGCTTGCAGATGAAAGTGAAGACGCTGCCCTTCGCGGAAGCGCTGCAATTGTCTCTGCACGAGAACCGTCAGAATGCGTTATTGATTCTGGAATTAGTCAAGAAGATGGTGCAGCACAAGATCTCGATACGGTCGATCGAAGGACCGATCCGGATCGGACAGGCTGCGGGCGAAGCGGCACGGCGCAAGGGATGGACGCCGCTGATGAGCCTGACGGCTGCCATCAGCTTGAACCTCGGCATCTTTAACCTGCTTCCGATTCCAATTCTCGATGGCGGAGTCATTCTCTTCCTGCTCATCGAGGGTCTGATGCGCCGCGATATCAGCATGAATATCAAAGAACGCGTCTATCAGGCAGCGTTCGTCTTCCTCGTTTTGTTCGCGGTGATGGTGATCTACAACGATTTGATGAAGACGATTCCCGGCCTGGCGGACAAACTGCCGTAAGAAAAGAAGGAATCGGTTCCTGGCAAAAGACAGCCGACGGTCACAGCCGTCGGCTGAATTGTTTATTCCGCCATTGAGTGGTTATGACGTCGGAGACGGCTTCCGCTTAATAGTGCTTCGACGCGTGAAGGCCTATTTTCACGTGATAAACTAGAGGTTCCCATATGGCTACAATTCAACGCAGAAAGACCTTTACGGCTGTGGTCGGGGGTGTCCGGGTTGGGTCAGATGCACCGGTTGTGGTGCAGTCGATGACCAACACCGATACCGCCGATGTGAATTCGACCGTACAGCAGGTGGCCGCACTGGCCCGCGCGGGGTCCGAACTGGTACGCGTGACCGTCAACAACGACGAGGCGGCTGCAGCCGTTCCGCGCATTGTCGAGCAACTCGACAAGCAGGGCGTGCGCGTGCCGATTATCGGCGACTTCCACTACAACGGACACGTTCTGCTGACGAAGTATCCGGAGTGCGCGCGCGATCTCGCGAAGTACCGGATCAATCCCGGGAACGCGAGCATCGGCAAGACAGGCGACTCGAACTTCCGCACAATGATCGAAGTCGCGGTGAAGTATCAGAAGCCAGTGCGCATCGGAGTGAATTGGGGATCGCTCGATTCTGTCCTGCTGACGCGCATGATGGATGAGAATTCGAAGTTGGACGAGCCGAAAGATGCCCGCGACGTGACCATGGAAGCGATGGTGGTGAGCGCGCTCAATTCGGCGGACTTGGCGCAAAAGTTTGGCCTTCGGCCCGATCAGATCATTCTGAGCGCGAAAGTGAGTGGCGTGCAGGATCTGATCGATGTGTATCGTGCATTGGCAGCGCGGTGTAATTATCCGCTGCATCTGGGATTGACGGAGGCCGGCATGGGCGCAAAGGGCGTTGTCGCTTCGAGCGCTGCCATGGGTGTAGTGCTGCAAGAAGGAATTGGCGACACGATTCGCGTTTCGCTGACTCCAGCGCCGGGCGGCGATCGCACAGAAGAAGTGCGGGTCGCGCAGCAGATATTGCAGTCGATGGGCATTCGCAGCTTTGCGCCGCAGGTCACGGCCTGCCCGGGCTGCGGCCGGACGACCAGTACTTTCTTCCAGGAGATGGCCGAGCAGATTCAGTCGTATTTGCGTGAGCAGATGCCTTCGTGGAAGGGACGTTACATCGGCGTGGAAGAGATGAAATTGGCCGTCATGGGATGCGTGGTCAACGGGCCGGGAGAATCCAAGCACGCCAACATCGGTATTTCGCTGCCCGGAACATTCGAAGAGCCGAAGGCTCCGGTCTATGTCGACGGGCGGCTGTTTACGACGCTGAAGGGCGACCGCATCGTCGCGGAGTTTATCGAGATTCTTGATGAGTATGTGGATTCGCACTACGCGGCGCGAGAAGTAGT
>Ga0181522_10001560_pt1 | contig 13892 bp, 11 predicted proteins | sample PEATcosm2014_Bin_27_FD_121103 | JGI IMG/M metagenome (GOLD analysis project Ga0181522, IMG submission 121103) | Peatland microbial communities from MTU Mesocosm Facility, Houghton, MI, USA - PEATcosm2014_Bin05_10_metaG | ecosystem: Environmental > Terrestrial > Soil > Wetlands > Peat | place... | reverse complement strand
TTTGGGGTTGAGAGAAAGTACAGGCAAACCGTAGTGGCCTATTGTTTCGGGAAGGTTGCGCGAGACGGCGCGAAACGCTTATTGGACGGCGCTCCTGAAGTGTTTCCGGATGGTTTCAGATCGCACGTCTCACGATGCGGAACTGCGCCGCTGGCTCTTTGCGGATATAGTCGCGAGCGATGACGGCGAAGTCGGGAGTCAACCCCGAGAGTCACGTACGCTTCGCGATGCTCTCCGACCCCGGCACCGAGCGGGGTCAGAACGAGGACGCGTGTGGATCGCACGTCGAAAGCGCACGCCACGTGCTTCTGGCGGTCGCCGACGGCGTCAGCGGCGAGGAAGGGGGCGAGTGCGCGAGCAGCATGGCGATCGAGGTCACCCTACGAACGTACCGGGAGAGCCCCCCCTCCTGGGGGCCGGCCAAGCGCCTCTACCGTGCCGCGCAACAGGCAAACATCGAGATCTACGACCGCGCCCTCGTGGTGACGGAGTTGCGACGGATGTCCACGACGCTCACGGCCATCGTGATCGAGGGCGACACGCTGTACGCCGCTCACGTGGGCGACAGTCGCCTCTACCTGATTCGTGACGGGAGCGTGGTCCAGAAGACGAAAGACCACACGGTCGTCGGCGAGCGCCGGCGGCTGGGCATCCTGAGCAAGGCGAGCGCGAAGAGCCACCCCAAGCGTTCGATTTTGACCCGGAGCCTCGGGCGTGAGCTCATCGTCGCGGTCGATCGCATCGCGTTCCCGATCGTCGGCGGCGACGTCTTGGTCGTCTGCAGCGACGGGCTCTACAACGTCCTGGATGAGGAGCAGATCCGCGAGGAGGTAGCGGCCAAGGACCCCGCGGGCGCGTGCGCCTCCCTCGTTCAGCGATCGAACGCGCGCGGCACCCCCGACAACCTGACGGTCGCCATCGTGCAGGTTCCAGGCGACGTGGCCGGCGTTCACGCGCAAGGGTGGCGAGACCGACTCTCGCGACTCCTCGGCGCGTGACGTTTCGGTGAGTCTCCTCTCTCGAGAGGGGTCAAGCGGTCGGGAGATGATAGCGGTCGTCGGGGTCGTGCTTGGCTTCGCACCCCGCGAAAATGGGTTCGCCGGCGAGCCACCGCTCCGCCGCATCGGTATTTTCCATCGCAACCCGGAGAGCGGCCGTGAGCTCGAGGTCCACGGGATCGAGGCCCTTCCTCCGGAGCGCCGCGTGCATCCCCTTCTCGGCGGCGGAGTACACCGTTCGCTGGAACAGATCGATCTGCATCGGCAGACCCTGCACCTTTAGGGCGCGCTTGCAGGTCTCCTCGCTCGTCGAGTTCCACGCACGGCAGACGAAAGGGCGGATCGCATGGATACTGCATGCGTCGTCCACGAGCAGCGCGCACGGGGTCGGGGGTCGCACGCTCAGCGAGAACGGCAAGCCGTGCGTCTTTTCGTCCAGCGCCGCCACGCGCGAGAGCACCGCTTCGAAATCCGCTCGGTCGAGATCCTGACGCAACAAAGTAGCGATTCGCAGCACCATCGGCGCCGAGGTGCTCACGGGCCTCGAGCAGCAATGGCTGCATCCCTTCTTGCACGCGAGCACGGTGGGGCTCGCGGGGCGACTCCGAGCGAACCTCTCCGCCACGTCCAGCGCGCCTGCGACGACCTCGCCGAGGGTCGTGGGAGATGAATCCCCACCGAGGAGATGCTTGCTCACCTCTTCCGCCTCTTGGGCAACCCGCCGGTGGAGCTCCGCTGCGGCCGCGGCGAGGGGGTCGGCGACGGCGGCGCCCCCTTGCCGCGCTTCGGTCGAGGCGCGAGCGTCGACGACGGCGCGCCCTTGCCGGGCAGCGGCGGCCGCGGCCCTGCGCTCATGCCGATTCAAAGGGCACCTCCAGACGCGGTGGAGCTTTCATCGTCAGGCCTGGACATAGCCGCAGACCCACGGTTTTTCCAGGCCTAGAGCGCCGAACATGACCTGAGCTATACAGGCGGCGCATGTCGCCGGAAGACTTTGCCGCGAGGTTCGAGGGCCTCCGGCGCGAGATGGCCAAGGTCGTCGTCGGGCAGGAGCCCATCGTCGACGGAGTCCTCGTCGCCTTGATCGCCCGGGGTCACGCGCTCATCGAAGGGGCTCCCGGGCTCGGCAAGACCCTGGTAGCGCGCGCGCTCGGCGTCGTTTCCGGCACGAGCTTCAAGCGCATTCAGTTCACGCCCGATCTCATGCCCAGCGACATCACCGGCTCTTCCGTGTTCGATCGCCAGACGAGCACCTTCACGTTCATCCCGGGACCGATCTTCAGCCAGATACTCCTCGCCGACGAGATCAACCGCGCCCCGGCGAAGACCCAGTCCGCGCTGCTCGAGGCGATGGCGGATCGTCAGGTGACCGTCGACGGAACCTCGCGAGCGCTCCCCCTCCCCTTCACCGTCCTCGCCACGCAAAACCCCATCGAATCGCAGGGCACCTATCCCTTGCCGGAGGCGCAGCTCGATCGCTTCCTCGTCAAGCTCCTCGTCACCGACCCACCGCGTGAGGTCGAGCACGCGATCGTACGCCACCACGCCGACGGCTTCGACCCTACCGACCTCTCCCAGCTCTCGGCATGGGTGACGCCGGCCGTGATCGCGGAAATGCAGGCGCTGGCCGGGGCCGTGCGCGTCGACGACTCGATCATCGGCTACGTCGTCGATCTCGTGCGGCGAACGAGGGATGACCGCGCGGTCGAGCTGGGCGCCTCGCCGCGCGCGTCGATCGCGCTCTTGAAGTGCGCGCAGGTCGTCGCCGCGAGCCTCGGACGAGCCTTCGTGACGCCCGACGACGTGAAGCCGATGACTCTCGCGGTCCTTCGCCACCGCATCCTCCTCCACCCGGACGCGCAGCTCCAAGGCGTCACCCCCGACGACCGGATCCACGAAATTTTGAAGCAAGCGCCGGTTCCCACGGTCCCCTCGTAGGCGCGATGATTCCGACGCCGCGGTTCGTCGCCCTCGCCGCCGTCGCGCTCGCCGTCGCGGTCCTCGTCGGGGTCACGGGTGCGCCGAAGATCCCGCTCGTGCTCCTCGACTTCGCGCTCGTCGCGACGGCCCTCGCCGACGCTTGGCTCATCCGTGGTCGTCGTCTCGAAATGGAGCGAGGCGTCGGCGCCGTGCTGTCGGTGGGACGTTCGAACGCCATCACGGTGACTCTCCGCAACATCGGCCCCAGGACGCTGCGAGGCACGATGGCCGACGATCCGATCGCGGAGGCCGTCACGGAGGGGCTCCCAGCGCGCTTCGCCTTGCCTCCGTACGGCACCGTCGCGCTCCGCTACGAGTTGAAGCCCACGCGCCGCGGCCGGCGCGATTTCGGAGCCATCCACGCCCGTTACGGCTCCCCGCTCGGCTTCTTGGCTCGCCAGGAGAGCCGGATGGTGCGGTCGGTGGCCGACGTTTACCCGGACGTGCACGCCGCGAGGTCGCTCGAGATGCTACGCAGGCAGGGGAGACAAGACGCGCGGCTCGGATCGCTTCGCGTTCGCGGCGGAGACACCGAGTTCGAGCGCCTGCGCCCGTACCAGCGCGGCGACGAGGTTCGCCACATCGACTGGCGCGCTTCCGCTCGACGCGACGATCCGACCGTTCGTCAGCATCAAGCCGAGAGCGACCAGAGCGTCGTCTTCGCGCTCGACGTCGGTCGGAGCATGCGAGGGGAGAGCGGAGGGCTCACCAGCGTCGACCACGCTCTCAACGCCGCGCTGCTCACGGCGGACGTTGCGCTGCGCGGGGGGGACCGCGCGGGTCTTCTCACTTTCGACGACGCGCCGCGCACGTTCGTGGCGCCCCGGGGCGGGCGCGAGGCGGCGAGCCGGCTCGCCCGCGCGGCCTACGCCACCGAAGCGACCTTCGCGTCGACCGATTATCGGGCGGCTTTGAGCTACCTCCTGTCTCGCGTGCGCCCCCGGTCGCTCTTCGTCCTCTTCACGAACCTGCTCGACGAGAGGTCGGCGAAGGACCTCGCGTCGTCGGTTCGATCCGCGCTCCCAAAACATTTGCCCCTCTGCGTGATGATGCGCGACGTGGACGTCGAGTCCCTCGCGGTCGCCCCCGTGCGCGCGAGCGCGGATCTCTTCGTTCGCGCCGCCGCCGGAGAGTGGCTCGCATGGAGGGGAGCCTTGATTCGTTCCCTCCGGAACGCCGGGGTCCTCGTCCTCGACGCGCGCCCCGCCGACGTCACGCCTGCGCTCGTGAAGAGCTACCTCGAGATCAAAGCGCGAAGGCTCCTCTAGACGCACGCACGAACCTCGGCGACGGGCCAAGGACGCGCTGGGCCTATTTGGTCGTGAGACCCTTCTTCGCGAGAAGATCGCCGAACGTGCCGAACTTGGCTTCGCGGTTCACCTGCTGGCGGTATTGCTGGTACGCGTTGCGCTCGCCGTCCTCCCGAAGCGCCTTGATGGACAGCTTCAGGTCGCCGCGCTTCGGATCGTACTCGACGACCTTTGCCTCGAGCTGCATCCCGATCGGGAAGGGCTTGCGGAGCTCCGTCCCCCGGGGCGTTCCGGTCGCCGCCGCCGTGATGAAGCCTCGCGCCGCACGCCCCGTCGCCCCCATGACTCGAACGACGAGCCCCCCCGGATCGATCGCCGCGACCACGACCTTGAGGGGCTTGTGAAGAACGATGCGCTGCGGGGGTTCGTCCGAGGCCGCGCCTGTCGGGGCGGGGTGCAGCGCGATCTTCTGGTTGGAAAGATCTACCTGAGAAACGACGACGTCGAGAGAGTCGCCGACCTTGACGACCTCGCTCGGGTGCTCGATCGGCTTCATCGAGAGGTCGAGGGTGTGAATGAGACCGTCGATCCCGGGCTCCAGCTCGACGAATGCACCAAAGGGTTGAAGGCGGACGACCTTGCCCACGTGGCGTGTGCCGAGCGCGTACTTCTTGAACGCCTCGATTCGAGGGTCCACCGTGACGGCCCTTCGGGAGAGCCAAACCTTCCCCTTGTCGTCGACACGAAGGATCTTCACCTTCGCCGTCTCACCGACTTTGAACACGTCCGAAGGTGTATCGGCGCGGTTGTGGCTCATCTCCATGAGCGACACGAGACCCTCGACTCCCCCGACGTCGACGAACGCTCCGAAGGCGACGACGCTCCTGACGACACCATCGACGACCGCGCCGACCGCGAGCTTCGCGAGCGACGCCGCACGCGAGGCCTTGGCGTCCGCTTCGAGCTGGGCCTTGCGGGAGAGGACCACATCCCTCCCCCGCTTGCCGTACTGCGTGACCTCGAACTCCAAGCGCTGTCCGATGAATCGATGGAGGTCCGTCCCGAGCCGAAGGTCCATGTGAGAGCCCGGCACGAACGCACGAAGTCCGTCTACGTCGATCTCGACGCCACCCTTGACCAGCCCGGTCACGAGTCCTTTGACCGTCTTGTTCTCCCGGAGGGCGGCGGCGACCATGCTCTTGGCCTGGCTCACTCTCCTCGGGTGACGCGTGAGCACGACGAGTCCCCCGCGCGCGCCGTCGTTGTGCACGAGCGCGACGAAATGGGCGCCGACCTCCAGGATGATCGGGGGCGCATAGGGGGCGGCCTTCGGAGCAGGGGTCTCGTCCTTCTCCTCGACTTCCTGCTCCTCCTCCTCCTCGACCTTCGGGGCGAGCTGCGAGGCGGTCGCTCCTGCGTCGTCCAGGCGCGGACCCGAGGCGACCGGGCCGTCGGAGACCTCCGAGGCGAGAGGCGGGGTAGCCGGATTCGTCGAGACGGCCGCGCCCTCCGGTCCGTGCGCATCGGGTGTCGCCGCCTCGCCAACGGTCTCTCGTGCGCCCGCCGCGACGATGATGCGCCGGCCCGCGTGTCTCCGCTCCACCCCGCCCGACTCGACCGTAGGAGGGACGTCCCCATCGGAGGTCGCGACGTCCGCGCCCCCCGGCGACTCCGCGGATGGGGGCACTTCGGCAGAAAGGGCCGCCACGATCGGCTCGACGCGGACCAGGTCCGGCGCCTTCGAACTCGAAGACCCCTTCTCCCCGGCCGGCGGAGCTTCCGTCGTATCGTCGGGCAGAAGCATCTCCGCGCGATCGAAGATGCCCGTCGCCTTCCCGGAAAGATCGACGATGATCGCGTCGTCCGTAATCTCGAGGATCTTTCCGAAGACGACGTCCCCCACCCCGAAGGCCGGCCGCTCGCGCGCCTCGCGCTTCTCGCGCCGCTTCTCGCCGCCGGGCTTGTTCTTCGCTTTGGCCTTCCTCGCTTTGCGTTCGCCGCCCTGCGCCTCGGTCGCGCCCTCGTTGGGCTTCGGTCCGGCCTCGGGATTCTCCGGGGCGGTCCCGTCGGAGGGCTCGGGCTTCTCGGCGCTCCCGGGCTCCGGCGCAGCCGCGACCGCGCTTGCGTTCGCTTCGGCCCCGTGGGCGCCCTTCCGCCGTCGGCGCCGGCGCCGCTTCCGAGGCGGGGCCGGAGCAGCCGCGCCCTCGTTCGCCGCTCCGTCGGCAACGGCTACGGTCGCTTCAGACTCCTGAACGGCTTCGGTCACCGCACCGGTCGCGATCGATGTCGGCGATGTCGGAGCGAGGCCGTCCGAAGTAACCGAAGGCGCCGTTTCGGGGGCCGTGACGGACAACGCCACTTGCGCGTCGGTCAGTGCGGTGCCGTCGCTCGGCAGAGCAGTATCGGGGCTCGGCATCCGTCACATCTCGAAAGGGTGCAGCGATGGGGTCCGTGGAAAGGAGCCGGACCATAGCGCACACCGCCACCCCGCGTCATCCACGACTCACGGTTCTCCGGCTGCGTGAATGGAAAGGTAGACAAGGTCGGGGCCCCGCGTCCGAGCGGTGGTACGCGCCGCAACTCCCTCAATCGCAGCGGAATGACGTGCGTTGTCTCACTTCGATCCGTCGTCCATCCCCTGGCCGATCCAAAGGGGCGGCGTCGGCGTATCAAGGATGATACGAAGAGTTTCGAGTCCCGTGACCGACGAATCCCTCCTCCCCGATCTTGTCGAGCTGCTCCTCCAGGGGCGGCCGGAGCACGTGAATTCGGCGCTGCTCTCCAGACAGCCGCCCGACGCGAAAGCGGGCGCGGCGAGTGTCCAGGACACTCTGGCCGCACTGGCGTGGACCCCGGAGCCGGCAACCCCGCCCGCGGCGCTTCGGAGCCGAATCCTCTCGACGGTCGCGAAGCGACAAGGGGGGGCGAACGAGCGGACGGCGGTCCTCGTCCTCGACATGCTGAACGACCACTTGGCCCCTGGCGGGTCGCTGGAGGTCCCACGAGCGCGCGCGATCGTGCCCGCCCTCGCGGCGAGACTCGAGGTGGCACGTTCGGCAGGATCGCCCGTCGTCTATGTGTGCGATGAGCACGAGCCCGACGATCCCGATCTCGATCCGTGGACGACCCACAATGTCAAAGGCACCCAGGGTGCCGAGGTGTGGCCGGCGCTCGCTCCTCACCCGGGCGATCGAATGGTGCGCAAGAGCACGTACAGCGCGTTTACGGGGTCGACGCTCGCGGCTCAGCTCGACGACCTTCAGGTGGATACGCTGGTCTTGACGGGTTGCCTGACCGAGATCGGGATCTTGGCGACTGCCGTGGACGCCTTACAGCGGGGTTTCGCCGTGGAGATCCCCCCCGATTCGCAGGCGGGTGCGAGTCCTCTTTCCGAAGCGGCCGCGCTGGACGTGCTCGCGATGATGCCACCCTACGGCGCGGCTCGGCGCGCTCGCGTGGCGCGACGGGAGACCGCGGGCGGCTAATTTCCGATCCGGCGAGGAGGACTTCGCCCGCTCACGACGCTGAAGAAAATTCGACCGGCCCACAAGCAGGTGCGAGCATCGTCCGGGATGCCCGGCGATCTGCACTACGGGGACAATCTCGGCATCCTGCGGCGGCGGATCCCGTCCGAATCGGTGGATCTGGTCTACCTCGACCCGCCTTTCAATTCGGACCGAATCTACAGCCTGATCCACAGGCCTTCGCTGGCCAAGCAAGAGGCCTTTGGGGACTCCTGGCGTTGGGACGACCAGGCCGTGGCGGCGTTCGCGGAGTTGACCGGCGAGACGCCACCCGCGATCCAGTTACCGCCTGGTCTGAGCGACATCCTGGTCGCGCTGAAGGCGCTCCTTTGGCGCGACCGGAGAGACACGCTCGCTTACTTGTCCATGATGGCCATCCGGCTGGTCGAGCTCCAGCGCGTCCTTCGGTCCACCGGGACGCTCTTTTTGCACTGCGACCCGACGGCGAGCCACTATCTCAAGATCCTCCTCGACTCGATCTTCGGAGAGGGGCGATTCGAGAACGAGATCGTGTGGCAGCGGTCGACCGGAAAGGCGCTCCAGAGCCGCCGCCTACCCAACAACCACGACGTCATCCTCGTCTACAGCAAGGGAGACGCCCGGACGTGGAACCCGGACGAGACCTTCGCGCCTTACGATCCCGAGAATCTCGACGGCCGGACCCTTCGGCAATACGCGCGCCTGGACGCGGACGGACGCCGCTATACGCTGGGTGATCTCGTCAATCCGAACCTCGACCGCCCGAACCTCACTTACGAGTTTCTCGGCATCGAGCGGGTATGGCGCTGGACCAAGCGCCGCATGATCGCCGCTCACGGCGCGGGGCTCGTCGTGCAGTCGCGACCCGGGTGCGTGCCGCGCATCAAGAGGTACCTCGACCAGCAGCGAGGCAAGCCGCTGGGAGACGTGTGGACCGACGTGGCCCCGCTGAGCTCCCATGCCAAGGAGAGGATCGGCTACCCCACGCAGAAACCCGTCGCTCTGCTCGAACGGATCGTTCGGATGGCGTCTCGCCCGGGCGACCTCGTGCTCGATCCGTTCTGTGGGTGCGGCACGACCATCGAAGCCGCCGAGGCGCTGGGTCGAAGGTGGATCGGGATCGACCAGGCCATCCGCGCCGTGGACGTCGTGAAAGAGCGCCTCGACGCGAGGTTCGAGCGGCGAGTCTGGACGGAGCGACGGAGCACGGTGCGCCTTCGCACGGCGCAAAGGCCGCGCGGGGGAGGACGAGACGAATGCCTTCCCGGTAAGCCGCGGGTGTCGTAACCTTGTACGTCGACGGCCCCTCGGGTTGCGGGCAGTCGCGCGCGACGTGGGCGAGACCCAACCCTACGAGAGACCATGCCGGATTCGATCAAGCAAGCGCGAGTCGAGACGAGCGACGAGCGACGCCTCGCACGCCGCGATCCGCGCGCCGAGCCCGAGAGCGACCTGCCGCCGGACGGGGAGGAAAGGAGGACCCCGCCCCCCCAGCGCCTCGACGTGACGGGTGTGGGGCCCCACACGCTATCGGTGCGAACCCCCCCGGAGTCGGTCACGCGGGCCGCGGCCGTCCCGCGGATCGAATCGATGCCGCTGGTCGAAGAGGCGGGCGCGCCGCCCGCTCGACGCTCCCTGGAGCCGAGTCACCCGCTCGACGCCGCGGGCGCCTCGGGTATCGCCGCGCTCCGGAGGCAGCTCGCCACGCTGCAGCTTCAGCTCTCCGACACCCAAGTGCATCGAGCCCGGGAGCAAGAGGAGAGAGCGGCGGACGCGGAGGAGCTGGCTCGGGTCCTGGTACTCTTGTCGACCTCGGAATCCACGAACCAGACGCTCGTCGCCGAGCTCGATCGCGAACGGGCGTTCGTGGAAGAGCTCCGCGTCTCGGTGCGCGAGAAGTACGAAGACTGCAATAGCCTTCGCCAAAAGCTCACGGAGGCCGAAGGGCTCCTCGCGAACGCGCTGGAGCGGGCGGCCGACCGGAACGCGGTCGCCGAGCGCGCCGAGCGCTCCGCCGGCGAGGTCGCAGACCTGAGCGCGCGGCTCGAAGCGACCCGAGCGAGCGAGGAGGCGGCTCGCGCGGAGATCGCCGCGCTCACGGGGCAGCTGGGCGAGCTGCGTCGCGCCCACCAGGCCCTGGAGGTCGAGCTCGCCAAGGCGAACACCAATCTCAAGAACGTCAACATGAAGGCCTTCGCCGCCAACAAGCAGCTCGAGTCCTGGAAGAGCGAGTCGCAGCGGACGATGGAGCAGACGCGGATCGAGCAGGAGGCAGCGCTCTCGAGGATGACGGAGCAGCACGCGAAGGCGTCGGAGGACCTCCAACGCCGCGCGGAAGAAGCGAGCACGCTCGCGGTGACCCTGCAGAAGCAGGCGGAGACCGTTACCGAAAAGCTCGCGCTGACCGCGAAGTCGCTCGACGCGCTCGAGGAAATCGAGCGCCAGGTCCACGGGCTCCGAGAGCAGGCAAGGACCGGCAGGCGGACGGTGCTCGAACAGTTCGCGCAGGCGAGGCGCTCGCTCCTCGGCCCCCTGCAGCCGACAACGGTTGCCGGCGCACCGGCGAAGCCGGCACGCCCTGCCCAAGCTTCCCTCGCTCCAGCGCCACCCCCCGCCCCTTCCGCCTCCGCAACGCGCGGATCGGACGCCCCGGCTCTCGAAATCAGCGAGATCGAAATGGGCACCGACGATCTCGTGATGGAGCTCATCGAAGCGAGAAAGCGGGACGGTCTCTGACGAGAGGTGGGCCGCGTGGGCCGCGCGCTCTTGACAAGGCGGCACGCCGCCTCGTAAGTTCCCGCGCCCTCGCGGACGAGAAGAAGTGGAAAGGTCGACCGAAGATGCCCGCCCAAAAGACGTTCGTCGCTACGAAAGCCGCCGCGCAAGCCCATCGCGTCTGGTTCGTCGTCGACGCCGCAGGCAAGCCCCTCGGGCGCCTCGCGAGCGAGGTAGCGCACGTCCTTCGAGGCAAACACAAGGCCTCGTTCACGACCCACGAGGATACGGGCGACTTCGTCATCGTCGTGAACGCGGGCAAGATCCTTCTGACCGGCAAGAAGCTCGACGGCAAGTTCTACCAGCGCCACTCGGGTATCCCCGGGGGCTTTCGCGCCGAGAGCTACCGTCACCTCCTCGCTCGGGATCCGGCCTTCCCGATCGAGAAGGCCGTGAAGGGCATGCTGCCGAAGAACGTACTCGGGCGTCAGATGATCACGAAGCTCAAGGTCTACGCTTCCCCCGATCATCCCCATGTCGCGCAAAAGCCCCAGCCCCTTCCGGCGCGGACGCGCGCGACGGCCTGACGACGACACGAGACTTGTGAGAATGTTCGAGCGGACGAGCTCAGGGAAGTAGGTTCGAAAAGAGAATGGTCACGCAATCCACCACCTACGCCACCGGCAAGCGCAAAACGGCTATCGCGCGCTGCTGGGTGAAGCCCGGAACGGGCGTCATCCACGTCAACGGTCAGCCCGCGGACGAGTACTTCGAGCGCGAGACGAGCCGGATGATCATGCGGCAGTCGCTCGAGATCCTCGAGGCGCTCGAGCAGTTCGACGTCACGGCGACCGTTCACGGAGGGGGCCACTCCGCACAGGCCGAGGCGATGCGCCACGGCATCTCGCGCGCCCTCTGCGCCATCGATCCCGAGAAGCGAAGCACGCTCAAGCGGGCCGGTTTTCTCACGCGCGACGCGCGGAAGAAGGAGCGCAAGAAGTACGGCCAGCCGGGCGCGCGGAAGCGCTTTCAATACTCCAAGCGCTGAGCGCCTCCGCGCGGACGGGGCTCGATCCCGCCGCGGGCGTCGTGGTAATCAGGGCGCGATGAGGTGGTCGACCAAGCTCCTTTTGGGTGCCGTGCTCGCGCTCGGGCTCGCTCTCTCCCGGCACGCGGGCGCCGTCATCGTGGAACGGGTCGTCGCGGTCGTGGGCGAGCGGCCCATTCTCTTGACCGAGCTGAAGCATCGCGCGATTCCGTTCGAATATCGGATCCTCGCCAGCACGCAGGACCAGGCGCAGCAGGCGGCGCACGAATCGGAGATGTTCAAGCAGCTCCTGGATCGGATGATCGACGACCGCCTCGAAGAAACGGCGGCCGACCGTGCCCACCTTGCCGTCTCCGCCGAAGAGCTCGACAACGCGATCAAGAACGTCGCCACGTCCAACAATCTGAAGGCCGCCGACCTCTTCGCCGTGGCCAAGCGCCAGGGCTTGTCCGAGCAGGACTACCGCGACGAGCTGCGGCGGCAGATCCTGGAGGGGAAGCTCATGCAGCTCCGCGTCCGCAGCCGCGTGCGCGTCACCGACCAGGATGCTCGCGCGTCGTACGCCGCCTGGCTCAAGGACAACGGCGCGCAAGCGATGGCGGAAGTGCGCATCCTCGCGATGCGGGTGACGGATCCGACGGTCCAGAAAGCGCGGCTCCTCTTGGCCCAGAATCTCGTCGCACGGGCGCGGGCGGGAGAGGACTTCTGCCAGATGGTCTCGCAGTACTCCGACGACAAAGCCACCCTGACGACGTGCGGCTCGAGAGGCCCCTTGCCCATGGACGGTCTCGTTCCGGAAGTTCAGGCCGCGATCCGCGGGCTCCGGCCGAACGAATTCTCGGACCCCATCGTCGTCGGCGCCTCCGCGGCCGATCAGGCCATTCTCCTCTGCGAGCTCGTTACCTCTCCGAGCGTTCCGACGTTCCAGCAGGTGAAGGAACAGATGATGGAGCGGGCGTTCGGCGACGCCCTCGAGCGCCAGCGCAAGGTGTGGCTCGAAGAGCTGAAGCACGGGGTCTACATCGACATCCGCTTGTAGCGGGGTGCCTATCGGAACGCGCGGGAGCGCTCAGGGTGGCTCGCGCGTCTAAGGCAAGGCCTTGCGGAGCGCAGCTTGCGCCTCGTCTTGGATACGCTGCAGGTGGGCGCTTCCCCGAAAGCTCTCCGCGTAGAGCTTGTAGACGGCTTCGGTGCCGGACGGCCGCGCCGCGAACCAGCCGTGGTCCGTACTCACCTTGACGCCGCCGATCGGCTTCCCGTCGCCGGGCGCGGCGGTCACGACCGCCTTGACGGGGTCGCCGGCCAGCTCGACCAGAGCGAGCCGGTCGGCCGTGAGGCTCGCGATCGCGCGCTTCTGCGCGACGGTGGCCGCGGCATCGATCCGCGCGTACACCGGGTCCCCGAGCTCGCGCGTGAGCGCCGCGTACTGTTCGCCCGGATCCTTGCCGAGTCGCGCCGTCATCTCGATCGCGACGAGTCCCAGGATGAGCCCGTCCTTGTCGGTGGTCCAAGGGGATCCATCGACACAAAGGAAGGAAGCGCCCGCGCTCTCTTCGCCCCCGAAGCCGAGCGATCCGTCGAGAAGACCCTCGACGAAGTATTTGAACCCGACCGGGACCTCGACGAGCCGTCGGGAGAGACGCAGCGCAACCCGATCGATCATGCTGCTGCTCACGATCGTCTTTCCGACGGCGCTCGTCTTCTTCCACGCCGGCCTTTGGCTGAAGAGGTACGCAATGGCGACGGCGAGGTAGTGGTTCGGGTTCATGAGCCCGGCGCTCCGGGTGACGATTCCGTGACGGTCGGCGTCGGGATCGTTCGCGAAGGCCAGGTCGTACCGATCGCGCAGAGACACAAGGCGAGCCATCGCCGAGGGCGAGGACGGGTCCATGCGGATCGCACCGTCCCAGTCGACGGTCATGAAAGAAAACGTCGGGTCCACCTTCGGATTGACTACGTCCAGGTCGAGCCCGTATCGCTCGCCGATGGCTCCCCAGTAGTCGACGCTCGCCCCTCCCAGAGGGTCGATCCCGACGCGAAGCTTCGAACCACGGAGAAGGTCCACGTCCAAGACCTTCCGGAGCCCGTCGACGTACGCGCCCCGAAAGTCGAACCGACCGACATTCGACGCGTACAGCGCGCGTTCGTAGGGAACACGGGACACTCCGGCGAGACGCGCTTCGAGGAGCGCGTTGGCCGCCGCCTCGATCTCGGCCGTGATCGACGTATCCGCCGGCCCCCCGGAGGGGGGATTGTACTTGAAGCCCCCATATTCCGGGGGGTTGTGGGACGGAGTGACCACGATCCCGTCGGCCAGGCTCTCGGTCCTCCCACGGTTGTAGGCGACGATCGCGCGGGAGACGGCGGGGGTCGGGGTGGGTGCATGACGCGCGTCGAG
>Ga0181522_10001559_pt1 | contig 13893 bp, 15 predicted proteins | sample PEATcosm2014_Bin_27_FD_121103 | JGI IMG/M metagenome (GOLD analysis project Ga0181522, IMG submission 121103) | Peatland microbial communities from MTU Mesocosm Facility, Houghton, MI, USA - PEATcosm2014_Bin05_10_metaG | ecosystem: Environmental > Terrestrial > Soil > Wetlands > Peat | place... | reverse complement strand
CTGCCGATCAAGCATGGCATGACGGCCGAGATCATCTCCTGCAGAGGGCCCCGCACGCTCACCCTGCAGACACCTGAGGAGACCCTCTCGTGAGCGCTCCGCTGCGGGTCGTCGTGGCCGACGACTCGGCCTTCATGCGGCGGCTGCTGACCGACGCCCTGAAGCGCCACGGCTTCGAGGTCGCGGCTGCCGTGGAGGACGGGGACAAGGCCCTGGCGGCCTGCCTGACGCACAAGCCCGACGTCCTGTCGCTGGATCTGACGATGCCCGGGCTGGACGGCATCGGCGTCCTGAAGGGCCTGCGCAAGATGGACTCGCCGGTGGCGGTCGTGGTCGTGTCGGCCTTCTCTCCCCAGCACGGAGCCCACGCCGTCGACGCGCTGGCGGAGGGCGCCGTCGAGCTCGTGGCCAAGCCCGCGACGGGCGAGAGCCTGGACGAGTTCATCGCCGACCTGGGCGCCAAGGTCCGCCTTGCCGCCGGCTCCAAGCGCAGGTCGACGAGCACGCCGGCTGCCGTCAAGCCGCTGCGCCCGGCGGCCCGCTCCAAGCGTCCCCGCATGGTCATGATCGCCTGCTCCACGGGTGGCCCGCAGGCGCTCAACGACCTGCTGCCGAAGCTGCCCTCGCCGCTCGGCGCGGGAACGCTGATCGTCCAGCACATGCCACCCGGCTTCACGGGCTCGCTGGCGGCGCGACTGGACGGCAGCTCGGCGCTGAACGTGCGAGAGGCCGCAGCGGGAGACAGGCTGGACCCGGCCACGGCCCTGGTGGCCCCCGGCGGGCGCCACCTGCACCTGCTGGCTGACCGCACGACAAAGCTCGGCAACGAGGAGCCGATCGGTGGGCTGCGCCCGCGGGCCGACCTGACGATCGCAGACGTAGCCAAGGTGTTCGGCTCCGATGTCCTGCTGGTCGTGCTGACCGGCATGGGCAGGGACGGCCTGGAGGGAGCTCGCGAGGTGCACCGCCGGGGCGGGCGCATCCTGGCCGAGGCCGAGTCCTCCTGCACCGTCTACGGGATGCCGCGGGCGATCGTCGAGGCCGGCCTGGCCGACGGCGTCCACGACCTCTCCCAGCTGCCCCAGGCGATCGCCAGGGAGGCGGCCGCATGAGCTCCCTGTCCGTTCGCGTAGCCGCCATCGACGACTACGTCGACTTCTGCGAAGGCATCAAGAAGCTGACCGGGCTGGACCTGCTGCAGTACAAGCGCGCCCAGATGGAGCGGCGCCTGCGCAGCTTCGCAGAGCGCATGGGCTCGCCGCTGCTGGGCGACTACCTGACCGTGCTGCAGCGGGACCCCTCCGAGCTCGACCGCTTCCTGGACAGGGTCACGATCAACGTCTCCCAGCTTTGGCGCAACCCCGAGCAGTGGACGGCGCTGAGCCGCCACGTCGTGCCCGAGCTGGCCAAGGAGGGGCGCATACGGGTCTGGAGCGCGGGCTGCTCCTACGGCGCAGAGTGCTACACGGTCGCGGCCGTCTGCCTGGAGAGCGCGGGCAGCGCCCGTGTCACGGTCAAGGGCACCGACATCGACACACGCGTGCTGGCCCGGGCCGAGCGTGGGCACTTCTCCGAGGAGGACGCCCGCGACGCTCCCGCCGCCTCGCTGAAGCGCTGGTTCGAGCACACCGAGACGGGCTGGAACGCAGGAGCCGAGCTGCACAGGGTCGTCTCCTTCGAGCGCGGCGACCTGCTGGCGATGCCCGTCCGCACGGGGGCCTACGACCTCGTCATGTGCCGCAACGTCGTCATCTACTTCACCGAGGACGTCCGCGACAGCCTGCACGCCCGCCTGGCGTCCTCGCTGCGCAGCGGCGGCTACCTCGTCGTCGGCTCGACCGAGCGGATCACCGCGGCGGGCGAGCTCGGCCTGACCCTTGCCCACCCCTTCATCTACAGGAAGGCCTGATGGAGCTCAACGAGTACCTACCCATGTTCCTGGCGGAGAGCCGGGAACACCTCCAGGAGCTGAACCTGGCCGTCGTGCGCATCGAGGAGGCACCCGACGACGCTACGACGATCGACGAGATCTTCCGCATCGCCCACTCCCTGAAGGGCATGAGCGCCACGATGGGCTTCGCGCACGTGGCTGCGCTGACGCATGCCATGGAGGACCTGTTCGAGGTTCTGCGCATCCGCCGCGGCGGGCTGGAGCGCGAGGCCATCGACGTGCTGCTGGAGTGCCTGGACACGCTCAGCGCAGCCTTCGAGGACATCGAGGCCGACGGCGCGGAGAAGCTCGAGGAGGGTCCGCTGGTCGAGCGTCTGCACGCGCTCGTACGCAGCCAGAGCGAAGAGCAGCAGGCGCCTACTGCGGCCGCTCCGAGCACTGCCGAGCTGGCACAGGCCGCCGCCGGGCGGCGCGTCGTGAAGGTCACGATCGAGCTCGACGAGAACACCCTGATGCCCTCCGTGCGCGCCTTCATGGCGCTGGCAGCGCTGGCCGACCACGGCGAGGTGCTGGCCTCGCTGCCCGCCCAGGAGTCGGTCGACGGCTTCGACGGGCGCACGATCGAGGTGTGGGCCGCCAGCGACCACGAGGACGATCTCGTCCTGGCGGCGGCCCGCGGCGTACCCGACGTGAGCGATGCGAGCATCGTCGAGGTCGACGTGACGGGTGCGCTGGAGCCGGCGCAGGAGGACGCAGCCACCGAGGAGCCGGCCGGGGCAGAGCCGCCCGGAGTGCGGGAGGACGCCCGGGAGGACGCGGGCAAGCCGGCGACCCCGAGCCAGGACGGCGCGCACGCCCGCAAGGCGCCGACGACCAGCACCGTCCGCGTCGACGCCGAGCGCCTGGACCAGCTGATGCACCTGATGGGCGAGCTGGTCGTGCACCGCACCCACGTCGAATCCCTGCTGGGCAGCTGCGAGGAGCCCGAGATGCAGCACGCCATGAACGACCTGACGCGCAGCTCTCAGGCGCTGCAGGCGATGGTCATGCAGGTGCGCATGATCCCCGTCGAGGCCGTCTTCCTGCGCTTCCCGCGGCTGGTTCGCGACCTCTCCACGAAGCTGGGCAAGAAAGTGGAGCTGAAGCTGGCGGGCTCGGAGACGGAGCTCGACCGCACCGTCGTCGACGCCCTCGGCGACCCGCTCGTGCACCTCGTGCGCAACTCGCTGGACCACGGCCTGGAGACCGAGCAGGAGCGCGAGGAGGCGGGCAAGCCGCCGACGGGGACGCTGGAGATCTCCGCGCACCACGCCGGCGGCAGCGTGCTGATCGCGGTCCGGGACGACGGCCGCGGCATCGACCCCGAGCGGGTCGCCGGCAAGGCGCTGGAGCGCGGCCTGATCACGCCGGAGGAGGCGGAGGCGGTGGACCTGCAGCGGGCCGTGGAGCTGCTGTTCTCACCCGGCTTCTCGACGGCCGAGCAGATGAGCGACATCTCCGGTCGGGGCGTGGGGCTGGATGCCGTGCGCACGACGATTCGCGAGCTGGGTGGCGACGTCGTCGTGACCTCCGAGCTGGGCGTGGGCACGACCACCCAGATCCGCCTGCCGCTGACGCTGGCGATCGTGGCGACGCTGCTCGTGGAGACCGACGAGCGGCCCTTCGTGATCCAGCTCGACCGCGTCGAGATGACGATGAAGCTGGAGGACTACCCGATCCGCAGCGTCGCGGGCAGGCGCATGCTGGTCATGCGCGACGACGCCCTGCCGATCATCGACTTGGCCGAGTCGCTCGGCTACGAGCCCTCACGGGAGGCCTCCTACGGCGTCGCCGTGCACGGCGCGCTCGGTCGCGTCGTGCTGGCCGTCGACCACCTGATCGGCCAGCGCGAACTCGTCACCAGGCCGCTGCCCGACGGCGTCGGCGCCCACCCCGCGCTGTCGGGGGGGGCCGTGCTGTCCGACGGGCAGATCGCCCTGATCGTCAACTGCGATGCCCTCACCACGACCGTCAAACAAGAGGCCGCCGCCCTGGCGACGGTCGCCTAAGGAGGTTCACCGACGATGTCCCAGTCACTCCCCGAGCTGCAGCTCGACGCCCTGCGCGAGCTGGCCAACATAGGCTCTGGCACAGCCGCCACGGCCCTGGCGAGCATGCTCGGGCGGCCTGTGGACATCTCCGTCCCGACCGCCCTGGCGCTGCCGATCGCCGACGCGGTCGACGCCGTCGGCTCCCCCGACGAACTGATCACGGCCGTCGTGCTGCCCCTGATCGGCGACCTGGAGGCGATCGCCCTGCTGCTGTTCTCGCCGAAGGACGCGGCCGAGCTGTGCGGCCTGCTTGGCGTGGAGGTCGACAGCGCCCTCGGCGCCTCGGCGCTGGGGGAGATCGGCAACATCCTCGGCTCGGCCTACATCGGGGCCCTCTGCCAGATGACGGGCCTGTCGATGGAACCGCGCCCGCCGGAGATGACCAGCGACATGCTCGGAGCGATCGTCTCCTCGGTGCTGGCGGCCGGCGCCCAGAACACGGACACGGCGCTGCTGCTGGACTCCCAGCTGGTCGTGGAGGGCGCCGAGTGCTCACTTTCATTCGTGCTGGCGCCGGGCAGGGACGGTGTCAGCGAGATCCTGTCGCGGCTCGGGCTCCAGTGACGGCAGGAAGGGGAGAGACGATGGTGCGAATGGGCGAGCTGCACGTCTCTCAGGACCCCGAGCACGTGCTGGCCGCGATCGGACTGGGCTCGTGCATCGGGCTGGTGCTGCTGGACTGCACCCGCAGGCGCGCCGGCCTCGCCCACATCGTGCTGCCGTCCTCGGAAAGCGGCGCCAGGGGCGACACGGGCAAGTTCGCCGACCGGGCCGTCCCGGCGCTGCTGCAGGGGATGTCCTCGATCGGCGCCCCGCGCCAGCGGCTGCAGGCGATCCTCGTCGGCGGGGCCCAGATGTTCGCGGTCGGCTCCTCTGCCCTGGACATCGGCAAGCGCAACGAGCAGGCCACCAGGGAGGCCCTGACCTCGGCCGGGGTGGACGTCCACGCAGCCGACACGGGCGGCAACCAGGGCCGCACGGTGCGCGTCTACGTCGGCAGCGGGCGCGTAACCGTCAAAGGCCCGGGCGCCACCGAGACGGAGCTGTTCGCTGGAGCGGCGAGATGAGCGACGTCCTCTCAGCCGAGGAGATCGCCAAGCTGTTCGCGGCTGCCGAGGACGGCGATCTGCCCGAGGGGCCCCGCCGCCGTGCCCGCCGGCAGTCCGTCCACAAAATCGACTTCAGCCGGCCGATGAAGCTGAGCCCCGTCGAACACCGGCGCTTCGAGCGGGCCCACACGAGCTTCTGCCGGGACGCCTCGGTGTTCCTCTCGGGCGAGCTGCGCACCTCGCTGGAGCTGGAGGTCATCAACTCCGCCCAGCTGACCTGGAGCGGAGCGCTGGAGGAGGTGCCCCGGCCCTCCGTGCAGTTCGTCGCGGCCTGCTCGCCGGGGGACTCGATGGTGCTGCTGTGCATCGAAGAGGGACTCATCCTGCGCATGCTGGAGCGCCTGCTCGGCGGCGACTACGCGGACAGGCCCACCTCGCGGGCGCTGACCCCCGTTGACACGTCCCTGTCCTGCCGCCTGGCCGAGGGTCTGATCGGGACGCTCTCGACGGCCTGGCACGAGCTGCTCGGCCTGGACGTCGAGCTCTCCCAGCTGGGGCTGCACAACACGAGCCTGGAGTACCTGGCCCCATACGAGCCGACCCTGGCCCTGACGATCGAGGTCCGCCACAAGAGCGTCTCCACGACGATGTCGCTGCTGGCCCCCTATGCGGCCGTCGAGCCCGGCATCAAGCGCCTGGACGCGAACGCGCCGCAGCTGCCGCCGGGAGGGTCCACGAGACCGCCCGCCACGACGATCGACAGCGCGCTGGGCGGCGTCGGCGTGGAGGTCCGGGCCGAGGTCGGCTCCGTCGGGCTGACGATCGCCGACGTGCTGGCGCTCGGCGAGGGCGACGTGGTGCACCTGGGACCGGCCGGCGAAGCCGACCTGGTCGTCGGCGAGACCGCCCTGCACAGGGTCCGCCCCGGTCTCAGCGGCAACCGCCGCGCCGTGCAGATAGTCACACCCGGCGGGGGTGCGACGTGACCACCCAGGAGGCGCTGGAAGCGCTGGGCGAGACGACCGCGGAGGCGGTCCTGGGCGTCCTGTCCTCGCTGTGCCCCGACGGGGCCGAGCGCGGGCAGGTCTCGGTCGTGCCCGAGGGCGACTCGCCGCTGAGCTCCCTGCCCTACCCGGTGATGGCCACCGACGTCGCCTACACCGAAGGCGTCAGCGGCGGCAACGTCTTCACGATCACGCGTCTGGGCGCCCGGCGCCTGGCGGCCGCGATGATGTTCCAGGAGCCCCCCGAGGAGGACTCTGGCGCCGAGCTGGACGAAATCGAGTCCTCCGCGCTCGGCGAGGCGATGAACCAGATGATGGCCGCCAGCGCGGGCGCCCTGTCGGCTGCGCTCGGCTACCCCGTCGACATCTCCGTGCCCAGCACGCGACTGCTCGAGTCGCCCGGCGACGGCGACGGGACCTACCCCCAGACCCCCTATGCGACCCACGTCTCCTTCACCCTGCTGGGCGAGCCCTGCCGGCTGATCCAGCTGATCCCCAACGCCTTCGTGGTGCGCATGAGCCGCGCCCTGGACACGGAGACGCTGCCCGAGCAGGAGAGCGAGGACGAGGCGCCAGCCGTCGGCATCTCCTCGGTCCTGCGCGAGATCCCCGTGCGTGTCTCGGCCGAGCTCGGCCGCACGCGGATAAGCCTTCAGCGCCTGGCCGACCCCCACCCGGGGGCGGTCATCGAGCTGGACCGCTCGGTCGGCGACCCCGTCGACCTGTGCGTGAACGGTCAGCGTTTCGCCACGGGCGAGCTGATCCTGATCGATCAGACGGAGTGGGCGATGCGAATACGCAGCGTCCTGCCCGTGAACATCACCGACTACGTGTCACCGACAGGAAGGACCTGAACATGGCCCGAATACTCGTAGTGGACGACGCCGCCTTCATGCGCAAGGTTCTGACGGACGCGCTGAGCAAGGGCGGCCATGAGGTCGTCGCCGAAGCGTCCAACGGAGGCGAGGCGCTCGAGCGCTTCCAGGACGCCAAGCCCGACCTGACGACGCTGGACATCACGATGCCCGAAGTCGACGGCCTGGAAGCGCTCAGGAACATCCTCGCCTCGGATCCCGCGGCGAAGGTCATCATGTGCTCCGCGCTGGGCGCCGAAGACAAGGTCCTGGAGGCGATCAAGCTCGGCGCCAAGGACTTCGTCGTCAAGCCCTTCCAGCCCGACAGGGTGCTCGACGCGGTCGGCCGCGCGCTCGGCTAGGACACGTTCCAACCGGGCGCGCGGCGGGCGCGATCCATCTCTCAAGTGGGCCGATCCCGTGACCGATAGGGACGCGAAAAGACACTGGTTTACGAACTGTCAAGCCCTAGCTGGACAGGCTCGCAATCCGCTCGACATCCAACAGACGGTCAAGGGGGAAACGATGAGCAAGAACATCAGCGCGCAGGACCTGGCGCCGATCAGGGAAAGACTTGAAAGCCTCGAGCAGCACTGCCTGAGCGACCTGGTCGCAGGTATGGAAGCGATGCAGCAGGGTGATCTCACGATCCAGGTCAACCCGGCCACGACGCCGCTGGAGCCGACCGGCAACGCACAGGTAGACGCGCTCGGCGAGGTCTTCAACCGCATGCTGGAGAAGGCGCAGGCCGGCCTGCGCCTCTACAACGAGGTTCGTGAGGACCTGCGCGCCAAGCTCGGCGACCACTCCTGCCTGGCCGATCTGGACGCCCGCATGAAGAGCCTCGACGGCAACTGCCTGACGGGCCTGGGCAAGGGCCTGAGCGCGATGGTCGCCGGCGACCTGACGGTCGACGCGCAGCCCGTTACGAGCTTCCTCGAGCAGCGCCCCGGCGAGAGCCTCGGCTCGCTCGGCGACACGTTCAACAGCATGCTGGCCAAGGCCCAGGGCGGCCTGGGTCTCTACAACGAGGCCCGGGGCGGGCTGGCCGAGCTGATCGGCCACGTGGCGGCGACGACGACGACCGTCTCCAGCGCCTCCCAGCAGATGGCGGCCACCTCCGAGGAGGCAGGCCGGGCCGTGACGGAGATCGCTGACGCCGTCTCGGGCGTGGCGGCAGGCGCCGAGCGCCAGGCCAGGATGGTCGAGCAGGCCAAGAGCTCCGCAGAGGAGACGGCTGCCCGTGCCAGCGAGTCACGCGACGTGGCCGAGCAGGGCGTGGCAGCTGCCCGCCAGGCCTCGGCGGCGATGGAAGGCGTGCGCGAGTCGACCGACTCGGTGACCGCCGCCACACGCGGCCTGGCAGAGAAATCCGAGCAGATCGGCGGGATCGTCGAGACGATCACGGGGATCGCCTCCCAGACGAACCTGCTGGCCCTGAACGCCGCCATCGAGGCTGCGAGGGCGGGCGAGCAGGGGCGCGGCTTCGCGGTCGTGGCCGAAGAGGTCCGCCGCCTGGCCGAAGGCTCCCAGGACGCCGCCACCCAGATCCAGTCCTTGATCGAAGAGATCCAGGCCGAGACGCAGAAGACGGTGACGGTCGTCGAGGACGGCGCCAAGCGCACGGAGGAGGGCGTCGCCGTCGTCGAGCAGGCTCGCGAGGCCTTCGAGACGATCGGCTCCCAGGTCCAGGAGATGGCTTCCCGGATCGACGAAGTCGTCAGCGCGACGAGCGAGGTCGCCTCGGTCGCCGAGGAGACCTCGGCCTCGACCGAGCAGGTCTCCGCGTCCACCCAGGAGACCAGCGCATCCGCGCAGGAGATCGCAGGATCCGCTCAGGTGCTGGCCGGGACGGCCGAGCAGCTGCAGCAGCTCGTATCCCAGTTCACCCTGGCCGCCGCATAGGCAGCCTCGACCCCATCCACCGACTCGGAGGAAACAATGACCACTGTCGCACCTGAGATGAGCTCGAGGCAGCTGGTGGTGTTCTCGCTGGGCGAGGAAGAGTACGCGCTTCCCATCACCCAGGTTCAGGAGATCATCCGCTACACGGAGCCGCGAGCAGTCGCATCGGACACGCCCTGGATCAGAGGCGTCATCAGCCTCAGAGGCAAGATCGTGCCCGTCTGCGACCTCGGCTCACGCCTCGGACTGTCCTTCCAACCCGCCGAGGACGCCAAGATCGTGATCGTCGAAACGGAGACCACCACAGCAGGAGTGATCGTCGACGAGGTCGAGGAGGTCCTGACCGTCGATCACGAGCAACTGGAGGCCGTCCCCGGCACCACGACCGAGCTGATCGACACGATCGCCAAGCTCGACGACCGCCTGATCATCCTGCTGAACCCGCAGACGCTGTTCCCCGACGACGAGCTGAGCGCTCGCTAGGCAGGAGCCAAGGATGCCGGCTGGGAGCCAAGGCGGGCTCCCGCCGGCAGCGGCTCAGGCCAGCTCTTCCAGCAGCTCGTGCTTGAGCGCGAGCACCTCGTCGCGCAGGTCTTCGATCCCGCGCGCCGGCCGGCTGCGCTGAGCGTCGTCGAAGAGGGCCTGGATCGTCGCGGCCAGTCGCCGCAGCTCGGCCTGGGCGTCCTCGGACTGGGACTCCGCGACGGTCGCGACACGCTGCTGCTCGACGTAGAGGCTCAGTCGCACGGAGCCCCCGCCGCGCTCGCGGACGATCTCCGAGGTCAGCTCGTGCGGGCTGTCGAGCAGCCATCCGCGGGCGCGGGAGACGATCAGGACGGCCAACCGGTCGACCAGCGCGCCGACCGCCACAGGCGGTTCGCGGATGCCCCTTTCGGGACAGGACTCCGACAGCCACCCCCACACGGCCCCGGGGGCAAGCCTTGTCTGCTCCAGCAGCTCGCCCCATCGCTTGAGGTGCTCACCCAGCTCGGGACGGTGCTCGAAGACCATCGCCCTGGCGCCCTCGGGATCGGTCGAGAAGGCGGCGAAGTCGGGCTGGCTCTCCAGGTCCACGGCGATCTGGATCTGCTCGCACAGGCGCTGCAGCTCCCGGGCGCGCACGTCGCCGCCGGAAGCCCGTCCGTGCGGGTCCCCGGTGCCGGCGGGATGACCGCCCCTCAGGACGGTGAAGGGTCGGGGATGTCCTGGGGCCTGCCTGCCCTCGACGGCCGGGCCACCGCGGCGGCTCGGCATGCCGAGGGAGCGACCGGCAAGATAATCGGGATCCCGCGAGCGCACGCCTCAGCCATCTCAGGTGAGCTTCTCGACCTGCACGGCCCACGTCCCCTGAGGGGTGACGACGAGGCTCCCGTTGGCGAAGCAGAGGCCGTTGGCGAACAGCTCGACGGGAGCCTCGGTGGTCTGGTCGAGCTCGACGACGGAGCCCGGAGCCAGCTCCAGGGCGCCGCCGAGGGACAGGTGGGTACGGCCCAGCTCCGCCCAGACCCTGACGAAGATGCTGTGCAGGATGGGGTCCTCGGCGACCCCATCGACGGCCTCGTCGATGTCCGTGCGGGCCCGTTGCAGGTCGCTGCGGCCCAGGCGCGCGTAAGGCTCGGCGTGCACCGGCGGGTCATCGGCGACGTCGATCTTGAGGGCCCGGTGGGTGCCGCTGGCTCCAGGTCGCCCGCGGCCCAGCGAGACCTCCTCTGCGAACAGGCGCACGCCGTCCTCGGCCAGCTGCTCGAGCTCCAGCAGTGCGCCCGGGGCGATCGCCCGCATGCGCTCGATCGGCATCTGCACGGAGCCGATCTCGGCCCGCAGCAGCACCCTTGCCTCGGCCACGGCCCTGCTCAGCTCCGCCGCGCCGTTCTCGCGCCGGGGGGCCGCCGAGCCGGCTCGCCCGCCTCCGGCCAGCGACTCGACGCACGGCCACGGCACGAGCAGCGACATGCTGGAGGGGCAGCCGCCGATCTCCGATCGCACGGCCAGCGACAGGGTCGCCTCGGAGGCCGAGACGGCCATGCCGGCGTCGCCCTCCAGGTCGAAGTCCCCCCGGCTGAGCGCCCCTCCGCCGAGGTCGCTCCAGGCGATCGAGAGCTGTCCCAGCAGGACGTCCAGCAGCTGCTCGGTCAGAGCCCAGTCGACCTCCGTCAGGCGACGCTCGGCGGGCGCCTGGGCAGCCTTGCTCCCGAGCAGGCATTCCAGCGCCTGCAGGAGCCATGGCAGCTCGACGCTCAGCAGCATCTGCTGCTCGGAGCCCTCGATGTGGATCCCGACCGCCAGGGCGTCGGCAGGCAGCTTGGCCTTGGCGGCGGCCCAGGTCTGCTGGTCGGCCTGCTCGAGCTCCAGCCCGACCTCCGATTTCAGCTCGTCTTCCAGGCGTCGGGCCAGCTCGCCGCAAAAGCCGCGCAGCATGTTGGACAGGCGCCGGCGCAGCTCGGTGCTGAACTTGTTCGGCTGGGAGAAGTCCAGGGGGCGAACGATCCGCTCGCGCGGTCCGGGCGCGCCGTCCTGGCGCCCTGCCTCCTCGGCGGACTCGACGGGCTGCGCCACGGCAGGCTCCTCGGGCACCGTCAGCCCTCCGGCTCCCCGGCCCCGGGCTCCATCGCCGCTGCCACGGCTGCAGCGCTGACGGCGCCTTCGGCGCCCGGCTCCTGAGCGTCCAGGATCTCGGTGATGCGCAGGCCGTAGCGCTCGTCGACGACGACGACCTCGCCGCGGGCGATCGGCGTGCCGTTGACGAGCAGGTCGGCCGGAGCGCCGGCCTCGTGCTCCAGCTCGACGACCGAGCCGACGCGCAGTTGCAGCGTCTCCCCGACCGTTGCCCGGCTGCGACCGATCTCGACGCTCAGCTCCATCGGGATGTCGCTGAGGCGGCGCAGGTCGGGCTCGCCCGCCGCCGGCGCGCCGGCGCTGTCGGCCTGCTCGAACTGCTCGTACTCGATCGTCTCACTCACGGCGCGGCCCCTCCTATTGAACTGTCAGTTCCGGTATCAGCACCGCTTCGACTTTGAGGTCCGTCTGCTTGGTGATCGCCAGCAGGATCTGATGCTTGAGCGAAGCCCGGCCCTGGTCTGAGATCAGCGCTTCGCCGTTCATGTTGGTCACGGTGTTGGTCACGATTTCACGCACTACGGCTTCCTCGGGCAGCGTCCCCACGGTCGATTCCGAGCCGGAGGAGCTCGCTCCAGCGGCGGCCCCGTCGCTCTGCCCGGGAGCCAGCTCCAGTGCCACGTTGAGCTTCGCATAGCGACCCCCGGAAAGATTGAGCAGGAAGCTGCCGGGCATCGAGTAGATGGTCCCCGTGATCTTCTGCTTGGGGGTCTTGGGCTTCGGCTTGGTCATCGTGTATCCGGCGAAGAGCAGCACCGGCAGAGCCAGCGCGAGCATCACCTTCTTGTTCTTGAGCATGGGTCTCAGTCGTCCTTGACTAGATGATCAGGGTTCGCTTTCACTGCCGTAGATGCGCTTCAGCACGATCTCCACGCGCCGGTTGCGGGCTCTGCCCGCGGGCGTGAGGTTGCTTGCGATCGGCCGCTGGTCGGCATAGCCAACGGCCGTAAGACGGGTCGGGCTGACGCCCTTTTCGATCAGGAAGCGCACGACCATGCTGGCACGGGCCGCGGAGAGCTCCCAGTTGCTGGGGTAGACGCCGCTGTGGATCGGCACGTCGTCGGTGTTGCCCTCGACGTCGACGGGGTGCGTCTGGTCGAGGTTGATCAGCTGGGCGATCTCCGCCAGCAGGCCGTCGGCCCGCGCTTCCAGCGACGCCGAGCCGGAGGAGAAGAGGAGGTCGTCGGTCAGCACGCGGATGACCAGGCCGCGGGCTTCGATCGTGGCTTGCACGCGGCCGGAGAAGCCGTGGGCCTTGGCGTAGGCTTCGATCTCCGCCTTCAGGCGCACGAACTCGCTGGCCTCGTGCTGGGCCGCTGCGGCGTTGACAGTCGACGCGCTGGCGGCGCTCTGGGCGCTGGAGCTCTGGCTGGAGGTGGCCGAGGAGGTGACGGGCACGATCGACTCCAGGTCGGCCGCCGACGGGGCCTTGCTGGAGTTGGGCGTGGCGCCGGGGTGGGCGATCGACTTGCCGCCCGGCAGGACGCTGCCCGAGAAGGCGGCCCGCAGGGCCTTCTGCAGCGTCACGTACTTGGAGATGTTCACGGAGGAGATCGAGAAGAGGACCATGAACAGCGCCATCAGCAGCGTGATCATGTCGGCGTAGGTCAGCAGCCAGCGCTCCTCGCTCTCCTCCTGGTGGCCGTGACCGCCCCTGCGCCGCCTGGCCACGTCAGGCCGCCTTGGACTCGACGCCGAAGTCGGCGACGGCGTCTTCGCCATCCTCGCCGCGGTCGGCCGGAGGCAGGTACGACATCAGCTTTTCGGAGACCAGGCGGGGGTTGTCGCCGGCCTGGATCGAGAGGATGCCCTCCAGGGTCATCATGCGCATCTCGACCTCTTCGGCGGAGATCGCCTTCAGGCGGTTGGCGATCGGCAGGAAGATCACGTTGGCCGAGCCGACGCCCATCAGCGTGGCCAGGAAGGCCGAGGAGATGGAGGGCCCGAGCGTGGAGGGGGCGGAGAGGTTCTGCAGCACGTGCACGAGTCCCAGCACGGTGCCGATGATCCCCATCGTGGGGGCGAAGCCGCCGGCCTTCTCGAAGGGGGCGGCGCCGATCGCGTGGCGGGCTGCCATGCCGTCGACCTCGGCCTCGAGGATCGTGTGGACCATCTCGGGGTCCGTCCCGTCGACGACCAGCTGCAGGGCGTTGCGGGTGAAGGGGTCCTCGATCTCGCCGAGCAGGGCGTCGAGGGCCAGCAGGCCCTCGCGGCGGGCTTTGTCGGCCAGGTTGACCAGTTCGTCCATGCGCCCGCGCATGTCGGGCGGTTCCGCGGACATCACGAGCTTGTAAAGGCTGGGGACCCGCTTGAAGGACTGCAGGCCGACGCTGGCGATCGTGACGCCGGCTGTTCCTCCCAGGATGATCATCAGCGCCGGGATGTTCATGAAGGCAGCCGGGCTCGTCCCGTCCATCATCGAGCTGAGCACAAGGGAGCCGAAGGCCACCCCTATTCCGATGGCCGTTGAAGCCTTCATCCCGG
>Ga0181522_10001558_pt1 | contig 13906 bp, 11 predicted proteins | sample PEATcosm2014_Bin_27_FD_121103 | JGI IMG/M metagenome (GOLD analysis project Ga0181522, IMG submission 121103) | Peatland microbial communities from MTU Mesocosm Facility, Houghton, MI, USA - PEATcosm2014_Bin05_10_metaG | ecosystem: Environmental > Terrestrial > Soil > Wetlands > Peat | place... | reverse complement strand
TCCCTTTCGGTTCGGCCATGGATTGCCTTGCGGATCGGGGGCACCTGTCATGTGCCAGTGCACGTCCACTGCCGCTATGTCCGGCCGAATGAACCGTACCTTAATCTCCGTGTACTCTTGATGCTGTTCTTGAACAGGCTCGAAAAAATCGGCGCGTGGAATTCTTCGATCTTGTCACGCCCATGGGCGCCCATGCCGATCACATTCGTAAAGTCAGCGTCTTGCGCGAACACGGTAGCGAAGGCGTGCGCGTCATGACGGTTCCACGCCTCCATTAAACGGTCCACAACGGCTCGGACGGCATCTTCATCGGCATTTCTTGGCGCCGCTCCGAACGCCAGCAGTGACACTAAACCAAGGCAAAGCAGGCAAATCATGCGCATGGTGTTCTCCTGCTGCATTTTCGAGAGCAGGGAAATGTTTCTCTGGGGGTATCACTTAGGTGCTCCGAATGGCCAACAACTCTTCGCGGGAGACATTGAGTTGGAGGCGCCACTTCTGACGGAAGGCGCGGCGCATCCAGCGTTATGTCCTTGTTAGTGGGACCAGCCAACTTATTGTTTTTGTAAAGTAGTTTGCCTGCAAAGCGAACTACTCTACATAGAATAGAACACCGAAGACTCGTTGTATAAAGCCGGAACTTGGTGTTGACTTCAAGCAACAAAATCGATTACGGGATTTCTTTGGCGGAATTCAATCGGGGACGCGACGGCTACGGCTCGGAGACTCCCGTGCTTCGGAAGCGTGGTCATCACTTCTCAGAGTTCCGTCCTGCAGGGTTTCCGATTCTCGTTGTGTTCCCACAATCTCGCTCACGAGGAACAGATCCGTGAGCAATGCGCGGAGGTGGATTGACGCGTTCAGATTGTCGATCAATTGGGAACTGATGGCGGGTTGTGCCAAAACCAGTTCAATCGCAGCGAGCGAGTCGTGGGCATCGCGAGCGAGCACCTGAAAGAATGCCTGGTACCGTTCCGCCGGCTCCCAGTGTTCTTGTTTTGCAGCTCTCGCGCAGCTTTCTGCGAGACCTGCTATCGCTTTCACGGCACGATCCAGGTATTCGCGAATTTGTCCGCCGGACTTGCTGCCTTCTTCATTGCGGAACCCTTGCGCGGCATAGGCCAGCATGAATTCGTAACATTCTTCGACGGTGTTGCAGCGTTTTGAAATATCAGCCGGCATCTCGTAAGCCTTCTGGTTCTGCTCCTCCGGGAGTCGGTGAGGAACCCGGAGCTTCTACCGGCCAACGCCGCGGATCGTGTTCCTGGAGATAAAAGTCGCGGCTCATCCAACCGAAGATCATTGATTTCGTGATGGCGCGCTTCTCCGGTCGAAGACCAAAGTACACATGCACCATGATCAACGCAATCAGCCCAACGCCCGCCAACCCATGCAACACGTACAGCATGCCCCAGGTCAGATCACCGAAAAGATACGGATTGCGGGGAAAGAAAATGGTGCGCACCCGGAACATCATGAACACCCCGGTCACGATTGCAGAGAGTCCCGCGACAAGGATGGCGCTGTGGTAGAGCTTGTTCTCAAGAGGATACTTGGCGAATTTGTCCGGTGGCGGCGCATCCTTCCCCATAAAACGCAGGATTCTCCTTCCTGCGTCCCGCACGTCAAGCTTGTCCGGCCAGATCGACCAGAAGTCCATGAAGAACGTGGCGTGGACGATATGAAAGAGTATGGAGACGGTAAGAACAGAGCCCGCGATCCAGTGATAGGTAACCCAGTCGAAGCGGAAGCCCACCTTCGGGAGGAAGGCGGTAAACAGCAGCGTGAACATGCTGGCGGCCATGATCCAGTGAAACAGCCGCGCGGTCAGGGAATGTCTGGGTACGCGCTCCGGGATGCGCGCGGCGATCAGCGGCGAACCACTGCTCGCAAACTCCTTGGCTTTGGCGAAATACCGCAGATAAGTGGCGTGCACGATGAAGAAGAGAAATCCTGCGATGACGGCAACCCATATCAAAAACCAAGCGATATGGATGGGAACGTTTTGCCCCCACGGACTCTTCGCCCATTCTAGGAAGTCCACACAGCCTCCTTCACGCCTCCGATGGCGCGCTTCACCAGATTTCTCATCAGAGGGATCTTGTAGGCGTTGAATTGCAGCGCAACCGCGCCTTGCACAGCCAGTTTCCCAGCCATCTCTCCGGTTGTTGCGTTGGCCGGTTTGCCACGAACGGCATCTTCGACGGCCCTCAGGCGCAGAGGCCGCGCCGCCGCCCCGTTTACCGCTATACGGATTCGCTCGATGCCGCCATTCGATACCACCATGGCTGACGCCACGTTCAGCAGTGGGAAGTCCCACACGTTCCGGTCCCGCACCTTTTCGAAATAAAACTGCGCGCCGGCCCACGCGGAGGGAATGCGAATAGCGGTAAGAAGTTCTCCGGGTTTCAAGACATGCAAGCTCGTGATGTCGATATCGGGCCCAACGAAGTAGTCTTCGGCATCCATCACGCGTTCACCCTTCGCCGTGCGGATCACGAATTTGGCATCGACGGCGATGAGCGCAGGGGCGGTGTCCGAGGGATTCACGGCCACACATCGTTCCGTATGCAGAATTGCGTGCTCGCGGTTGCGGCCCTCGGGAGTGTCGGCATAACAAATGTTTCCTCCCGCGCGGTAGCAAGGCCAACCTGCACGGTAGTACCAGCAGCGCGCATCCTGGGAGACGTTGCCGCCGATGGTGCCCTGATTGCGGATTTGCGGCGAGGCCACCAATTCGGCGCTTTCCGCCAGCAGTTTGTATTTCTTTTTGATCGCGGGATGCTCGACGACTTCGGTCAGCGTGGTCATGGCCCCGATCTCGATGCCATCGTCCGTGGTGCGAATTCCTTTCAACTCCGCTATCCCGCCCAAATCAACCACCACTTTGGGTTTCTTGATGCGGTCCTTGAACCAATCGAAGCTATCCATGCCTCCAGCCAGGACCCAGCCATCCCGTCCTTGCAGTTCGAGCAACTTTTGGGCATCGGCAATGGAGCTTGGCTGCAACAATTCGAATGCCGGCATAACGTCTCGAATTACGGCCATAGGCTCTCCTTTCGCATCTCCACTAAATGTGTGCCGTCAAGGGATGTTGCATGGGCCGTCCCGACTCGAGCGAAGTCAGGATGGTGTCGGCGTTGACAGGTGCGCGGCGGAAAATTTCATCTCCGAGCGCATCCGAGAGTGCGTTCAGAATGACGGCACACCCGCCACCCACCGGAGGCTCGCCGACGCCACGTGCCCCCACTGGAGTCTCGGGATCTGGAATATCTACCGCCGCCCATTGCATGTTGACAGGAACATCGAGAATTGTAGGAGGTTTGTTCTGATAGAAACGCGTCGAAAGCATCGCGCCGTAATGCGGGTCATACACCCACTTCTGACCAATCGCGTGGCCTATCCCCAGAACCGAGCGGCCAAGCACCTGGCCGCCAAGCGCGCGCGGATGGATCACCGAGCCCACGTCGGCGTACGCGAGAAAATCCACGATATAGTATTTCCCTGTTTCGATGTCCACCTCGACTTCGGCGAAGCTCGCCACGTAAGAATAGGTTTGGCCGTCGCGAGGATACGTGTCCTTGGCAGCCGCCACCAAACCCTGCCCCGCCAGCGCGGCCATCGACGCCTTGGTCAACTTGTTGAGATCAGCCGACGCTTCGTGACCGTCGTAGACGCCACCCAGTTGAATCGCTTTCGCTGCGGCCTGCGCCAGGGTCATGCCCGCACCGCCGCCTTTGCGGAAGACGCGCTCGTTGGCTACCTCGTAATTTTCCGGCTTGCCACCGAGACTTTTTGCTGCGATCTCCTGAAGCTTTTTCTTTGCATCCATTGCCGTTGCGTAAGCGGCCCGCGTCATCGCGTGTGTCGTCTGACTGCCACCCGATACGCAGGTGAACGGAAGGTTCTTCGCCGTGTCGCCCCATGTGATGTCGCACTTCTCCCACGGGACACCCAGGACCTCGGCACCGGCGCGGTGCACATCCATCACCGACTCGGTGCCTAGATTGCCGATGCCGCACTGGAATCGGACACGCCCTTCTGGCGTGATGACCAGCAGGCCGTCGAAGCCGATCGTGCCACCCACGTAACAACTCAGCGAAACACCCACGCCGCGCACCTTCGTGCCGCTTCGTTTCGGAGTACGTGCAACCCGCTCGTTCCATTTGAACTGTTCCGCGCCGCGGTCGAGCGCTTCTTTGAGGAATGCGCTGGTGGCATAGGGACGCTTGCCGGTAGTGCCCATCACTGGCCCGACGGGCGCCTTTCCTTCCGGACAGTTGATGCGGCGGATGGCCACTTGATCCAGCCCAAGTTTACGCGCCGCTTTGGCAATGATGGGTTCCATGATCGCAATTCCCTGCATTCCGCCGGGGGAACTTTGCGCGCTGCGCGGAGGGGTATTGGTGAGGATCGTCGCCCCGCGCCAGCGCATCGCTTCGCACTGATAGAGCAGAGAGACAATGCGACCCGACGAAGGAACATCGCCGTTGGCGTCGTAAGGGCCGTTGTTGGAAATAACAAACATGTCCAATGCAATGACTCTGCCCTCTTTGGAAAAACCGACCTTCATTCTGCCCATCAGACTTGGTCGCGCACGCCCGATAAACGTTTCCTCTTCTCGGCTGATCCGCATCATCACCGGAGCGTTGACCTTCTTTGAGAGAAGCGCGGGAATCACCAGCGTCACACCACCCGTGATTTTGCTGCCAAAGCCGCCTCCCGTGTATTCACTGATGAGAACCACGTTGGCCGGATCGATGTTCAACCATCTCGCGATTGCCGGCACTGTCTGTGCGGTGCTCTGCGTGCCCGTGTAAACGTGCACTTTGCCGTTCTGCCAGTACGCCATGGCGGTGCGGGTTTCAAGCGTCTGGTGGCTGGTATCCGGAGTGACAAACGTTTCGTCCAGGACGAGCGCGGCATTCTTGAAAGCTGCGTCGAGGTCGCCGTAAGACCATTCGCTGGGCGTCTTGCCCATCGGCAATTGACCGTCCTTCGCGTTCGAAAAATCTTCCTTTGTCCATTTCAGTTCGCCAATGGTGGGCGGAGGAGGACTAGGTGGCGGCGTACCCGCCGCAGCGGCGCCGGCCGGAGCCTGAACCCAAATGTTTCCTTCCAGTCTCGGATTTGGCCCCCCTGGCCGCAACGTTTCGAGCGGATCAATCACAAACGGAAGCGGCTCGAAATCGATTTGAATTCTTTCAATGGCCTCCGCGGCGGCGAGTTCGTCAACCGCGGCCACAGCGAGAATAGGCTCGCCCTGATACAGCGGTTCCATCGTCAATGCCCGCTCGCTCTTCGGATTGGCTTTGATTACGGTGCCGTTGTCGGTAAGGCTGTCGGCGGGCGGCGGAAGTTCATCCGCCATGAGAATCGCCTTCACGCCGGGCATAGCGAGCGCCGCGCGCGTATCGATGTGCTTCACGCGGGCGTGCGGCAGCGGGCTGAGGAGCAGTCTGCAGAAGAGCATGCCGTCCGCGTGGTAGTCTTCCGCGTACTTCGCAAGTCCCGTGACCTTCGCGTAGAGATCGGGCGTGGGGTAATCTTTGCCGATCAGTTTATGCCCCACGCCGTACACCCGCTCGGGAGCCTTGGCCGGCTCTGATTCTCGTTTCACGGATTTGTCAGACATTGCTGGTCCTCCGCATGTTTTCCGCGCCGCGCATCAGCGCGGTGAGAATCTTGTCGTAGTCCTGGCAACGGCACAGGTTTCCAGAAACGCCGAACGCCAGTTCACTGCGCGTGGGATTAGGATGTGTTTTGAGGAATCCTACCGATGCCATGATGAAGCCAGGCATGCAGAATGCGCACTGGAACCCCTGTTCGTCGATGACGCCTTGCTGCACCGGATGCAGCTTGCCCTCCGGGCTCGCGAGCCCCTCGATGGTCAAGACCTTGCGGTTGCGCACGGTGTGTGTCAGCACCGAGCACGCATAGTGCGGGATATCGTCGATAAGAACGGTGCACGACCCGCATTCGGCCCGGTCGCAACCCAGCTTCGTGCCTGTGAGGCCCAGCTTGTGGCGCAGTGTCCAGGCCAGCGTTTCTTGTCTCATGACGTCTGCCCGCCGTAACTGCCCGTTCACATCGATCGTGACGAGCCTTTCACCTATCCCGCGAGCGGACTGGCCGAGCAAGGTGGAAGCGCGAAACAGATAGCTTGCGGAGGAGACGGCCACGCCACCAACGATCACGCCTTTTATCAGGTCGCGCCTGGAGATCGTGTCCGATTGAGGCTTAATGTTTTTGGCATCTTCTGTTTTGTTCATCTCTCTGGTCCCTCCCCCCTCGCGTCAACACCGCACTTCGCACCCCGTCTGATCGGAATTGTCTCTCCTCTACGCTCCACAATCCACCGCCGACTTGCGTTTCACCGGGCTCGCTGTTTTGTTGGATGGGTTGCCGTGGAAAAATGGGTACTCGGCTCTGGTGTCGCATAAGCGGTCCACACCTCCGGTTCGGAACCCTGCCGATCTTCACGGCCTGCTGTGGAGCGGGAATTCATTAGTGTCGAGGATAGGAGAGGGATACGATGCACGAGCGAGAGGTCCAAATCGGGAGTTCCCGCCGATACGCGGACAAGCCAAACGCGTGACGGACCAGTTTTCGGGGCATGCCAAGTGATTCCTAAAGCGCGCGTTTCCCCACAAACAAGAAGTGTCCTATGGCTCTTGATGATCCTGGCGGTTGCAGTCCTTTTTCGTTTTGCCGCGCTGAGCCATATCCCACCCGGAGTATTTTCCGATGAAGCTCTGAACGGAAATGAGGGAATCCACGCCTGGCGAAGCGGGGATCTAAAGGTGTTCTATCCCACCAATAATGGCAGGGAGGGTTTTTGGATCAATCTGATTGGGATGTCCGAGTCGATTTTTGGCACAAATCCATTCGGCCTGCGGGTTTCGTCTGCAATTGTTGGCTCGTTAACGGTTTTCTGCCTGTATTTGCTGGCAGCCGAACTGCAATCGGTTCGGACCGGACTTTTGAGCGCCTGGTTTTTGGCGACGGGTTTCTGGCATGTCGCTTTGTCCCGCATGGCCTTGCGCGCCATTGCCGTGCCGCTACTCCTGACTGCTTCGCTTTGCCTGTTATTCCAAAGTATGCGAGCACTAGACACGAAGCCACACGGCAAATCGGCACTTCTTGCAATCTCCGGCGGCCTCCTTTATGGACTTGGATTTCAGACCTATATTGCGTATCGCTTCACTCCCTTCGTGGTCCTTGCGCTGTTCTGGGTTGAGCTCCAGCGGCACCGAAAGCTCGTAAAGCCGATAGGTCCTTGGGTTCGCGTATTTACACTCTTTGTGGGTGCGTCTGTAGCAGCCGCTCTGCCGGTCGGGCTCTATTTTCTGAACCACCCCTCAGATTTCTTCACCCGGGCCGAACAGGTCTGGATTTTTGCCGAACCTGACCCATGGATCGCATTTGGGCAGGGTTTGCTGCCCACCGCTGGCATGTTCAATGTCAGGGGTGATTGCGCATGGTTGTACAACCTCGGCTGCTCGCCTCAGTTGTTACCTCCTGTGGGGCTGTTGTTTGTCCTGGGTGTTGGGCTGAGCCTCCGCCGCGCATGTCGTGAGGGGATCCTGGCCCGCACGGAATGGTTGCTTCTCGTGTGGTTCCTTGTGATGCTTCTCCCCACGCTGCTAACCGGGGGGCCTTCTGCTCTGAGAAGCGTTGGTGCCCTGCCGCCTGTGTTCATCCTCGTTGGCATAGGAGCCGAATTTGTGCTGCAAAAACTTGCCAACCGTCCGACCATCTACCACCTGATGCTGGCTGCATTTATTGCAACCGGAGGGATCGAGGCATATCGGTATTTTTTCCTATGGGGTAACGACCCGCGGGCCGCCTACGAATTCGACGCCCCCAGGGTAGCAATAGGCCGCTTTTTGAACAGCCTTCCGGAATCGACTTCTCGTTATGTTGCATTTAGTCGAAATGACGACGACGTTCGAATTCCCTACGATGCTGCAGACGGATCCAGGCTACCTCTCCCGATTTCCGCCGAAACAATCCTCTTCGAAACCCAGGGACACCCCGCACCCACGTTTGTGTACGAAGAGGAAGTCGAAAAGACGACTTTTCCTCGAGGTAGCGTGCTCGTCCTGCTCGAGCCAGACCCTAAGTTTTATTCTCATCTTAAAGCGGGACCAAAGTTAAGGGTGGCAACCACCAGCGAGATAATGTACGCAACGGTTGAATGATTGACGAACTAAACGGTTTTGTTGTGATTCACGGAGCGGATAAAACCTGAGCCGTATTTTCTCGACAAGGCAATCCAAGAAGCTGCGTTTGCCCTCGAGAGGTTCGACAAGCGCTGGCCGGATTGCGTAGCATCGAGCCATTCGAGCACTAACACACCAGCCAGCAGCGGCACGAGCCAGATAACACGCGCCTGGTAACGGTCCTCGACGTTGGACAGAATCCCGGTAACGGCAGCGTTCGCAATGACAGCCATCCCTATAATTGTGGTCAGCCCGGTCACCCGACCTGACCAATGCCGCACAAATACGAAGCCCATGCCAATCACCAGAAGTGATGCCAGAACTGTCCAGTATTGAACGGAGGCAAAGAATTCTTCATGCAGCGTTTCCTGCGCTTGCCGGGTTTGTAGGTAGCGCAATCGTGTGACGGGCATCACTGTGCCAGCCATCTCCAAGATCCACGGGTTCGGGTCATAGTCCGAAAGCCCGAAGGTGTGAAGTTGTTCCCAGAAATGGTTGGCGGAGATCCTAAATTCCTCTCGCGGGTACTCGCGTAGGGCGCCCACCACAACTGCCGTCTCTTCGGCCTGCATCCGGTCTTTCTGCTCCGTCGACGAACTGAGCCAGATTCCGTCATCTCTCCATAGAAAGTCGCCTACATGATCGGGAAGGTTCTGCACATGAGTGCAGATCTCTAGACGGAGGTCGCCGCAATGCTTCTGCAGATACCACCTGCCGGGACCGTCAGCGATCACGCGCGCCAACAAGAATGGCGGTCCTTTGCCCTCCAGCGACGGCTTGCCGTATAGATACCAATGCAGCGAAATGTATAGCGTGGCAGCAGTAATGACGATCATGGCTACCCCGCCGACAGCTCGCAAATAGTGCGGCGCTCTCGGGCGGCGAAGAAGTGAAAGCAGGGCCAGGAACACACAAATTCCGGCGGCGAGCAACAGGTGTGTGATATGGGAGGCCACCGACCACCAGGCGATCAGGACGACAATCAGGCGCTCCGCACGGGAGAGGCTCTGCGGGGCAAACACCAGAATAAAAATGGATAGATACAGTGCGGGGCCGAGAATATCCGGCATGATCCATGCGACAGACCAGCTCGATCCAGTAAAAATGCTGAGAGGCAAAACAAGAGCGAGATAACCAAGGATAGTTTTCTTCGGCAAGATAGCTCGCACTGTGAGCCAAATGACGTACGCAGTCAGAAGTGCATTGAGAGCAACGACAGGCCAGAGTGTGACATTCAAGTGCAACGGCAGGATACCGAGACAATAAATAAAGGAGCGTCCGCCATAGTCGTCCGAAAACTTGTGAAGGAACAGCGCCCGTGCAACGAGTGGACCATCCTCTAGATAAGACATCGAATCCGGATACAGGAGCGGGTAGCGGTTGTATAGCGCGGGCCACGCCATAAGGAATGCCGCAGCTAGGACCGCGCCGCTACGATGACTTGTGTGGAAACGAGGCAATGGTGCATTTACTCCCACTCATTCTTATTTAACTTCAAGAGTCGCGGGCGATTGTAAGCCAAGGTAGTCCTGGAGTTGGCAGAGTTTTGTGGTTTTTTGGGGGGGTCGTCTAAGCCCTATCTGGGGAGCCTTGGGTGGCCCGAACTTCATGTTGCGGAAAAGAAGCAACCAAAGATGGCAGCACACATCGAAAGTGGAAGATGCGGTACTCCGGCTCGGATTTCGACCTGTCCTCGTGTACCCACACTGGCACGTAAGGAGTCTGCCTTCGTTGACTTGCCCTCTGGTGGGCCCTTAGAATGTGCGTCGAATGGTAGAACCCTCCTCCCTCGTCGGGCATACCATCTCGCATTACCGCATCCTCGAGAAACTCGGCGGCGGGGGAATGGGTGTGGTCTACAAGGCGGAGGACGCCCGTCTCCATCGCTTTGTCGCACTCAAGTTTCTGTCCGTGGACTTAACCAGCGATCCTCAAGCCCTGATTCGCTTTCAACGGGAAGCTCAGGCAGCCTCGACATTGAATCACCCCAATATCTGTACCATCCACGATATCGGCGAAGAAAATGGGCGAGCTTTCATCGCCATTGAATTTCTCGAGGGTGCAACGCTGAAGCACCGCATCGGTGGGCGACCGCTGGAACTGGAAACGCTGCTGGGGCTCGGGATTGAAATCGCCGACGCCCTGGACGCCGCTCATGCCAAAGGAATCGTCCACCGCGACATTAAACCCGCCAACATCTTTGTGAGTGAGCGGGGCCACGCGAAGATTCTCGACTTCGGCCTGGCCAAAGTCCCCCGTACGATCTCCGACAGCCAAAATTCTGCTGACGCGGAAGAAACGCGTTCCCTCGCCGAATGGCATCTCACCAGCCCGGGCACCACGCTCGGCACTGTCGCATACATGTCGCCCGAGCAGGTAAGGGGCAAGGATCTGGACGCACGTACGGATTTGTTCTCGTTTGGCGTTGTCTTGTATGAAATGGCCACGGGTTCGCCGCCTTTTCGTGGAGAAAGTGCGGGAGTCATTTTCAGCTCCATCCTCGAACGACAACCAATTCCAGCGGTGCGGCTGAACCCCGATGTGCCACCGAAGTTAGAAGACATCATCAACCGTGCGCTCGAAAAAGATCGAGAACTTCGTTATCAGCATGCGTCGGAAATGCGCTCCGAACTCATGCGCCTGAGGCGGGATACAGACTCGGGACGGTCGTTCTCCGTGAATTCCGGTTCACTACCGGTTGCCCAGGAAAGCGAGGCTCCAGCGACTCGACCGCCCTCGCCGCCATCCGGTTCGTCTTCTGCGCTTGGTCGATCTTCGTCATCGAGCAGACGGCAAGCCGAAGTTCCTGTAGACGAGCCTGGTTTACCGAAAGTGATTCCTTCGAAGGAGCGTTTTGCGACGCTTCGGGCAAGATGGCTGGTCTGGGTGGTCGGGGCGGCATTTCTGATCCTGCTATCCTCGATTGGGATCTGGCGGTTTTCGAGAAAATCTCCCGATTTGCCGCCGCCCGCGCTTGGGGCCGTACCCCTGGTGGCTATGGAGGGCCAAGAGGACACGCCCGCGTTCTCGCCCGACGGTAATCAGGTTGCCTTCCATCATTCGGGACCGGGCACGAGTGGACTGTACACGACTCTGATCGACGGCGAAAAGCCCTTGCGTCTGACCGACAATCCGCACGACCTGTATCCAACCTGGTCTCCGGATGGTCGTCAGATCGCTTTTGCCCGTGAATCCAAAGAAGGAATCAGCATCTGTGTGGTTCCCGCTCTTGGAGGCACCGAGCACAAGTTGTACACGACCCCTAAATCCTACGGGAACCCCAGTTACTTGAATTGGTCGCCCGATGGCAAAGCTCTGGCCTTCGCCGAGGGCAGCGCGGATTCATCCCACTCCTGGATTGGATTGCTATCGCTGGCTGATCTAAACACACGAGCACTTACGTCGCCTCCGATTGGTAAGGTTGACAGGGGACCGGCCTTTTCTCCGGACGGTTCAAGCGTCGCCTTCGTACGATCATCTGCCCCGGGAGATAATGGCGACCTGTTTGTGCTGCCAGCCAATGGCGGCGAGCCGCGGCAGCTTACGTTTGATAATTCTTTGATTTATGGGCTCGCTTGGACCAACGACGGCCGCGATATCGTGTTCTCTTCCACTCGAGGCGGTGAGCCAAGTCTGTGGCGCATTGCGACTGCCCGAGGAACACCCCGACCGGTCCAGGGGACCGGGACACCTGCCTACGACCCATCCATCTCCCGCAGCGGTGACCGACTCGTCTATACGCAATCCTCCTATAGCGATAACATTTGGCGGCTGGGCCTGAGAGACGAAAAGAGCGCTCAAGGTGCCTTAGTGCGTGTTACGTATACCAGGAGGGGCTTCAATAGGAGGCCAAACTTTTCGCGGGATGGAAAGAAGATTGCGCTCGAGTCCGACCGATTGGGATATTCGGATATTTGGTATTGCGATAGCGACGGATCCAATTGCGTACATTTGACTTCGTTGCACGCAGAATCTGGGACTGCGCGTTGGTCCCCGGATGGGCGGTTCATTGCATTTGAGTCTCGGAACAAAGAACACGAGGAGATTGATGTCGTCGAGTTGCCTGGTGGCCGGCCTCGTCAAGTGCCCACCTTTTCTGGAGCCGACAACGGAGCGCCTAATTGGTCGCGAGATGGGCAGTGGATATACTTCTATTCCGACCACGAAGGACGACCGTTTCAGTTATGGAAAGTCCCATTTAAAGGTGGACCGCCGGTCCGGGTAACAAAAAACGGCGGTGTCTATGCGGTCGAATCGGATGACGGACGCTTTCTTTACTACTCCAAATTTACAGAATCGGGCATCTGGAAGATGCCTCTGGCCGGAGGAGAGGAAGTCCGAGTCTTGGACCAACCTGAAGGTGAGCAATGGTTCAACTGGGCTCTGAGCCCATCCGGAATTTATTTTCTGACCGAAGATCCACCGAATGGGAAGATAAAGTTCTTCGACTTTGCTACTGGCAAGACAACCTCCATTTTCGCTTTGGAAAAGCGCGTTCCCTTCTTTGCCGGCCTGGCCTTGTCTCCTGACGGCAAATCCCTGCTCTTTGGCCAGTTTGAGTCCTCGGATTCTTACATCATATTGGTGAAAAACTTCCGCTAAATCTGAGTTGAACCGCCGGTTTTTTCCAAAACGCGTTCCGCTGCGCCGCGCAGCCGCGACTTCAGACCTCTGGTTCCGGTGGTTACGGTCCGCATCTAAACACGGATAGCTTTTCAAGGGCCGTTCTGCGGCGGCGAACCAGTTGATCCAGGAACGGGCTTGTTCGATGTTGCTACACCACCATGCACCAATTGGTGCTGCTAAGATCGGGCCCAGCACACTTACGACGTTCTTGGTCCTCTACTGCTGGCATCCTCTACGCCGCCGTCGCTGAGATTGCAGACAAAGTTTGCAGATGAAGAATACTCGCGAGTGGAATGACCAAAGCCAGGTCGTGCTGACCAATTCCCTCCGTGGAGGCAATGCTTACCTGCTTCTCCTTGCCGTCTTAAATGCGTTTCTTTGATCCCGTGCACCGTGAAAAATGTGGAGGATGTCTGTCCTGTGGCGTGTCTTGCGGTAGTAGATGAGGTACTTCCCTGCGGGGAAGCACTTCACACCGGAGGCAATGTGACCTGCAGGCTTACCCGCACCGGGGTGCTCACCGAGCAACCAGAAACATTCGGTGATCCTGTCAACTACGCGGTCCGCAATCTCCAGACTCGCCCGAGTGGCCCAATACTCGAAGATCTCGTCCAGATCCCGTTCCGCATCCTCTGAGACCCGATAGCGCATTACCTGCCAGAGGTTTCCTGGGCAAGCAACTTCCGGCCCCTCGCCTTCACCCCATCGGCAAGCCTCTTAAGGCCCTCGCGTCCGTTGTACTCGATGAACTTACCCGCCTCGATGCCTTCGATGCCGGCGCGAACTCGCCGGCGGATGCCATCAAGCTGTTCCTCAGTAAGGTCGGTCAGGATGTCCTCCGCGGTCGGCTTTGCCAGCCGCAATGCACGCTCGTCCTCGTCTTCCATGCGTCGCAACGCTTCGCGGACGACTTCACTCGCATTGTTGTAGCGGCCGCTTTTCACCTTCTTGCGAACGTAGCCCGCAAGCTGATCAGTAATCGAGACGTTCATTTGATCCATGGGCGTCCTCTCTATTTCAAGCATCCTTTCGGAAGGTTATCCGCAGACGCCTGT
>Ga0181522_10001557_pt1 | contig 13911 bp, 10 predicted proteins | sample PEATcosm2014_Bin_27_FD_121103 | JGI IMG/M metagenome (GOLD analysis project Ga0181522, IMG submission 121103) | Peatland microbial communities from MTU Mesocosm Facility, Houghton, MI, USA - PEATcosm2014_Bin05_10_metaG | ecosystem: Environmental > Terrestrial > Soil > Wetlands > Peat | place... | reverse complement strand
GGTGTCGTGCGCAGGAATTGCATCGCGTTTTGAGCCGCGGCCTGCGCCGGCACGCCATCGCCGTTGAGCTTGTGGAAGGCGGTCCATGCCGCGGTCGGCGCCGCGCCAAAACTGCGATGCGGGTCCTGTGCGGCTCGCACGTCCATCCAGAGACTGCCCTCCAGCAGATCGAACGCCAGCAGATCCATGGTCACCGACACCGCCTGTCGTGCGCGCTGCATCTTCACGCGCGTCTGCGATTGCAGATCCTCCACGGTCGCGACGATGGCGCTGCCGGAGGGGGCCAGCGGGGCCATGAGGCTCTGCAGCTCCTGCTGCAGATCCACGGGGTTGTAGTCGAACTGATTCTCATCGGCGGTATGAATCACAGCATCGGCCCGGACCCCGGTGAAGAACGGGTTCTTGAAGCGCTCGATGCGCAGCATCACCGCGATGTCCATGTTCGCCAGCGCGATCACGAATCCCTCGACCTGGTTGGCCATCGGATAGGGATCCCAGTTGGCGTTGGAGACGATGTAGCCATGCTGGCCGTGACTGTGGGGACCGCCCTTGACGAAGTAGCGCATCATCTGCGGCGTGGCCAGTTCCCATGAATCCTCAGGTCCCAGGCCGACGCTGACCGCGGGATTGTGATCCGAGGAATTGGCCTGCAGCAGTACCGCATCGCTGAGTGCCGACCATTGCTCCCAGGCAGACGCCTGTCGGATCGAGGACGCGCGCAGACTTTCGGGATCCTGGATGACGCGGTTCGGATCGGCCTCGAACAGGTAACTGCCGCGCAGCATCTCGAGCGTTTGTGCCGCGTGCCAGTTGAGCCAGCGATCCGGCCGATCGCGCTGCACGCCGCGGCTCAGCGGCGTGATGCTGCTGTTCATGCCGTTCAGATCCATCGCGTAGATGAGATCGGCCCACTGGAGCGCCGACTGCGCGTCATGCACGAGTAGCGCGGCCTGGCCGGTGGCGTAAGCGTTGCTGCTGGTGAGCGCATTGTCATCGGCACCGAAGGGGTGCAGCGGGGCAAGTCCGGCACGCCTGAGTGCCTGGTCGGCGCTCATGCGCACGCCAGCGAAGTAAGCCTCGCCCACCCCGATCATGGTCTGGCCGACATTGCTCAGCTGCGCCAGGTCCCCCTCGCCGAGGGTACCGCGCGACATCACCACGGGTGTGACGCGATGGTTGAGCAGGTCGAGCAGCATCTGCGCCAGCTGCGGACTGGGCGCGTTGTAGATCATCTCGTTGGCGCGCACGACCATCATGGCGCGCACGATGTCCTCGGCCTCTATCTCCGGTCCGACCCCGGTGGCGGCGCCGTCGCGAAATCGCTCCAGCTGGGTCTTTTCGATCAGCGGGCGATTCTTCGCAGACATCGGGTCGCCTTCAAACAGCACCGTCTCACGCTGCTGGCCGACGCCGCGATTGAACCAGTACACGGGTATGCCCTCGGCCGAAGCCTCGAGCAGCAGGCCGTAGCCGTCGGCCTCGTGTGCACGCGCTTCGGCGCTGAGCTCGACCCTGGCACCGTAGCGCGCCACCTCGATGATCTGCTCGATACTCAGGTCATGGCCCGTCAGTGTCACGATATGATCGTCCATCGTGACGGTGATCGGTGTGTAGCCGGCCAGTGCGGGTGTGCTCATGATCGCGCTGGCGGCCGCCAGGCAGAGCGCGGCGCCGGGCAGCTTGCGGTACGCTGCCCGCTGTGGTGATTTCATGTCGGACCTCATCGGCATCGATTCTTTGCGCTTGGTTCTTTTGCCACAATCGTAGCGCGTAAAGGGAGTGGACGGTGAAGAGCTACAAGCAGATCGATACGCAGCTGGTGCATGCCGGCACGCCGGAACCTCGCATCGAAGGGGCCGTGGCCATGCCGATCTTTCAGTCGGCCAACTTCGAGTATGCCGGGGAAAGCCGCTACGATGATCTGCGCTACCTGCGTCTCAACAATACTCCCAATCATTTTGCGCTCCACCGCCTGCTGAGCGCGATCGAGCATGCCCCCGATGCGCTGGTCGCCGGCAGCGGCATGGCCGTCATCTCGACCACGCTGCTGGCGCTGTTGAGCGCGGGCGATCACCTGCTGGCGCAGGACTGTCTCTACGGCGGCACGCTCGATCTGCTGATGAACGACTTTCCGAAGTTCGGCATCGAGCGCAGCTTCATCGATGGCGATGCGCCGCAGACCTGGGCCGCGGCATTGCGTCCAAACACGCGCGTGATCTACGTCGAGGCCCTCACCAATCCGCTGCTCGACGTCGCGGACCTTAAGGCCGTGGTGGCATTCGCACGCGCTCACAAACTGGTGTCGATCATCGACAGCACCTTCGCCAGCCCGGTCAACTTCAATCCCATCGACTTGGGGTTCGACCTGGTGGTCCACAGCGCCACCAAGTACCTTAACGGACACTCGGACATTGTCGCGGGGGCGGTCGCCGGCAGCCGCGAGCACATCGCGCAGATCACCCACAAGCTCAATCACCTCGGCGGCACGCTCGACCCACATGCCGCCTCGCTGCTCTACCGCGGCCTCAAGACCCTGGGGCTGCGCGTGCGGCACCAAAACCATAGCGCGCTCGCCATTGCCAAATTCCTCAAAACCCATCCGGCCGTGGCTCGGGTCAACTACGCCGGGCTCGAGAGCCACCCTCGGCACCAGCGCGCACGCGAGCTCTTTTCCGGCTTCGGCGGCGTGTTGAGCTTCGAACTCGAGGGTTCGATGGAGCGCGCCCGGCAGTTCATGCAGAGCGTGAAGATCCCGATCGTCGCTGCCAGCCTCGGTGGTGTCGAGACGCTGCTGATCCGGCCGGCGGTCAGCTCGCACGCCGGCATGACGCCGGAACAGCGCGAAAAGCTCGGGATCTCGGATCGGCTGATCCGGATGTCGGTGGGGATCGAGGCGACGGACGAGCTGATCGAGGATCTGGCGCAGGCACTTGAGCAGTAGCACGTGCTTAAGCGATGTGCGCCAATGATCGCGATATTGGTTAGAGAGTTTATTTTCGGGATGAAAATAAACTCTCTAACCAATATCACTATGAGATGGCGCTTGACTCTGATGCACCTCCTGTTCCGAAAGCTACCCGCACTGATCCTTGTCACCTCATCTGCCGCCAACGCTGCGCCGGCCTACCATCCGGCCCACGGTTCCGAAATTCTCTGGGACCGTTACGGGGTCGCGCACGTTTACGCGAAGACGGTGCCGGATCTGTTCTACGGTTTCGGCTGGGCGCAGGCGCGCAGTCACGGCAATATCGTCGCCAGGCTCTATGCGGAGGCGCGCGGACGCGCGGCCGAATACTATGGCCCGGCCGAACTGCAGAACGATCGCTGGATGGCGATCAATGATGTTCCGGCGCGCGCAGACCGCTGGCTGCGCGAGCAGGAGCCGGGTTTTCGGCAATACCTCGAGGCGTTTGCGGCAGGGATGAATGACTACGAACGTGCCCACCCCGATGCGTTCGATGAGGGATCGCGGCGCGTATTTCCGATGTCGGCCGTGGATGTTATTGCCCATGCGCATCGCCTGTTCGAGTTCGTGTATGCCGCGCCGGCGGATATCGTCAAACGATTGCCGCCCGATGCCGCAAGCGATGTGGCATCGAGCGACGCGCCGCGACCGCCAGCACCATCCGCGATGCCGGCAGGCAGCGACGACTACGGCAGCAACGGCTGGGCAATCGCTCCGAGCCGCTCGGCCAGCGGCCACTCGATGCTGCTGATGAATCCGCACCTGCCCTGGGCGCCGGGCTGGGCGACCTATTACGAAATCCATCTCACCGCGCCCGGCATCGACCTGTACGGCGCCACGCAGGTCGGCTTGCCGGTGCTGCGATTCGTGTTCAGCGACTACCTGGGTTTCACGCACACGGTGAACTCGCCGAACACGGTGACCTTCTATGCCATAGAGCGCGCGGGCGATGGCTATCGATTTGATGGCAAGGTGCGTTCTTTCCAATCCCGAACCGTGTCGCTGAAGGTGCGGCAGCCCGACGGCAGCTACAGCAATGAGACCGTGTCGGTCCGCAGCACTGTCCACGGCCCAATCGTGGCCGAGCGCGACGGCACCCCGATTGCAATGCGCATCGCCGGGCTCGAGCGCTCCGGATCCCTCGACCAATACTGGCGCATGGACACGGCCCACGATTTTGCCGGCTACCAGGCCGCGCTGCGGCGCATGCAGATTCCGACGTTCAACAATCTGTACGCCGATCGCGACGGCCACATCCAGTATTTCTACATGGCCCTGGTGCCCAGGCATGCCTTCGGCGACCTGAAGTTCTGGTCGAGCGTGGTACCCGGCAATACCTCCAGGACCCTGTGGAACGAGTACCTGACCTACGACGAGTTGCCCAAGGTCACGGATGCGCCCGGCGGCACGGTCCACAACTCCAACGATCCGCCATGGAATGCGGCATGGCCGCAGACGCTGGATCCGGCGCCCTATATCAGTTCGATACCGGCCGATGCGGTCAGCCTTCGCATGGCACGCGGGATTCGTATGCTCGAGGAGCATCGCAAGATCAGTTTCGAAGATCTGATCGCCGACAAATGGTCGACGCGATCGGAGCTCGCCGACCGCGTGCTGCCGGATCTGCTCGAGGCGGTCGGCCGCTTCGGCGACAGCGAAGCGCGCGAGGCGGGAGAGGTGCTGGCGCACTGGGACCGGTGCATGAACGCCGCTAGCCGCGGCGCACTGCTGTTCATGAACTGGAGCGACAGGCCCGGCGGAGTCAGCGGCTATGCCGCAGCCGGCTTCGCGCGTCCGTACCAATTGCCGGAGCCCCTGACCACACCCGCCGGTCTCGCCGATCCCAAAGCGGCTGTCGCCGCACTCGATGCGGCCGCGCGCGACACGATCGCGACCTACGGCGCGCTGGATGTGCCATGGGGATCGGTGATGCGCTTCAAGGGCGGCGCCGTCGATCTGCCCGCGAGCGGCGCCCCGGGGCGCCTGGGTGTATTCAACGCCGTCGATTACGCACCGCTCATAAACGGCACCCGCGCGGCGAATTTCGGCAGCAGCTACTCGGCGATTGTCAGCTTTGATTCACCGTCCCGCGCCCGCGTGCTGATGTCCTATGGCGCGAGTTCACAGCCCGGTTCGCCGCACTCGAGCGATCAATTGCCATTGCTGTCCGCCGGTACGCTGCGTGATGCCTGGCGAACTCGCGCGCAGGTGGAGGCGAATCTCGAGTCTCGCGATAGCTTCTAGCCGCGGCTCTCTATTGCAGCGACGCCACGCGCGGTGCCGGTGGTTTCTGCGCCAGCAGCTTCTCGATGGTCGCCGTGAATTCCTGTTTCAGCTGAGTGTTGAAGCTGCCGGTGGCGGCTGCGGCGAAGCCGGCGTGAATGCCCTTGACCAGGCCATCGCGCCCAATGAAAAAAGTCGTCGGATACGCATCAAGGTCCACCGCCTGGGGCAGGCGCGCGTGCATATCTTCGAGCGTGCCTGCCAGCAGCACCGTGTACTCGAGGCCAAAATCCCTGACGAAGGCACGCAGCCGCACAGGGTTCGCGTACTGCTCGGGCTCCTCGAAACTTAAGGTCACGATCTCGAGCCCGCGGCCGTGGTACTTGCGATACAGCGATTGCAGGAAGGGCGCCTCGTCGTGGCAGTTCGGGCACCAGCTGCCCGCCACATCGATGACCAGCACCTTGCCGGCAAAGCGGCTGTCGGTGTTGGAGACGATATGCCCGGCAAGGTCTGGAAAGCTGAACTGGAAGGGCTCGGCGGGATCCTGGATGCGCGTGTGTGCCGCAGGATCGGCCGCTTCGGGCACACCGCGGGCGGTGGCATCCGTGGCGCGGTAGCCGGTCAGCGTGGCATTGGTGCCGTTCGAGTTTCGCAGCAAGATGGCCAGCGTGTTATCGGGGGCCGGCGAGACCTCCAGCAACAGCGGCCGCGCGCCGTCGAAATGGCTGAGCACGAATTTGCCGTCCTGCCAGCTGCCCGTCAGCGCGCCGGTGTCCCCGTCGACCCGCAGAATCGCAGCGGAAATCGCGGATCCTGACTGGTGCACGATAAACCGCCAGGATTTCTCGCCAGCCTTGCCGCTGTCGGCAGGTACGATCCACAGCCCCTCGATGGAAGGGGCCTTGACGCGCGCCGCGCTGCGCGCCGTCGGCGCACGTCGCGCCGAGAAAGGATAGGTGCGCAAGGTTGATCCCGCCGCGGCCGGCCCGTAACTGCCACTGAGGGTGCCATCGGCGCCGAGCTGGACGTCGACTCGGCGTCCGTACGAAGGAAATTCCAGGACCAGATGTCCGGACTCGAGCTGTCCGCTGTCGGAACTGATGTGCTCATCGCCATTGAAAAACCAGCCGCTGACGCCGCTGGCGGTCTGCGCGATACCGAATTTGAACGGCACCTGGATATCGCCGTAGCCGACAGTGGCATCCCACAATCCGGCAATCGAGGGGGCATCGCCGCTCGAGGTGGCGGCAGTTGCTGCGGCGGGAGTTGCTGCGGCGGCAGCACCCGCCATCAACAGCAGCAGGGCGCCAGGCCAGCCGCGGGTAATCCGGATTTTTGATATTTGCATCATGCGTTAACGCTAAGCCGCGGGCGGCGCTGCGTCCAATGTCAAAACAGTATTTTCGATCTCGGATTGCGCATGATATTCGTGCCGGGGCGATGCGGCATCGGTTAGCGGCTCAGGCGCCGCACCTGCGATTCAGCATGGACGGGCATTGGAGCGACGCCGCCCCGCACGAGGTCCAGCTCCCAACGCCGCCAGTCGCGGCGTTTGACGGCGGCATCGAGGGTGGTCATGGGAACCTTGCCGTCCGGGCCGACCGCCGCGCCGCGCGCGAGGCCCGAGTGGGCGCTGCCCAGGAAATGTGAAATAGCGCTTCGAATCCGCAGCGTACTCGAGGGCGACCTGGAATCGCCGTGCAAGGAGTAGCAGCCTTCCGCGTGTTCGTGGAGATTGCCGGCGAACCAGACATAGGGCGAGTCCGACAAAGTCGCCGCCAGCGAGCTGTAGCTCGAGGCCGAACACACCAGCAGATCCGCCTGCGACAGGGCGAGGGCGTCGGAGCAGTCACCGTTCGGAATGTCGCCCGTGATGATGCAGGGATAGCGGCTCAACAGCGGTTGCAGCTCTTCGGGGCCGCCATCGCTGACCAGCAGCAGTTGCCAGTCATCAGCGAAGGCCTGCTGCAGGTGAGCCGCGATGTTGCCAAACCACTCGATCGGCAACGAGGTGTTGGGCGATCGTCGATAGTCGGCCAGCTTCACTGGCGAGGCAAAGTCGCCCAGACGCACGTGCATGCCAACCAGCACTTTGTTCGAATCGATACGCTGCTGGAGGCGCAGCAGGTTGCGCGCCGCGTAGCGGCTTTGATAGAGCGTGGAGCGCATGAAATCGCGCGCGGCCTGCACGTGGCTGTAGCCGCCCCAGAACCCTTCCGTTACCAGTGCAAAGATGCGGCGCCGGTGCAGGTCATTGGCCGCGGCGAAGCTGCGCAGCGCGTGCACGACATTGCCACCGCCGTGGGCCAGGTAGTCGCTCTCGTTGAATTCAACCACAGGCAGCAGCAGCTGCATGCCGCGATGGTAGATCCAGTCGTCGGGGCCGGTGCCAAAGTGCTGCCAGTAGCCGCGGCGGTTCAGTCCGAAGGCGGGAGGCACCAGTCTGGCAGCCAGTACCTGCGATGCCAGAAAGGCGCGCGCCCAGGGAACCAGCTCATTACCGAGACCGTGGCCCCGGTTGCGAACGCGCGGTATGCAGTAGCGCAACACGCAGGATCCCTCAAGAGGTGGCGCCGTCGATGCCGCGCCAGACCGGGCGCGGGTGGCGGACCCGGGCCAGCGCCGTAGAAACCAATCCGGGCAGCATCAGCGGGACTCGGGGTGCCGCCAGCAGCAGCGCCACAAACCAGGGCAGCGCCCATACATAGGCTGCAGCCAGCGCCACGCCAATACGGATAAGAATTGTGAAGCGCAACAGGATCAGTGCCGCCAACCCGGCCACGGCCCAGGCGGGACCCAGCAATTGCCACAAGCCGATGGTTCCGAGAACGACTCTTCCTAAGCGGAACACCGCCAGGGCAGCCAGGGCAGCCGTTGCTGTCAGGGCTTTTGCCACTTCGACTCCTGTGCGAAGAAGTCTGCGCCATCCTCTGCACAGTCAAAAACAGTGTATCAATTCCGGCGCCGGCCGCTACTGTCCCATCAGCGCCACGCCCTTGACCTGGGCAAACAGCTGCATGCCGGGGACGAGCTGCAGCTCGGCCGCCGACCGGCGCGTGACGCGCGCGAGCAGGGTCTCTCCGCCCGCCTCCAGCCGAACCAGGGTCTGGGCCGGATCCTCACCCTCACTCAGGTCGACGACGCGCGCCGGCAGGATATTGAGGATGCTGGTCAACTCCGGGACCTTCAGTGCCAGGCTGACATCGCGGGCATCGATCCGCACCCGCAGCCGCGCACCAATATCCAGCCGGCTGCGCGCCACGGCCAGTCGCCCCGCGCCGATCCGGACGTAGGTCAAATGGAAGCGGGCATCGTGCTCTTCCACGATGGCATCGAACACCGATCCGCCGTCTTCATAGTGACGCAGTGGCAGATCGCTGCGCGCGAGCATCTCCTGCAGCGGCCCGCCGGCACGGACGCGGCCCGCCTCCAGCAACAGCAGGTGATCAGCCAGGCGCATGACCTCGCCGAGCGCATGGCTGACATAGAGAATCGGGATTGCCGAGACATCCCGCAACCGCTCCAGGTGCGGCAGGATGTCGGCCTTGCTGCGTTGATCCAGGCTCGACACCGGCTCATCCATGAGCAGCAGGCGCGGATTCGTCAGCAGCGCGCGGCCGATGGCGACGCGCTGGCGTTCGCCTCCCGACAATTGCGGTGCGCGCTGCGGCAGCAGCGCCTGCAGCTGCAGCAGAGTGACCACCTCATCGAAGCCGAGATGGCGTTCGGCACCCGGCACGCGCCGCAGACCAAACTCGAGATTGCCGCGCACATCCAGGTGCGCAAATAAGCTCGATTCCTGGAACACGTAACCGATCCGGCGGCGGTGTGCCGGCACGAAATAGTCAGTGTCCTGCCAGATCTCATCGTCGAAGGCGATCCGCCCCTGCGCGCGCCGCTCGAGTCCGGCGATACATCGCAGCAGCGTGGTTTTGCCGCTGCCCGAGCGGCCAAACAGCCCCGTGATTCCACGGGTCGGCACCTCGCAGTCAACCTGGAGCGAGAACTGCGGCCGTGCCAGGGCCACTCGCAGCGCCAGCGTCACGGCAATGCGCCGGTGGCTCGCAGTCGCCGATTCGCGCCAAAGACAATCAGCAGCATCAGGAAGCACAGCGCGAGCAGCGCCAGCGACAGGCGGTTGGCAGCGCCGTATTCGAGCGCCTCGGCATGATTGAACAGCGCGATGGATGCGGTCTGGGTGCGGCCCGGAATGTTGCCGCCGATCATGAGCACGACGCCAAACTCACCGAGCGTATGCGCGAAGCACAGCACCGCCGCGGTCAGGATGCCGCGCATCGACAGCGGCAGCGCCACCGACACGAACCGATCCCAGGGCCCGGCGCGCAGCGTCGCGGCCACTTCCAGCGGTCGCGCGCCGATACCCTGGAATGCGTCTCGCAGCGGTTGCACGGCGAAGGGCAGTGAATAGAGCATCGAGCCGATGACCAGCCCGGAAAAGGTGAATGCGGGCGCCGGCAAGCCCAGCCAACGGAAGCTGGCGCCAATTGCACCGCCGGGCGCCAGCAGCAGCAGCAGGTAGAAACCCAGCACTGTTGGCGGCAGCACCAGCGGCAGTGAGACCAGTGCATCGATAACGGTGCGGGTGCGCGAGGCGCCCTTTGCCAGCCACCAGGCCAGTGGCGCACTGAGCAACAGCAGCAGCAGCGTCGTCAGGGTGGCGAGCCGCAACGACAACCACAACGCGATCAGATCGACGCTGCCCATGCGGGCGTGTCAGTTCGCGGTGCGATAGCCTGCCGCGCGGATCGCTGCCAGCGCGGCCGGATCGGTACGCAACCAGGTCGTAAATGCGGTCGCGGCGATCCTCTCGTGAGTGCTGGCGATGATGACCGCGCCCTGTTCGATCGGATCGTACATCGACTGCGGCACGCGCCAGGAAGAGCCGCTGATCCTGCCGTCTTCGCCGAGCACCTGCGAAAGCGCCACGAACGCCAGGTCGGCGTTGCCGGTGGCGGCGAACTGCCAGGTCTGAGTGATGTTCTCGCCGATCACGATGCGATGTTCCTGGTTGAGCCGGTCCCACAGGCCAAGCTGCGTCAACACCTGCTGCGCGGCCGTGCCATAGGGCGCAGTCTGCGGGTTGGCGACGCCGATGAAGTGGTAGTTCGGTTTTTTGAGGATCTTGCCATCATCATCGACCAGGTCCGGCTTGGGGCTCCACAACACCAGCGAGCCCACGGCATAAATGAAGCGGCTGTCCGGAACCGACAGCCCCTCGCTTTCCAGCTGCCTTGGCTTATCCGTGTCCGCCGACAGGAACACATCGAAGGGCGCACCCTGCCTGATCTGCGTGTAAAGCTGGCCCGATGAGCCCGAGCTGATGATGAGTTTGTTGCCGCTGGCTTGCTCGAACATCGGCGCGAGCTTCTGCAGCGGGGCGGTGAAGTTTGCCGCAACGGCCACGTGCAGCTCCGCCGGCAGCGCGGGCAGCGCTGGCGCCGTCAGGACACCCGCGCCAAGCAGCGCGATCAGTACCAGGGCAGTTTTGCGCATGGGGTGAAGCCTAGCCGCGGCCTGCAATATTGCAAGCCGGCGCTGACACGGTCTCGCGCCTTTACGGAAACGGGCGCGACATGCCGCCGTGCTAGAGTCGAGCCTCCCCCCTTGAAAGTTCTCTTGGAGATCGCTCATGAGCTTCAGCCTGCCGCCGTTGCCCTTTGCTCCCGCTGCCCTCGCCGCGCGCGGCATGAGCCAGGAGACGCTCGAACTACATCACGGCAAGCATCATGCGGCATATGTCGCGGCACTGAACGAGTTGGTGGAAAAGAACGAGTCGCTCAAGGGCAAGTCGCTGGAGGAAATGATCCGCCTGTCCTATGGGCGCGAGGATCTGCAACCGGTGTTCAACAATGCCGGCCAGCATTGGAATCACAGCGTGTTCTGGGAATGTTTGTCGCCCGCGGGCGGCGGCATGCCCGGTTCGCTCGAAAAGAAACTCAGCGAGGACTTCGGCAGCGTCGACAAATTCAAGGAGCAGTTCAAGGCGGCCGCAGTCGGCCAGTTCGGTTCCGGCTGGGCCTGGCTGGTACTGCCGCGCGAGGGCAAGCTCAAGGTCACCAAGTCGTCCAACGCGGGTACGCCGGTTGCAACCGGTGAGGGCAAGGTGCTGCTGGCGCTCGATGTCTGGGAGCACGCTTACTACGTGGATTACCGCAACCGCCGGCCCGATTTCATCGATAACTTCCTCAGCAAGCTGGCCAACTACGAGACCGCGGCCGCAAAACTCCAGCAGACCTGATCGGCTGCTGCCACCTGGCATCCCGATTGCAATATCCATAACGCGGAGTGCTGCGGCTGAGCGCACCCAGGGCCGCCCGGAAAGTGCCGGGACTCTTGGAAATCAGTCAGTTGTGAACACTCCGTGGAGCGCCTGAGGTCCAGCCACGCGGCAAGCGATTGCCGCAGTCGGTGCCGCAGGCGGCAGGAACTCGCCGGAACGGCAGAGATTTGCAGGAGAAGGCAACAATGATCGGCAGTATTTCGGGTGCCAACGCCTTGCTGAGCCAGCTTTTGAATCCTGGCTCGAGCAGCACCAACCCGCTCAGCGCCACCTCGAGCGCCGCCAGCGGCAGTTCGGGCATCAGCGCCAGCAGTTCTACCGCGACCCAGGATCTTCAGAGCTTCATGTCGGCGCTGATCCAGGAACTGCGCCAGTCGGGAGCGGCCGCCACCACGAGCGCAGCGGGAACCAATACCGCCAGCGGCGGGGCCAGCGTCGCGCAGGCCGGTACGCGTCACGGCCACGGCGGGCACGGCCACGGCGGCCACTCGCAGGTGTCCAACCAGCTCGAATCGCTGCTGCAGCAGCTGGGCAGTCCGACCGCCACCGCCAGTGCGACCGGCAGCGTTACCGGCCTGCCATCGGCGAACAGCGGCACCCAGACCGCTACCAATCTGCAGGCCTCGTTCCAGCGCCTGATGCAGGATGTTTCAGCGACGCAGAAGCCGCGCGGGATGATGCACGCCACGGCCTGAGAGCGACGTGCTCGGCGCGGAGCTCGTCAGGGCGAGGGACAACAAGCTGGCGGAAGCGGTGTACCGCGAAGCGGCCCTGTAGCGCCGCGGCGCCGCCACGGCGCCGCGTCGAAGTCACGCGCGCGTCATGTCATCATGATTGCCTATGGACACCCGCTGCGGTTGGGGCCTACGCTCGCCGCCGCTGTCACGAGGCTTAGCCGATGCCGTCCCAACCCGTCGATGCGGAATTGCTCCAGCGGATGGACGCCTATTGGCGCGCCGCCAACTACCTGTCCGTTGGCCAGATCTACCTGTACGACAACCCGCTGCTGCGCGAGCCACTCAAGCTCGAACACGTCAAGCGCCTGCTGCTCGGGCACTGGGGCACGACCCCGGGCCAGAATTTCATCTATGTGCACCTGAACCGCCTGATCCGGCAGTACGACCTCAACATGATCTACATGGCGGGGCCGGGGCATGGCGGTCCCGCGCTGGTGGGCAACGTCTATCTCGAGGGCACCTACAGCGAGATCTATCCCCACATCTCGCGCGACGAGGCGGGGCTGCGCAAGCTGTTCCGCCAATTCTCCTTTCCGGGCGGCATCCCGAGCCATGTCTCGCCCGAGTGCCCGGGCTCGATCCACGAGGGCGGGGAACTGGGCTATTCGATGAGCCACGCCCACGGCGCGGTGTTCGACAATCCGGATCTGATCGTCAGCTGCATCATCGGCGATGGCGAAGCCGAAACCGGACCGCTGGCCACTGCCTGGCATTCCAACAAGTTCCTCGATCCCGTCGGCGATGGCGCGGTGCTGCCGATCCTGCACCTGAACGGCTACAAGATTGCCAATCCCACCATCCTCGCCCGCATTCCCCGCGCCGAGCTGGCGTCGCTGCTCAAGGGCTGCGGCTGGACCCCGTACTTCGTCGAGGGCAGCCAGCCCGAAGCGATGCACCGGGCCATGGCCGACACGCTCGACAAGGTCATCGCCGAGATCCGGGCGATCCAGCACGCAGCGCGCACGCAGGGCGTACCTTCGCGGCCGCGCTGGCCCATGATCGTGCTGCGCTCGCCCAAGGGCTGGACCGGTCCCAAACGCGTGGACGGCAAGCCCAATGAAGGCAGCTTTCGCTCGCACCAGGTGCCGATCTCGGTGGGGCCCAATGCGCCCAAGCGACACCTGAAGCAGCTCGAGGAATGGCTGCGCAGTTATCGGCCCGAGGAACTGTTCGACGAGCAGGGAACGCTCAGGCCCGAACTCGCGGCGCTCGCGCCCGAGGGTCAGCGCCGCATGGGCGCCAATCCGAACGCGAACGGCGGGCTGCTGCTGCGCGATCTGAACCTGCCGGACTTTCGCAGCTACGCCATCGAGGTCGCGACGCCGGGCATCGGTGGCATTGGCGATACGCGAGTGCTGGCGCCCTTCCTGCGCGATGTGCTCGCCATGAACTCGGATCACCGCAATTTCCGCCTGTTTGGTCCGGACGAGACGGTTTCGAACGGCCTCGAAGGCGTATTCAAGGCCACCTCGCGTCAATGGGAAGCCAAGATAGAGCGCAATGACGATTACCTGGCGCGCAGCGGCGGCGTCATGGAAGTCCTGAGCGAGCATCAATGCGAGGGCTGGCTGGAAGGTTATCTGCTCACGGGCCGGCACGGCCTGTTCAATTGCTACGAAGCCTTCATCCACATCGTCGACTCGATGTTCAATCAGCACGCCAAATGGCTCAAGGTCTGCGCG
>Ga0181522_10001556_pt1 | contig 13917 bp, 18 predicted proteins | sample PEATcosm2014_Bin_27_FD_121103 | JGI IMG/M metagenome (GOLD analysis project Ga0181522, IMG submission 121103) | Peatland microbial communities from MTU Mesocosm Facility, Houghton, MI, USA - PEATcosm2014_Bin05_10_metaG | ecosystem: Environmental > Terrestrial > Soil > Wetlands > Peat | place... | reverse complement strand
GGCAATGAAGATCGTCGGGAAGACCGTCACCCCGGTCGCCGGAGCGGCGGGAGGCGTCTGCGCCGTGCCGATACCGGTGATCGTGACCGTCTGGTTGCCCGCCAGCTGCGTCGCCTGACCGGCTAGAGGACCCGTTTGCGGACCAAGGGCCGAAAGGCCAAGGTTCGATGGCGAGGTCGTGGTGCCGATGTAGACGTTGAAGACGTAGTTGGGCAGAAGCGGCAGGCTGACCTGGATCGAGCCGGTGGGGCCCGTGACGGACACCGAACTGCTGACCTGATAAATCTGCTGCTCGACGCTCGTCAGGAAGGGGCTGGCCGTGACCTGGACGTAGTAGGTGCCCGTCGCAAGCGACCCGCCGGAGGTCAGGCCCGTGCCGTTGATCTGAGCCAGACCCGTCCAGAACGGGATCATGTTCGACTCGACAAAGCGGCATCCGCCCCAAGGGCCGAGCTCGTTGTTGTAGAGCCGGTTGACCTCGGAATAGCTCCATGCGTTGACGATGGTCGCGTTCTCGCGCATGTCCTGGGCGACCAGCGGATGCATGAGGCCGACGTAATGCTGGATGACGGCAGGAGCGCGATCAGGGCGGTTTTCGCCGGCCTCGATCATCATGTCTTCGCGCTCATCCCCCAGGAAGCGAGGGGCACCGTAGGTCAGCAGGCCACCGACGATGCGGTTGACTTCGTGCGGGCTCATTACGTCGGTCGCCAGGAGCGAGGCCCGGTTGGCGCGCGAGTTCACGAAGTTCGTTTGCGTGCCGGTCATCAGCGTGTTGAGCGTGTTGCGCTCGAGCGTTTCGGGCAGTTGGATCCCGATCAGCTGGATCGCCTGCTGGAAAAGAGGGTGCTTGATGGTCAGGTTCGCAACGTCCGTCACGATGACCCGATCCCCCCACTGCTGCGCAACAGCAGAAACCTGTTGCAGCGTCAGCGGTTCCCCGGGCGGGGCAACGCCTTCTTGCAGGGGCGCGAAGGGCAGCGGCAGGCGCTGGTAGCGGCTGGCCGTGTAGGTCGTGCCCCGGTTGGGTTCAAGACGCAGCGGCTTGCCGAATTGGTACGCAACCAGTTGGCGACGGGCCAGCGGCTCGACTTCCTCCTGGATGTAGGCCTCTACGTCAGCCTGGAAGGACGACGAGGGGTTGGTGACTCCGGGGAAAACGAACCCGGCCAGCAGTGCGAAAAGCTTCTTCATGGAGTCCTCGAGTCAGATGTTCACGTTCTCCAACCGGGCTCGGCGCTTTTCCGAATCCGTCTTGCCACGGCTCGAAACATCCGAGCGCGCATTGGGAGTCGAACCGCGCGGCGCGGTCGAAGTGGATGAACGAGAACCCGCCTTGTCCTTTGAAGCCGGAGCCGAAGCAGCGCGATTGCGAACCTTTTCACCGATGACCCAGGTCAGGATCGCGTCGCGTTCCGGCGCGGTTCCATTCTTGGCGATCAGTTCCAGCCTCTTCTTCTCAACGTCCGCAGAGTACTTGCGGGCCATCGGGTCCGTGACGCACTTGAGTTGGAACGACGAGGCATCAGCCGCATCGCGGGCAAGCTGCAACGCCTGTTGGGACGTTGAATAGCCTTGCCGAAGTGCGATATTGGCCTGCGCCTGCCATTTTTGCTCAGGGGTGGCGTTCGGATCCTCGAGCGTGCGCTGGTTCTCGTCGGCCTGTGCCGGTCGGCGATTGGCCCCGGAAACCGTCTCCAAGGCTGCTGCCAGGGCGCGGTTTTGCTCGCGCATGGCAACCAGTTCATCTGTCGAGGAAGGTGCTGGTCGTGCGGTGGGTGCCGGGGCAGGCGGATCATCGTCCCGAAGTTCGGGATCCGGATCCGAGGGCTCAGGCGGGTCTGCATCGGGAGCGTCGTCTGCGGCTGTGTCCTCGGGGGGATCAGGATCGTTCGCCCCGGGAAGCAGGAATTGCAGGAACATCGTCCAGAATTTCAACGTGCTGCTCGTTTTCAAGGCTCCACTCCTTTTAGCGTAGTTGCGTGCTATTTGGTTAGACCGTGCCGCCGCCGATGGTCTGGATCGTGATGGCACCGACCCCGGTCGGGATGATCATGTATTCGCGCCAGGAACCGGAAGCGACCGAAGTCGTACCCGTGCCAAGGCTCACGCCAGAGCCGGGGGCGAGCGTGATGCTCGAACCCGTGTTGTTCATGATGCGAAGAGGCTCGGCATAGGACGAATTCAGAGGCGGTCCGGAAGTACCCGGGCCCATCGCGGCAATGATGTTCGTCGCCGTGTCCGTGGTCAGGGTCATCGTGCCGCCCGTGGTCCCCGTGAAGTTCAGGATCCCAGACGAGACAAGCTGCGCCGCCGTTGCCGTTTGCGTGGTCGCCGTGCTGCTGATCGCCAGGTAGTTGTAGCAGTAGTCGTTCAGGAGTTGGAGCGCCTGAAGGATCCCCATCATCGCCTGGCCGTCCGGCGTATAGCCCGGAGGAATGTTCCAGACAACCCCGGGAGACAGGAACCGTTGAAGGTCTTTGAGTTTCATGGCGCCCCCTTTAGACCGTGAAGCCGGTGACGGAGGCGTACATGCCTTGGAGCGTGACCAGGGGCGAGTAGGTCAGGGGAACGACCGCCGGGTTCGTGGTGAAGGCGTTGACGTTGCCCGAGGTCGTCTGCGAAACCGGGTTGAACACGACAAACGAAGTCGCGCTCGAGACGGTCACGATGGGCCACCATTGCGGGACATTCAGTTGCCCCAGGGAACCCGAGGTCGGCGTCAGCTGGATGATCTGGCCGACCGTGGGAGCCGATGCCGTGTTGCTGGTCATCGTGAGCGTCACGAGGTTGCCCGACTGGCTGTACGTGCCGCCCGTGATGCCGGCCACGACATAGCCCGAGTTCGATTGAACCTGAGTGATCTTGCCCTGATACCACCGGGAGCAAAGCGTCGAGATCGTGGTCGTGCCGGTCAACGTCACGCCGGCGCCGGCAACCACCGTCAGGGTGCCCGAGTTCAGGTTCACGACGTTCAGCGGGAAGGTCATCCCGAGGTAGGCGCCCGGGATCGAGTTCACGATGTTGTACGCGAGGTCCGTCGTATCCGACAGGCCGGCGCCACCGGAGCGGACGATGGTCGTGTTCGACATGCCGGTCGGAACCTGGGCCACGTTCCAGGTCGCGTTCGAGGCGCTTGCCAGGGCAACGTAGTTCGGGTTCAGGCCTTGCGGGGCCGCGTTCGTGGCAAAGGCGCTGATCAGGGCATTGATCGCGCCCACGTTCATCAGGGCGCCGTCGACTTCGAACGAAGCGGCGGCAGGAATGGCGTTTGCCGGGGCGATCTGCGTCGAGACGATGCCCGGGTTGATCAGTTTCTGGATGGAGCGAAGCGTGAGAGATTTCATCTTGACCTCGATAAGTTGCAGGCTGATTCGTTGGGTGATGGTCTGCTACTGGTCAAGGATCAGGGATTGGCGTAGAGAAGGGTCGCCGAAAGCGTGCCGCCGACAACGGCATACACGCCATAGGTGACTTTCGTTGGAAGGGGATAGAAACCGATGCTGGCAAAGGTCGTCGTGGCGATGATCTGATCGCCCGTCGTCGTCGTTGCCGAGTCGTACAGGGCAAGAGTCCCGCTGGTCGTAGCGGCTACCCAGATACCGATGATCGTCCGAGGGCTGGCGGCAAGGTTGCCGGTTGCGCTGAACGTAACGTAGTCGTCGGCAATGCTTGGGTTGAGTTCGCCTTTAGCCATTGTGGTCTTCCAGTCTGGCGATTCTCTCTTCCGTGGACGGATGGAATGCCGATTGCTCGGCCGGCCAGTGCGTCAGAAAGTCGATCATTGCCGGTGCGTGTCCGTATTTTGCTGCAACTGCATCAGCCTCGAATTCCTGCTGATGCGCAAGTTCCGACAACTTACGCCATTTCCCCTTGAAAAGCCACTTCATCCTCTTGGCCGTGTGACCCAGTCGAAGGTGGGCCGATTCGTGCAGGATGATGGCCGATTGCTGATCCTCTGGCAAGACGAGAAAGTGCCTTCCCACGACGATCCGGTTCTTCATCGGGTTGCTGTAGGCGATCCGATCCGAGTTCCAGCTGATCAGAATGTCGACGTTGCGGGGGATCAGGAACATTTCTTCTTGGGCTCTGGCTTGGGGCGGCGCATATCCTGCGCGGCTTCCCATTCTTCAGGAGTCGGGAACGGCTTGGGGTCAGTAGGGGCTTGCTTTTTCATCGCGGTCCCATCCCCGGGCTTGCCATCTGGTCAGGGTGAACGCCTCCCGGAGGCCCTTGCGGACGAGGCGGCGCCGGCTGGGCTCCGATCCTAGGAGTTCCGGGAACCCCAGGGGCGCCGCCGCCCGGAGGCTGCTGCCCGCCAGGCATACCCTGCCCGGGAGCGCTCTGGCCGCCCTGCGCCTGCTGGCCCATCTGCTTTTGCATCTTGATCTGCAAGTGCTGCAAGTGTTCCATCAAGTGCGCCCGGTAGTGCCCGGCAGGGTCCCCCGTCAGGGTCGCCGCCTGCTGGTGACTCGTGATGTGCTCCTGATCGTTGTCGGCCTCGTGCACGACGACTGGCAGACCGTTGAAGAGCATGATGTTCTCTTCTCCGGGCGGGACCGTGAACAAGTTTCGTTCATCGATGAGGATGTTGCCGGCCATCTCCGGCCCGCAAATATGCTCGGTGCCAAACTGAAGGATCGGCGTGATATCCAGGCGCCGACCGTTCAACTGCTGCGGATTGATGCCGCGCAGCACGTTGACCCAGGACACCATCTGCTGCATCCGTTGCAGATTCATCTGGTAGGAGGTTCCCTCCCACCGGTAGGACACGCGGAACCCGAAGTCCTGCGGGTCAATGGTCTGAATCTTGGCCCTGTAGCCCGTCTCGCCCATCGTCTCGACGATGAGCTCATCCGTTCGGAACTGGGCATCGAGCTCCATGATCCGCTCCATGAGAGGGTTCATGATCTCTTCTTCGCACCGCTCGGCATTGTCCTGAATGTCGGACTGCTGCTCTTGCTGCTGCGCACCAACGGCGGCATTGTTCTTTCTGCCGGCCGGCTGCTTGCCCAGCATCGAGTCGTTTACGTCCAGCGACTCGGCGATCTGCGCCTTGACGAACTGTTGCAGCGCCGCAGAATCCTTCCAGATTTGCGGGAAATTGACGAATTCCGTTTCTTTGGGGTTCGTCAGCCACACCGCCGCCAGGCCCAGAACCATCGACTGATAGTTCGGGTTCTTCAGGGGGTCGGTCATGACGATGGGCAGGAGCGAATACTGCGCCGAATCAAACCCCATCGCCGCAAAGTCGTTCAGGCCCCACTGAAGCCACTTGATCGGTTCGATCTTGCTGATACCGCACCAAGTTCCGGAAATCCGCTCGATGGGCGCCGTGATCAAAGGGCTGCGACCGCTCCACTGCGGGTTGCGGATGATGCCAACGGGCATGTCCTTGCCGGCGTAGTAGATGTAGACCGACTCCTTGTAGTCCTTGTCGAGCGTCATCTTCGTCTCGACTTCGTAGATCATCGCGTGCTTGTCCGTGCCCTCGCTCTTGATCCCCGCTTCCATCGCCCGCTGCTTGTTCGGGTTCTTGATCTTCTTGTCGAAGGACTCGAGAAGTTCCTTGGCGTTCACGCCGACGAAAACACCCTCGTCGATCATGCGCTGGCACTCTTCCTGACTCATGCGCAATAGGACCGAAGTCGCCTTGGCCTTCTTGGGGTCCGTACAGGTCGGCGGCAGGATCGCAATGTCCTCGACCGCCACGTTCACGATGTCCGGGCCCTCTTCGATGACTTCTTCCTCTTCGATTGTCTCGTCCTCATCGAAGATATCCTCTTCCTCCGCTAGATCAATCGTGCCGCCCTCGAGCATCTTGTCGATCTTGGGGGCGCGCACGATCTTGCGAACGTCCCGGTAGGTCTTCGTCCAGTCGACGTAAAGAGCCCACTGGCCCGTCACATCGCCGGCAATGAGCATCGATCGGATGATGCTCTTCAACTTGGTCTGGCGAATGTAGTGTTCGCCCAGGCTCATCAGCGCCCAGGGCGTCTCGCCCGTGGGACCGACCGCCGAGATGTGCTTGTGGTTGACCGGAAAGAGTTGCCGGAGCGTGCGCTTGACTCTCTTGTTGATCGCGTCGCGCACCGCAGGAATGTAGGTCGACGAATTGCCGTTGTACTGCTGGTTCTCGTCGAGCTGGGCGTTGTAGATGTTCCAGTACTCGCCGCATCGGTCGACGAGCTCCTGCTTGTTCTCGTAGGCCTTGCGAATCTGATCGTAGAGCTTGGTGGCCTGACGGTACTGCTCCGAATCCTCGTTGTCGGCCCAGTTCTTGATCTTCTCGCCATCAGGAACCGCAAGCGCGCGGCTCGTCTCCCCGGGCGTCGCCTCGACCTTACCGCTTGTCTTCTTCTTGGAAATTGCCATGATCAACCAAACGCGATTTCAGCGGCCCGGCGCACCTGGCGCATGACCTGGGCCATGATCTTCGGATCGTGATGGATTCGCCCGAAGTGGGGCTCCATCTTGATCTTCCTCAGGCAATCCCAGCGCTCGACGTTCATTTCCATGTCCGGGCGAAGGTGCGCCCAAATCTCCCGGGCTCCGTCGAGCTCGAACATCTGCCGGTACTCGAAGCGCCGGCCCTCGCAGCGCTTGTAGAGCTCGACTTCAGCGTCCGAGAGCGGCGCGGCGCCCAGCCTTTCCATGGAAGTGCGGATCTGCTCGAGCGGGCGTTCGATCACCGCCACGGGGCAGCAAAAGGCTGCCACATCGTTCTTCAAAGCCCAGATATTCGTGTCCGAGATCCCCCAGCGGCACCCCGGGTCATACTCCCGAAGGTGCTGGGGCGTGTAGTAGGCCAGTGGATCGTGCAGGCAAAGAGCCCCGTCCGCTAGCCAGACACTGGCCCAAGTCGTTCCTGACCTCGGCAGGGCCGTGAGCAGGAAGTCCATGGGCACTAGATCCGAACGTCGCGCAGTTTCTTCTCTGCCTTCGAACCGCTTTGCTTGATGCCGCCCGCCTTCGTGGTGCCCTTGCCGGTGATCCCGGCGCTCGATCTCTTGGGAGGCATGTTGTCGGGCTCCGGACGCTTGGCCGACCTCTCGCCGGTCTTGCCGTCGTTGTTGCCCTTCATCTTGGTCTTCATGACCTCGCCCACATGGGGCGTGTCCTTGGACTTGATGTTCTTGGCGGCGCCCTTGGCAGAGGTCGGCTTGGTCTGCTTTTGCTCGTGCGGGAACTTCTTCCCGCTAAGCGCCGTCTGCTTCTCAACGTGAGATCCGAGCTTCTTGGACCCTTCCATCTTTGCCATGGCGCCTCCTGGGCTAAGGGTTCCCCCTTACTGGCCGCGTTGCTTGTTCTTGCTCTGGTTGTGCAGCGCCGGCCGACCCATGATCTTCTCGACCATCGGGCCACTGGCCAACTCCTGAGGAACGCGCGTCGGCTTGCCAAAGGCGCCGCCTTGCTGCTCGAGCTTGTAGAAACCCGTCGGGCTTTGCGACGGGGACTTCGAATCGTGTTCCTTGGAAACGGCCATTTCTATCTCCGTGGCATTGCGGTTAGGTAGGGTGTGCCGCCTTTGGTGAGGCCCCGCGGCATGTCTTTGGGCAATTCGGAGGCATTCTGCACCGAAGACAGGGCAGACGCAAGGCATTCAATGGCTTCCATGATGAGGCGGCTCGTCCCGACCTCCGGAGCCCCTGCCTGGCGCCCGTCGCGCTCGAACTGCATCGCGTAGTCCCCCGACAGGGCATTCATCGTGTAGGTCGCCCGCCGATCCACGCAAAACATGCGCCGGCCCTTCCATTCGGTCCGGATATCCAGGCTCAAGGACCCCCGGCACTGCGAAGCGTAGCCACCTCGAAATGGCGCCAGATCCATCATCCGCACCGCCGGCAAAAGGGGCAGCCGGTCCTGCTGGTCCCAGACCTCGGCGGGAATGAATACCTTGAGGCTTTTGCCCGGGTAGAGCATCTTGATGAGCGCCACAATGTCGCGCAAAGCGTCCGATGGCCCCATGCTCGAGGCCCAGTCGTTGATGACGATCTTCGACACCCCCGACACCGAAACAAGCGCCGCCACGGTCTCCCGGGAGTCGGCGTTCACGGCCAGGGCCAGCTGGTCATTCCTGCCGGACACCGTATCGGTGAGCACGTTTACAGCCGAGAATTCCGGGTACACAGGCCTCCCAGCGAACGCCTTCTGGATGAACGCCAGGGCGTTGATAACGTCCTTCTTTCCGGACGGAAAATTGAGGATCTGCTGCACGAGCTTCCCGTGCCTGGCCCGACCCCCGACGAAAACGATGCTACCCGCCTTGAAGTAGGGCTGCAAACCGGTGATGAAGTCAACCTTGTCCCGGTCCTTGGGGGCAAAGATCGCCTTGATCTCGACCGCATTGCCCCGCAGGATCGACTGCTTGCGCACGGGCTCCATCAGCCAGTCATTCAGGCCATCGGCCTCAACGCATACCTTGCAATCCTCGTTCCGGTGAGAAGAGTCGAAAATCCAGTCAACCTGTTCGGACGGTTGCCAAGAATCGCCGCCACTCTCGAAAACGTAGAACCGGCTCCCAAGCTGGCCCACTTCAACGTGACCCGATTCCGCGTTCTTGACGTCAGTGGTGCGCGCCGGATCGAGTAAACATGCTCGACGCATGAAAACCGGCGGCGCAACGTCCTCGAAAACCAGGTATTCCTCTTTGAAGGGCTTGCCCACCGTTTGCGCCGCAACAAGCATGTACTCCTGATTGAAAGCCGACAGTAACCCCATCTCCGCATACCGGTCCCGCTCAGCGCGAATCCACGGCATCGGATACCGAGACTCCCAGTTCGATACGGTCTTCGGATCATCCGGATCCCCGTTGCAAATCGGAAACTCAAAGTACGTCCAGTGACTCTTGCTCTTTAACCGATTGACCATGCAATCATCGGCCAAGGGCGTGCCCGTCACCCGAATCTTCCTCAACTTCTTGTCCATCGCCGGAAGAACCTGCTTGTAGAGCTTGTTCATGGTCGCGTCCACCGCACCCATGTCCCTCACCCGCTCTTCCGTCTCAATATCGTCCAGGTAGCACCGATCAGGCCGCCGATCATGGTGCTTCCACCCTCGAACCTCCTGCTCCCACCCGAACGCCTGGATGACCACCCCATTCTTCAACTCAATCATCCCCTCGTTCCAAACCTGACCCTTCGCCTTGCTGCCCCTCATGTCCCCGAACAGGTTGTAAATCTTCATGTTCGTCGACAACTCGTACTTGATCGACTCCAACCTCTGGCAAGCCTTCGTGTACGTCTCGCCACCAAGAATCAGATAGCCAAAATTCTGAAAGCACGCCTCCAACGTGATGAACTCTTCGGCAGTCGTGCTCTTCCCAGCCTCCCGAAACGCCGTAATCAACACAAACTCGTCCGCCGACCTCCAAGCATCATGCATCGACACATGAAACCCAGGCGTCTCATCCACATGCCGATGCCGAAAAACCGTCTCGCACGCAAGCGCTCGATCCCTCGAAAACGCCTCCAACATCGCCTTGTTGTTGATCGCCATCAGCTGACCAATTTTCCAATCCCAACATTCGCAGGCGAATCCTCCTGCGCCTCCCCCAGCACCTCCTGCAACCGATGCACCACCCTCTCAATCGCGTGCACCCTCGCACTCAACCTCTGCACCGCAGACTCCAACTCCTTCAACCTCTCCTTCGTGTCCATCCGATCACCCCCACCAAAAACCCCAGAATGTACGGAAATTCGGGGGAAGTGGTCACAATTCTTCTACCCCCCGTCCTACCCCCGGGAGGCCCCCAGAGTTTGTTTCCAGCAAGGATTCGACGACTTCGACCACTTCTGAAAATGGATATTTTCAGCAGCACTGTTCTAAGTCATTGATTCTATTATCTAGAGGCTCGCTGTCGCTCGCCTAGGTTGGATCTGATGCGCTTCGGCTTCGTTCTGCAATCCGTTGCAACGCGGCCTAGCGCGTGCTTCAGTTGCTTGAGCTGTCGACCCTGGAATGTCTCGGCACTGGTGCGTCGATCCCTGCTTTCCGATGTTTCGGTCTTTCTTTTCGCTGCTCGGCTCGATGTTGAGCGTGGCAGTTCGTAGGGAAGGCGGCTGTAGGGAAGGCGGCTGTCGGAAGGGGTTCCGATTGGAGGGTATGGCGCGCGTGCGTGGGGATTGTAGCGGAGGCCTGATTGGCTTTCATCCTGCGCGCTAACGCGCTTGGATTGGGTAATGCGCTTCGCGCAGGCAAAGGAAGGGCTTTTCCTCTCCTAAAAAGGTTCCCCTTTTCAGAAAGGATTACGGAGAATCGGCCACCGCGATTAATGACTTCTGGGCGTTTGGTCTGTTGAGCGGATCCGCATACGCGGTAGCTCTCCTGGCTTTCGGAACGGGACGCTAAGCGACGTTGCCCGCAACCTCTCCCATTTTTCGTGAAGTCTGCGGGTTATTGCTTCGGCGACTCCTTGAGCCATTTGTGGAATGGCTTCTTGCTGAAGTATGCCGGGATCCACCACATTTTTACAATCTGATCCCACTTGGCGCCGAGCTTTTTCGCTCGTTCCTTGTCGCCATAGGGAACTCTTAGCCATGTCCGGCCGCCATCTGCGGTCGGAAGTCTGTAGGTCTTCGGGGATTGTGTGGTGCGGATGATGACCTCGCGTGGTCGAGAATTTGTCCCTCGTAAGCATCTGACGCGACAGATGCGGGCTGGCCGGCCTTGTCCGAGGATTGACGCCAATTTACCTCCCATTCCTCCAATCCGTCAACTATTTCTTGACGCCGACCTAAAGTTATCTCACCATTATGTCGATACATGGTCTGTGGATAACTTTGAATAGGAGCTATGCAGATGACGATCCCCGATAGCCTCTTGGAGGCCATTCAGTTGCGCCGGCCATTCTCCTACCTTCCCGGAGTAGATCGTCGATCCTGCGAGCGCGTGGCAGCTGCTGCGAGGCCTTTCTGGCAGTACAGGCGTTTGACGGACAAAAATTCGTCGCCATCCCGCAAATGACCTATCTTGCTATGCGCGCTGCCGTACATACCGTCATGATCGTTCGGGTACGATGGCCTCTCACCTTTTGGAGAACATCATGACCACCGCAGTCAATGCCACCCTTTCCGCGACCCCCGTCGCAACCCCGATTCCGGCCGGCTCGGCTGCCTTCGGCCACTGGAACTTCGATTTCGTCGACGCTGCCGGCACCAAGGCGCCCACCCAGACGGGCGACGGCGTTTCGGTCGTTTCGGCAGTCTTCCCTGTTGGCGCCTCGGCTGCCGGACTGGCGACCTTCACCGTGACCGCCGTCGACTCGACCGGAACGGCCATGGGAATTGCCGTCACCGTGACCGCTACCCTGCCGTTCACGCTGGTCCCGGCCACCTTCCCGGCCCCGACCGCCGCGACGCTGGCCTTCAGCTGATCTCGAGCCATGGAACACCACCCATGGGGCGAACGGATGCCGATCTGGCGCATCCTTCGCTGGATCTGGGATCTTCGGGAACACCGCAAGCACCGGACCTACCCGGCGCCGCACTGCCCGAACGTGAAATTCAAGTAAGGTTTGTAAGAAAAGGGGGTCAGCAGCGCTGATTCCCCTCTTCCTGGATCGCCTCGCGCTCAAGCCGCGCTTCGATCTGATCGTCCGTTTCCCGGTCTGGCGACGCACCCTTGAGGATCGACTTCATCCGGTTCAGTTGCAAACGGGCGATTTCTGGGCTACAGGCGATTTTCCTGGCGCCGGCAGCATATTCTGCCTTCTCGCGCGCAGATCGCGCCTCAAGCGATTCTGAGGGCTTGGAGGGGCTTCCAAGCTGGTCCTCCCAGCGCATTCCACGCAGCCATGAGCTCGCGTGCGGCCAGAAGTCCAGTTGAGTCTGCCGATTGGCGTTGTTGAACATACGAACCGCCGTCATCAAGTCCTGATGAGTTGGGCGGATCCGCTTCGTCTGTTCCCAAGCCTTCCGAGCTTCCGCCTTTGCTACCTTCTTGCGCCAGATCGACCAGAATTGGTTGAATTCCTGATCTTCCGGCAACTGCGCGGAAATTAGTGCAGATGTTGACATATGTCAATATCCCCTTTAGTTCAGTGTCCTGTTTGGCAACAGGTCCTCGGGCTCGATGAGTTCGGCTCCCATGGCAAACTTCTTGCACGCATCGAGCAGAGCTCCAACTGCCATCGGATCGGCCATGCCGACCATGGACACGACGAACGATCCCTTCTGGTCAATGACCGCCTGGACAAGGAATTGCGGCCTCTTGCCGGTAATGAGATCCGTCCGCAGTGCCTTCATCCAGTCCGCTGCATTGCGCCATTGTTCTTCGTCCTGATCGCTCACGAATGCCTCCGATGCCCGAATCGGGCGATGAGTAGCGCCTCGGCTCGACCTTCATCCTTGACGCGGTGCAATGAGGCTTCCGGAAAGAGGCGTATCGCCATGGCCCTAGATTCCTTCTTGTCCTTGCCCAGCAACCCGGCGTCCTTCTTCCAGAAGTTCGCAGCTGCAAAGTCGTAGGAGAACCCCATCGCAGCCACGACTCCCTCGATCATCCCGGCCGTGTGCCCGAAGTTGAACATCGAAGTTACGCCTTGGCTTGGCATTGCCGCAACCCGCTCGATCATGATCATGACTTCATTTTTGTCGTAGTCGCCGGCACGAAACTGGATGATCTCCCGGAGTTCCCTCGGGTTGACCTGGCGCTTGCCCGTTCCTCGAGCCATCGTCGGAATGTCCTCGACGGCTAGGAACTCACCCCTATGCCCAAGGAATGCCAAGGCTCCGGTCAGACCAGGATCGATGCCGATGCAAATCACTTGCACCCTCCCATTCCAGGAGCCGGCGCCACGCAAGCATCACCGGCACTATGGCAATCCACCCTCCCGCCGTTCTCGGTGCAGGCGGAGGAGGGGTTCGGGGTCGAGCATCCTGCGAGCAGCAGGCAGAGCAGGGCGATGCGGGTCATGGCTTTATTTCTCCGTTGATGATCGAGAAGTGGGCTGTGCAGGGGGGTCGATTTGCACCATGAGCCGCTCTTTCATTTCCTTGATGCGGCGCGTGGTAAACCTAGCGGCCTGATAGCGGGCCAAATCGCCGTGCTTACTGCCGTCGTAGTCCGCCCGGTTAGGGCTTGGTTCGGCCACTTCCAGCGCCGTGATAAGCAGGTCAATCTCCTGCGGAGTAAACCAGAATTGCTTTTTCATTTCCCTTGTCCCTCCTGTAGCAGCGCCCGCAGGTATGCCGAGGGGTGAGTGTAGAGCGGAATCGAATAGCCTGATGCGACCGCTTTGGGCATACCGCGCTTAGACCCGTCTGCCAAGCAACGCTTGCCGCCTCGATGCCGCTGCACACACTTCCGAACCGCACTTTCATCATTCCTCCTGTGCGTTCGGTGCGACGTCCTCCCTGACGCGCTTGGGCATCGCGTCCAGCAATATCTGCGCAGCGGCGTCCTCGGTGGACGCATTGACGACGCGCAAAAACATGGCTTTTTGCACGTCCCTGGCTGCGTCCCTGGCTGCGGCCCAGGCTCGTTGCAATTCGTCGCGCGTCGCCATTCCAGAAGCGAAACGCTCGGCAACATCCAGAGCGTCAATCGAACGCTGATCCTTCATCAAGTGTTGAACCTGCCGCGCGCACCAGACCCCATAGAGGCGCCACACGCGGTCATACTCGACGGTTTGGCAGCACCAGAACGCATCTTCCAAGCCGTTTGATTCGACGATTACCGAGAACGGCAGCAGTTCGTCGTCGGCCGAAGTCTTGCCCAAATGCCTGAGCAGTTTCTTCCAGCCGCTTTCGGACGGGCTCTTGGCGCGGATGCGGGCGAGCGTCGTGCAGCAGGTCATGACTTGGACTCCTTGATGGCGAGATCAATGGCCGAACGCAACCCTTTCCCCTGTCCACTGCGGATGTGCTTACCGTCTGGGCTTCGCTGAACCGATACCCAATAGCATTCGGCCGGATC
>Ga0181522_10001553_pt1 | contig 13945 bp, 11 predicted proteins | sample PEATcosm2014_Bin_27_FD_121103 | JGI IMG/M metagenome (GOLD analysis project Ga0181522, IMG submission 121103) | Peatland microbial communities from MTU Mesocosm Facility, Houghton, MI, USA - PEATcosm2014_Bin05_10_metaG | ecosystem: Environmental > Terrestrial > Soil > Wetlands > Peat | place... | reverse complement strand
CTTGCTTCTTGCTTATCGGTATAGGGTCTCTTCATCGGACGCGCTGACTATTTGACTATCAGTGCCGGCCGGCCCATGCCGTGGGCGTTAACTCGAATAGGCGCTGTAATTGGAGATTGGCCAAGCCCGGTAGTACGGCGGACAGATATTCGCGCACGGGCAGCGGCCCGCCAGGTGGACAAGGGCATCAATTCGGTTTCTTAGGGTGACCAATCTACCCGCTCGATTCCGCGAACAAGATCGAAGTGGCGGTCTCGGCTTAGGAGGGAGAAAGAATGCTGACGGCAGAGCGCGGCGATCCAAACGTCGTCGGAAGGAATTGGGGTTCCGGCTCTCTTGAGTTCGGTTCGAATAGTTGCGTAGGAGTTGGCCGTCTCTTCATCCACATCGAGTACTCGGTAGTTGCAAATCGTTTCTGTCAACCATTGTTCGTAGCGCCGCCGGTCGCGTGACTGCTGAATTGCATATCGGTATTCGCCCAACACAATTACCGGAACGGCCACCTCCGCTGCTTTGCGAAGGATCGGCTCCAGAGCCGCATCACCATCTGCGACGGCTGACAATCCATTGGTGTCCAAGATCACTGTCGATCCTCAGTCTCGACTTGGTCGAACTCTTCTTCCATGATGCGATTAATTCTGGCCGTTTCCTTGTGGAGGTGACGGAGTTTGCCGAACGTCTTCATCCAGGGCTTGCTGTCTCTATCGCGTTGGGCGCGTAGCTTGTCCGACAGCGCCTCCGAGGCGAGCGCTCGAAAAGGAATCCCGCGCTCGGCTGCCGCCGCCTTGGCGCGACGAAAGATAGCATCGGGAATTTCTAACGTAGTCTTCGTGAGCCATGCTCCCAATTTATGGGAGCGAGTCAACTAGGCGCATGCTTCAGAATGCTTCAGATGCTTCAGCCAATGCAGGACGACAGAAGCTTGGGTTTTTCACGTCATTTAATTTGCCCACAATGTTGCGATCCACAATTTCCTTGTATTACACGTCGTAATACGGTAGAGTCCTGGGTATCGGCAATATGGCTTCTCCTCTGACTTTGAGACTTGACGCGAAGACCAGAAAGCAGATCGAGCGCATCGCTCGCCGCAGGCAAGTCTCCCTCTCCGAGGTGATACGCCTCGCGATCGCAGCGTGGGCGGAGCAGCAGGAGCCGATCGCCGCGCCCTTTGAGGCGATCGCCGACTTGATCGGGGTGGTCCATGGCGGGGTGCCCGGTCGCTCCACGCGGATGGGCCGCCGGTTCTCCGAAATCCTCAAGAAGCGGCGGAATAGCAAGTGATCCTCATCGACGCTGGACCACTTGTGGCGCTGGTCGATGCTGACGATCAGTATCACCAAAAGTGCGTCGATTGCTTGAAGAGCTTGCGAGAACCTTTGGTCACCGTATGGCCTCCCCTCGTCGAAGCCGTCTATTTGCTAGGGGATCTTCCAAAAGCCCAGCAAGCTCTTTGGGAGATGTTGGCGCGAGGAGCGGTGCGACTCCTCACCCTCGACCTGGTAGACATACCCCGCATACGAGAGCTTATGATCAAGTATGCCGACCGCCCGATGGATCTCGCGGACGCGGCACTTGTCAGAGTGGCTGAGCGAGAAGGCATCAGGAGGATCTTCACAGTGGACCGCAACGATTTCACGTTCTATCGCCTTCACGGACGGATCGGTCTTGCGGTCGTCCCCTAGGAGAACTCCGGGCTACGCCGGAAGATGGGGCGGCAGCCGGCGACGCCGCGCGGGAGAGACTGGGCAAACGAGGTCGTGAAGCTGGGTGATGTTGTTGGTCTGCCTTTCCCCACGTAACGCCGTGTCTGATTCACCCAATCGGGTCGGAGAGGAATATCTCACTCAACCAATTTGACGAACCTGTGGGATACCAAGCTCGTGTAATGCCTCACTCTCCCGCCCGTGCGGCAAGTGTTTTTCGTACAATAAACCTACAAATGGTTCGGGCAATGGGGCCTTTTTAGCCGTTGTGGCACTTCCTGGAATCAATAACTTACGTGCCGTCAACACAGCGATTAGTTCGACTCTCGCTGCCTCCACCATGCCTTTTAGTATCAACTATTTACAAACACTTAAGTTTTTCAAAAAGCTGGATTCTCAATCGCTTGTGTGATTTTCGGACGTGGGTTCCTCCTGTAGGCTACCTCGCGTGAAAGTCTAAACCGTCATTACTTCCTGGTTGTAATGACGCATTGCAACACCTGCATCCATCGCGCCCCCAAGACCGCGAAAATCGAGTCACGCCCACAAACAAGACATTGGCGCAGCAACAAGACGGTCGCCGAAGGGGACCGGTCTTCCGTCATCGTAGAGAACCACTCCCACCTTGAAGTTATGGTTGCAGGCCTCCGCCAACTTTCGGGGTCCCTTGAAGTCACCCGGATTCACGGTAGCGCGAGCCTTGACTTCGATACCGGCCAATGCGCCACTTCCCGTTTCAATCACAAGGTCAACCTCGTCCTGATCCTGGTCCCGGTAGTGGTATAAAGCGTAGCGATCACCAAACCGAGACGCCTGTTTCAACACCTCGGAGAAAACGAATGTTTAGAGCAACGGTCCGAAGATCGAACGGTCTTTCGCAATCCGATCCGCGTTAGCCCCCAAGAGTGCGCCGATCAGGCCGGAATCAAGGAAATGCAGCTTGGGCGTCTTCAGCATTTTTGAAGAAGCAGACCATCTTGTCAGGGCGATTCTTCTGATGCTGTCTTTTTTATTCAGAAAGGAAAGGTAAGCTCACCGTTTTGTCGAAGAGCGGGAAGGAAGCCATCATCGGCATTCTGAACGAGAGCGATTGTTTCGGGGAAGGTTGCCTTACAGGGCAGCTTTGCCACCTGTGTTCCGCAACAGCGCGGTAGCCGCGCTACCAGCCGCCGCCGAGCGCGTTGTAGAGTTGAACGAGAGCCAACGCCTCCAGTTGTTGAGCGGTTTGCAGAGTGAGTTGATCGCTGTAGAGATTGCTGTCGCTGGTGAGCACTTCCAGATAGCTGGTCGAGCCAGCGTTGTAACGCATGCGTGCCAGCCGGAGGCCGTCGGCGGCGGATTCGACCAGTTTGGTCTGCTGCTCTCGAAACTCGCGGGTTTTGTTATAGGCGATCAAAGCGTTCGAGACGTCGCGCAGAGCGCCGGCGATCGTCTGCTGGTAGGTATCGAGAAGTTCCTGATAATCCGCATTCGCCAGGCGCAGGTTGTTGCGCAGCTTGCCACCCTCGAAGATTGGCTGAGTGAGGCTGGCTATGGCGTAGTAGTAAAAGTTCGACGAATCGACCAGGCCGTTGAGCTGGCTGCTGGAAGTTCCCGCCGTTCCTGAGAGCGATAATTGCGGGAAGAACTGTGCGCGAGCGACGCCGATGTTCGCATTGGCCTGGATCATTAACTCTTCGGCACGGCGAATGTCGGGCCGACGCTCCAGAAGCTCCGATGGCAGCCCGACTGGAATGGCTTCCGGGTGGGGAGCATCGGCGACCGGTTGGCCGCGCGCAATCGGTCCGGGCGACCTTCCCAGAAGGATGCTCAGATTGTTCTCCTGCTGCTCGATCTGGCGCTCCAGGTCGGGGATCTGAGCCTGAGCCGTGTAGAACAGTTGCTCCGCCTCACGCACATCGACCATCGAGGTCGAACCACCCTGCTCCAGCTTTTGTGTAAGCCGAAGCGAGTCCTGACGCGCCGTGAGAGCTTGCCGGGTGATTTCGAGTTCGGCGTCGAGCGCGCGTAGTTCGAAGTATGATGTGGCAACGTTCTCGACAATCGTGCTGTAGGTCGTCTGGCGGCCCCACTCGGTGGCGCGAAGGTAGGCTCTGGCCGCCTCGGTCTGGCGGCGGTAGTATCCCCAGAAATCCAGGTTCCAGGCGACCGAGGTGGTGATGCCGCCGGCGTAGTATTTTGTCTTCGTACTCTGCGTGCCGCTGCCTGTCAGGCCGCTGAGCAACCCGCTGGGCAATCCAATAGCATCGTAGGTTGCACCGACGCCTACGGTGGGAAGCTGGCCTGCGCGGACGACTCCAACCTGCGCCTGCTGCTCCAGGACGCGATCCGCGGCAATTTTTCCGTCGAAGTTGTTTTTCAGAGCCTCCGCGATGAGCGACTGGAGCGCGGGATCGGTAAAGACGTTGGCCCACTTCTCCGCCCCCAGCGGCGTGGAACTCGCTGCCGTTTGTGTGTCCGGCGCCATCATTCCGCGATAAACGCCCGGCGGATTCACGTCCGGACGCTTGTACCTGGGTCCGACCAGGCAGCCGGTAATCGCCCCGGTCATCGCGAGGATGGCAAGAAGTGCCGCGCGGCGTTTCAATATGCACCTTCCACGGATGCGGGATGGGCTGCGTCGATACTTCCATCGTGGACCTTGCCGAAGCGCTGCGATACTCGTTCCGCCATGGAGAACGTCACCGGCACCAGGAATACGGCAATCGCGGTAGCCGCCAACATGCCGCCAACCACGACGGTGCCCAGGATCCGCCGCGAGGCTCCGCCCGCTCCGCTGCCAAACCAAAGCGGCAGGCAGCCCAGGATGAACGCCAGCGCCGTCATCAGGATAGGCCGAAAGCGCAGGCGAGCCGCGGTCAGTGCGGCTTTGTAGATGTTCTCGCCGCGTTCATATTCCGCCTTGGCGAACTCGACGATCAGAATCGCATTCTTGGCCGAGAGTCCGATCAACATAACCAACCCGATTTGCGTGTAGACATCATTCTCGAGAGAGCGCGCTGTGAGTGCAAGATAGGCGCCGAAGATCGCCACCGGCGTGCTCAGGAGAACGCCAAAGGGCAGCGACCAGCTTTCATAGAGGGCGGCGAGAATCAGAAAACACAGCACCAGCGAGATCGCGAAGACGACCCACACCGGAATTGACTGCGCCGCCTTGTGCTCCTGATAGCTCATGCCCTGATAGTCGAAGCCCATACCCTTCGGCATGGTCTGCGCAAAAGTCTGTTCCAGAGCCGCCATCGCCTGCCCGGAGCTGTAGCCGGGAGCTATAACAATGTTGAGTTGCGCGGCTTCGTGCTCATTGAAGCGCGTGGTGAACTCCGGCCCAGTGGTGCGCCGGACGGTGGTCAGCGCGCTCAGCGGAACGCGATTTCCATTGGCGGCTTGCACGTAGAACTGGCCGATGTTGTCGATATTCGTGCGATACTCGCCCTCGGCTTCGACGTAGGTCTGCCACTGCCGCCCAAAACGATTGAAGTAGTTCACCAGGTAGCCGCCCATGAAGGTCTGCATCGTGGTGTAAACGTCGCTCAACGCCACTTGCTGCTGCGAAACCTTCTCGCGGTCAACATCGACGTAAAGTTGCGGCACGGCGGGGAGGTAAACGGGAATCGCCGCTGCAATCTCGGGCCGTTTGCCGATGGCTCCCAGAAACTTGTAGACATTACCTGACAGGAACTGTGGATCGTCCTTGCCTGTGGTGTCTTCGATCACAAAGCTGACGCCACCCGAGTTGCCCACACCTGGAATCGCAGGCGGCGGAAACGAGAAGGCGAGACCCTGCTTGATTCCGCCCAACGCCTTCGCCATATTCATCTGGATCATGGCGAACTGCTGGTCCTTGCTCTTGCGCTTCGCCCAGTCTTTGAGGGTAACGAAAAAGAATGAGTTGTAGGTGCTCTGCGTAGCGCTCAATAAACTGAACCCCACAACCGAGGTTACATTCTGTACTCCGGGCACCTTATGCAGAGCGTCCTCTACGGACTGTGCGGCCTCCGTACTGCGTTCGAGCGAGGCTCCCTGCGGAAGCTGTAGCGCCACAAAGGCGTAACCCTGGTCTTCGGTGGGAAGAAATCCTCCAGGCAAACGGATGCCGAGGAAAACTGCGGCTGCGCTCACGATGACAATGACAACGATGGCGATGGCCGACTTTCGCATCAATCGTCCGGAGACGTTGACATAGCCATCAGTGATGTGGCCGAACCCGCCATTGAACCACGTGAAGAAGCGGGCCAGCAATCCCTTGCTCTCCTCTTTCGGCTTGGGCTTAAGCAGCAAGGAGCAAAGCGCGGGGCTGAGCGTCAACGCATTGAACGCGGAAAGAATCACCGCGATGGCGATGGTCAGCGAGAACTGCTGATAGAGAAGTCCGGTGATGCCGGGGACGAACGCCGTGGGTATGAAAACTGCCGCGAGGATGAGAGCGATGGCGATGACCGGGCTCGATACTTCTTCCATTGCTTTGACGGTAGCATCGTTCGGATTCATGCCTTCCTCGATATGGCGGGTTACGGCCTCGACCACCACGATGGCGTCATCGACTACCAGCCCGATGGACAGCACAAGGCCGAAGAGCGACAGGGTATTAATGGAGAAGCCGAGCAGAGGGAAGACCGTGAAAGTGCCGATCAGCGAAACCGGCACGGCGAGCAGCGGAATAAGTGTAGCGCGCCATCCCTGCAAGAAGACGTAGACCACCAGTATTACGAGCGCCAGCGAGATCCCGAGTGTGATCTCAATTTCACGAATGCCAGCACTCACTGCGGCCGTCGTATCGAGCGCGACTTGGTACTGCATATCAGACGGAAAGTTGGCCGCGAGCTGACTCATGCGCACGCGGACGTCCTTGGCGCATTGCACGGCATTGGACCCGGGTAGCTGGTAGAGCGCAAGAATCGCAGCCGGCTTACTGTCGAACCGCCCGGCCAGGTTGTAGGACTGGGCGCCGAGTTCAATGCGGGCCACATCTTTCAGGTGCAACACCGAGCCGTCACTGTTGGAACGTAGGATGATGTTGCCGAATTCCTCGGGAGTGGTAAGCCGACCCTGGGTTAGGACGGTATAGGTAAACTCCTGTCCCTTGGGAACTGGGTCACCGCCAATCTGCCCGGAAGGGTTGACGTTGTTCTGCGTCTCCAGCGCAGCGGTGATCTGAGGCACGGTCACGTTGAGTTTGGCCATCTGGTCTGGCCGCACCCAAACGCGCAAGGCGTATTGTCCGGCGCCAAATACCTGGACGCGGGCAACACCGGGCACACGCGTGACGTCATCGACCAAGTTGATGTTTGCGTAATTCGCGAGGAAGGTGCCATCGTAGGTGGAATTCGGCGACGAAAGAGACAGCAGCATCAGCGGCGAGGAGAGCGACTTCTGTACCGTGAGGCCCGCGACTGTGACCGCCACGGGTAACTGGCTCTGCGCCTGCGATACGCGAAGCTGAGAAAGAATCTGGTCGGTGTCCGCGTTAGTCTTTACGTCGAAGTCAACGGTGAGCTGGGTAACGCCGTTGCTGGCGTTCGCGGAGTACATGTAGTTCATGTTGTCCACGCCGTTCATCTGCTGTTCGAGCGGCGTGGCCACGGCTTGCTCCAGTGTTCTGGCATCGGCGCCGGGATAGGTGGCCTGCACCAGGATCTCGGGAGGAACGATGTTGGGAAATTGGGCGGTGGGCAGGCTTAACATGGAAACCACGCCCGCGATCACCATCAGAATGGCAATCACCATGGCAACAATGGGCCGCCGGATAAAGAATTTGGACAAGGCTAGTTGCCCTTGGAATTCTGACTCGATGAATAGGGCTCGGTTGCATTTGCATTCAGATTGGCCGCTTGCGGCGCAACTTTCATGCCATCTTTTATCTTGTCAAGGCCTTCGGTGACCACATGTTCGCCCGCCTGCAGTCCGCTCTCGATCACAATCTCCTTGCCCACCTGCGGGCCGAGCTTCACGGTTTTAATGTGAGCAACATCGTCCGATCCGACGGCCACAACCTGATACATACCCTGCAACTCGTTCACGGCGCGCTGCGGAACCAGGATTGCATTTTGCAGCAAGTCGGTTTGCGCGCTGATGCGTGCGTACTGGCCGGGACGCAGCAGATTGCCGGGATTCTTGAACGTGGCGGCGATACGCAAGCTACCCGTCTGGGAAGTGACGGAGCGGTCGACGAAGACTATGTGGCCGGACTGCGGATAAACCTGGTTGTTTGAAAGCGTCATCTTCAGCGCGATGCGGTTGCCGCTCGTCAGCAAATCTGCGCGGCCGCGGCTGCGAGCGCGGGCCGAAAGCGCCAGGTACTCCTGTTCGCTGATGTAGAAGTAAACTTTGATCGGGTCCAGCTGGGACACCGATGTCAGGACCGAACTCTGCCCCACCAGACTGCCCACCTGCAACAGCGCCTGGCCGGCAACACCATCGATCAGCGAGCGCACTTTCGTGAATCCGACGTTAAGCTCGGCCGCCTGCAACGACGCCTTAGCGTTGGCTACGGAAGCCTTGTCGGCTTGACGAGTCTGCAAGTCATTGTCGAGGGTGCTCTGCGCAACAGCGTGCGCCGCGGCCAGCGGCGTGTCTCGATTTACGTTGATCCCTGCCAGCTCCAATTGCGCCTGCGCTTGCGCCAGACTCCCCTTGGTCTCGTTGGCCACAGCCTCGAGGGGCCGTGGGTCGATTTCGAAAAGCACCTGGCCCTTTCGAACGGTTCCGCCCTCCTTGTAATCCTGGCGAACGAGGTAGCCAGAAACCTGGGGCTGAATTTGAGCGTTGATATAGCCGTCCGTGGTAGCAACCCAATCGCCAATGATCGGCACATTCTGCACGGTCGCCGTGGCGGTATCGACGGCTACGGCAGCGGGCGGAGGAGCAACTTTCTTGCCGCAACCTGCCAGTAGCGAAAGGGCCAGACCTGCGGCGAGGTAGTTCCGTTGAAGACTCGAAGTCTTTTGTCTCGCCCCCGGATTCACCTGGCCTCGGCTTCCGGGATTTCTCCCATCGATCAAAGTCTTGGCTTGCAGGGCATCTGCCGAAGACGTGCTTGAAAACAACGCCGCCCGGCGCGAGCCAACCACGGTGAGAGCATCATTTTCGCTGATCGAACGACTGCGAGGGCCTAAGGGCATAGAAGTCAAGTATCCCAGCTATCGAATCTCAGGTCTGGTCAATAACGCTCAGAGTGGCTCGGGCTGGGCCGTCTGGGTTTCGACCTGCGAGAAGTGCTTCATTCCTACCTGGGTTGCAAGACAGAGGTAGCGATCGGCCCCGCCGCCCCACGATGTTCCTGGTTGCGCTTTGCATCAAGGCGTTTCGCCTGGTCTTTTCCCGCCAGAATTACAATGCAAGCGCCATCCCATGTGGACTTGCCTGCCGATGGCGGAGGAGTCGCGTTGAGCGGCATTACGCCGATGTTCTTGGAACTCAAATGGAAATGAAGTTCGAGGTAATGCGCGACCAGAAGCATGTGCTCCCTCGAAAGAACAAGCTGGTCCACAGCCGAAGCCTGACTGGAGTAGCCTTCAATCAGGATGGGCTGATTGATCGCAGAATCGTCCAGATTGCCGAGGGCCCGGGCGATCATCAGCCGTCCAGCGGGCGAGAGAATCTCCTCGCCTTTGGCGTCCTTGGCAAAGTCGTCGGCACCATTCAACCAAGCCCGATAATTACCTTTCTTCTGAAAGAACGCGTTGCTTCTGTACTGCTCGGGGGTTAAGCCCTGAAGGCTGTAGAAGCCTCTCTTCTTGAAAAATCCCCGGAAGAAAAATTCGTGCTTGAGAGCCTCGGTGTCGTCGGCAAGATTGGCAGTTGCCAGGTTGACGTTGGAAAGCGAATCGCGAATATTACCGCCTGCGTCCGTGCCGGACCGGTCCGGGCCAAGCGCTTCAGTGAGCGTATCGTTTACCTGCGCCGACGCGTGGCGAAGGTTGATCAAAGTATCGTCCATTTTTCCCGGCAAGTTTCGCGATTGAACGTTGGCGACGATCTGCTTTACCTGCACGGATGCCTGGTTCAGATTGGCGCTTGCCTGATCCGCGTTCGCCACCACCTGCTTGACCTGGGCGGCGGTGACCTCGTCGTTGAGCAGCATGCCGACCGTGCCTTTGCCGCTGCGGGCATCCGCGAGAATGCGGTCCGCATTGTTTAATGCGAGATTTGCATTGTCTAATGCGAGATTCAGTTTGATGTGCACGTCGCCGATGGTTGCGCTGGCCTGGTCGATAACCCCGCTAGCTTTCGCCAGCATGGCCGAGATCTCGATCGGCTCCTTACTGGGCAGAGTGTCGCCGATTTGCGCCTCCGGCGATCGGTCGGTTCCATCGTGGATCAGCAGGAACTTATCGCCGACTATCCCTTCGGACTCCACCGTAACCAACGAGTCCTCCCGGATCAGGTTGTTGAGTTTTTTGTCCACATGCAGCTTGATCCTGAATTTGCCGGATGGACGATCGGGAATCTGCAGGCTTGTGACTTCGCCGGCGTCAAAGCCGGAGACCCGAACCTTGGATCCGGGCGCGAGGCCGTTGACATTTGTCATCTCCGTGTAGAAATCGTGGTGATGGCTGAATGCGTTTTGACGATCCCCGATTAGAAACAAGCCGGCGCCAAAGAGCAGCACTGCCGAGATAACGAAGACTCCGGTGGCGGCGAGATTAGTTTTCATGGTTAGGACTCCGAAATGAGTTGTCTCACGACTTCGTTCTCGCTGCTTTTCAGTTCTTCCAGGGTGCCGTATCCCACGAGGGAGCCCTGGTCGAGCACCGCGAGTGTGTCGGCGATCTTGTGGGCTTCGCGAACATCGTGCGTAACAATGACTAGAGTGGTGTGGCGCTCTTGCTTTACGTTGAGCAGCAGAGCATCGATCTCGGCGGCCGTGATCGGGTCGAGTCCGCTGCTCGGCTCATCTACAAGCAGTAGCGTTGGGTTGAGAATCAGCGCCCTGGCCAAACCGACCCTTTTGCGCATGCCTCCAGAAAGCTCGCCGGGAAGCTTGTCCTTGTCCTGATCGAGCCCCACCTGGCCGAGCAAGTCCTGCACGGCATGCTGAATCTCCTTAGGAGACATGGTTTTCTCAAAGTGGCGAAGTGGCACCGCGAGGTTGTCTGCCACCGTGAATGAATCGAACAGGGCCGCGCTTTGAAAGAGGAAGCCCATCTTGCGCCGCACTCGCGATAGTTCTTTTTCCGGAAGCTGAGCGATATCCTCCGATTCAATGCTCACGCTTCCCCGGTCTGGCCTTAGCAACCGAATCATCAGCTTGAGCGTGACGCTTTTGCCGGTGCCGCTGCGGCCCAGAATGCACAACGCCTTGCCGTCTTCGATTTGAAAGGAAACGTCCTGCAACACTTTCCTGTCGCCAAAGGATTTGGAAACGTTTTTGAATTCGACGGCAATGGCTTCGCTCATAGCGCTTTGCCCGGAAAGAAGAAGAAAATGAGCTTGACGAGGAAAACGTCGGAAATAATCACCAGCAGCGAAGACAGCACTACGCTGCTCGTAGCCGCGCGACGCACACCCGCGGATCCTTCGTTAATCGTGTAGCCGAAGAAACACGAGACGACCCCGATTATGAATCCAAAAACGGAGGTTTTCAGCGTGGGTGCAACGAAGTTCACCCAACTCACGGTGCTGAAGGCGCGGTGGATGTAGAGCTGCAGCGAAATGTGGGAAGCCATGTGCTCGGAGAAGAAGCCGCCAATCAAGCCGGTGAAATCCATAAAGAGCGTCAGCATGGGGAGCACCACGGTGCAGGCCACAACCCGCGTGACCACCAGGCCCTTGAACGAGTCGGCGGACATGGCGTCGATGGCATCGATCTGTTCCGTGCCCCGCATGTTGGAAAGTTCCGCGCCGATGCCGGCACCCACACGTCCGGAAATGAGAAGGCCGGTCACGAGCGGCCCGAGTTCGTTAAAGAATGACGCTGACTGCAACGACGGTATCAATGCCTCCGCGCCGAAACTCACCAGGGTCCCCCGGGTATGCAGCGCCGTGACCACCCCAAGAGCGAGGCCCGCCGCGGCGATCAGCGGCAGCGAGCGCCAGCCAACATCCTCAATCTGTATCAGGAAGAATTGCCATTCGTAGGGCGGCACGACCGCTGAGGCAAGCGATTTGACTCCGAAACGGCTTAGGCCGCCAACAAAGGAAAAGAAGCCAGTGGGGATTGAGCTCATGGTGTCAACTCCGCTTCTGCCAGGGAGACACTGCGCCCAGCGACGAGATCTTCGGGAGGCTTCTACCAAACAATGCTGCCAGGCATGTGCCGATCACGCCGAGAGCATCATTTTTGCTGATCGAATGCGCGGGGCCCGCGGACATGGAACTCCAAGTATCCCAGCTATGAACAGCGAGGTCTGATCAATAACGCTCACAGCGGGGTTGTATCCTCTGTATTGCCTGCGCCGCAAATTGATCGTGCCGATATTGTTCTTCAATTATTGTTCTTCCAATGAAGAGAACCGCATCGGCGGCACGACCGTGTTCATCATCGAGTGCCGGCGATGCCAGCCTTTCCCGAGCGGTCTGATTCAGGGCTGCTTGCCTTGCCCCTTCCTGCCGGTCGGCAAGTCCTCCCTCGGGGCAAGAAATTCGGTACATCAAGACGCGCTACGCCAATGCGGTAGTCGGCCATTCCGTAATAGACGCCGAATCGGTCCGGGGAGCCGAGGTCGTCGCGGCAGTCGATGACAGTGGGAAACAACACGTTTGCGACAGTTCCGCCGCGTTCCTGCGGCAACGTCGGCGATAACACAGGTTCCGTCGAGCGATAACGGATCACTTGCGGGCGCTCTTTCGAGAGCAGCATCACTCCGGCCTGTAACACAAACGACGCACACCATTGCTCAGTTGCCGATCTCGCTGACGCCGTGGTAAACGACCAGCCAGCCGTGCCGGGTCAGAATTAGCGCAGTGCCACAGCCGATTTTGAGGCATTCCCAGGCGATACCGGAGTCGCCAGCCGAGGATGAGGAAACTGCTCCACGAGACTCGCTTAAAAAGCTTCCAAGGAAATCGGGCGGTACGAAATCCCGATGCTTTCGCGATCAAGATCCAACTCGTGGGAGGCGGCACTTAAGGCTGTGGCAAACGAGGCCAGCAAGGATCCGCAAATGAACTCCACACCCGCCACGAAATAAGCCGTCGGGCGGAGAAACGGGACTTTCGCCTCAATGAGCATTTCGTAGATAGCTTTCATGCCGCCGGCGACAAACAATTTATTTGCCCCGGAGATGGCGAAGATCCATCGAAGGGAAGCGCCGTAACGATACCCGATGTCACACCGACTTGTCCGGCCACCGCGCTAATGAGGACTTAGCGGCTGGCGGGTTGATTAAAGCCGACAGTAGCTCTCGGAGTCGCAGCAAATGCACACGGCCGGCGTCAATCGTTATAACTTACAGCTTCGATCCGCACCCGTCAGCGCTTAAATCCGCGTCCCATCCCGGCCGACTTCAGCCTTGCGTGACGTCGGTGCTCTGTCCGACCTCGATAATGTAACCGTCAGGATCGCGGATGTAGCAGCGAATCTCGCCGTACTTTTCCTTCGGCTCAGTGATGAACTCGGCTCCCCGACTTTTCCATAATTCATAGCACGCTTGAATATCCGCAACGCGGAGATTCAAGAAGCTGCTGACCTTGTCCGGGTCGGCGGGGACGCTGAGCGTTACCGACGGCTTGTCCGGGGTGGGCCCGCCCCCGACGTTGACGATCAGCCAAGTATTCGCGATCTGAATGTGCCCAGACGCGCCCTTGCTGTCGCCTCTGCTCAGAACGCGGCCGCCGAAGACCTTTTCATAAAAATCAGCCGATCGGTCGATGTCGGCGACGGTGATGAAATGTGTGACGGTGAACCCGTCGCGCGGGGGCATCTCATAGCTCTTTTGTTCGATTTGTACGCTGCTCATTGACAGCTCCATTTCCGATAAACGGTGCTAATATACGCGGCCGCGCCTTCGCTGTCGCCTCTGCAGCCGCACCGAGATCTCCAGGTCACCGGCCAACGGAATGGACCAGTAGCGTTGTCGATCAGAACGTATTCCACGCGCTCCTCGGTTGCGAGGGCTCTTGCCCATTACCCGCCCCCCCTTTTTACGCAACGATTCAGCCTTGCCATGACATATGCATAATGATACATATGTATTGTAATGCATGTAGAGGTGCTCCAAACCCTGGGGGATCCGACTCGGCTCCGTATCGTGGAAATCCTGCGGGGCGGCGAGCATTCGGTAAACGATATTGTCGAGAACGTT
>Ga0181522_10001552_pt1 | contig 13949 bp, 10 predicted proteins | sample PEATcosm2014_Bin_27_FD_121103 | JGI IMG/M metagenome (GOLD analysis project Ga0181522, IMG submission 121103) | Peatland microbial communities from MTU Mesocosm Facility, Houghton, MI, USA - PEATcosm2014_Bin05_10_metaG | ecosystem: Environmental > Terrestrial > Soil > Wetlands > Peat | place... | reverse complement strand
TCTGCGGGCTCGGTAAATTAGGTATAGTGATGGACTGCTGCCAGACGGGCTGCGGGAATCCGCTGACGCAGATGCCTTCCTCGGTTTCGTTGTAGCAATTGCTAACTCCGCCTCCACCGATGGAAAGCCAGATGTCCTCCTGTACCTGCTGGGCAGTGGCCGCCGACTCGAGGGCAACCCAGCCGGCGACCGCGGGTGACCCGCCTGCCGTGCAGAAAGAATTTTCGGAGTAGTACTGTTGGCAATACTGTGCCAACGCTACGTCGTCATTCCAGGGAATTTCTGGAATATAGCTGACCGCCGATCCGCCGGTCGATCCATTCACATTGCTCCAATACGGGGAGCCCGGAAAGTCATTGGCAATAGAGATTTCTGTGCCGCCAACTCCGGTCACCTCCGGACTGCTGGCGGGGTAGCTGACCGTCAGTCCACCTACCGCCGCCGCAAAGGGTGGGTTCTGAGCGTTGTCAGGTGGGCTGTAATCGCACGCGGCAGAGCCAGTATCTCCCGCGGAGTTCATTATCGTGATGCCTTCGGAGTTCCCCTGCTGAAGTTCAGTTTCGAGGGATTCGGATTCGCCCTCACAACCGCCGTAGCTCATACTGATCACCGGCGCCACGAGATTGTCGATGGCATACGTCAGGGCCGCATTTACGCCCCCGCCGGTTCCCGAGGTGCAGCTGGAATTCCAAATGACAGGAGAGTTGACGAAAACGATTTGTGCGTTGCGAGCGGTCGCTCCCGACCACTCGATGTCGAGGTCAGCCTCCGTTACATCGCCGCATAAATACGTTGCTCCCGGATCGCTGCTGCCCGTGGGAACGACATACTGGAAATTGGCCGAGTCGCAGGTTGTAATTATGCCACTCGCATTGGTGGTGCACCCGATCTGGTTAAATCCGAAACCGGAGCGGAAATCGTTTATGTCGGCCAGATAGACATCCGTCTGACCGATAATCGCGAGCTGCTGCCCGGTTCCATCAATCGGGTTTGGAGTTGTGTTATACAGCGGGTTGATGTCGTATACGGTGGCAATGTCGCCGGGGGCAAGAAAGTATTCGGTCTGACCGTCAATAGTCGCCGTATACCTGGGATGGGGACCCTGTTGTGAGCCTGCCCCACGAACCGGTCGCCAGTATGTCGGCTTCGGGCGGAAGTCAGTGAGGCCTCGGATACCGGTGACGACGCCGCTCAATGCCGCAGGCAGCATGACCGCGGTCGAGTTGGCGATGTGCTTTTCCCCATGAATATCGTAGTTGTGAATTTCAGTTCGGAAGGTTTTTTCGATCTGCTCCGCAGTCCCGCTGAAAATGACGGAGTTGCGTCCGCGGGCCACACTGAGAACCGTCAGGCCCTGAGACTTCAACCAAGCCGTAATCTTGTTGACGTCGTCCTGGCTCAGGCCGAAGCGTTCCGCGTACTGCTCGGGAGTCAGCCATTTGTGGTAGTTCGGCGATTGGCGGTCTTGTTGCTGCACGAGAAGCTGGTCGAGCGCGGCTTGCTGGCTGGGTGATGGAGCGATAGCCAGCGTCACGTAACTGATCGGGAATGACGGCTCGACCGGGCCCTGATCGTACTGCGGCTGCGCTTTCGGATGTACGCTGCGAGCCAACGCGACCGTTTGGCTGGAATCGATAAGCCCCGAGATGCGGTCGGCCTGGGCGGCGAAGCACAACGATGAGGCGAGCAGCGGCAGTAACAACTTACACGATGGCAAAAACGGTCGCATGAAACGCTCCCTTTTTCGGGCAGGGGTTTTGAGTGCTGAATATCTTTGCTTATACGGCTTTCTTGCACTCTGATCAAGTCTCAGATAGGCCGGGTTGCATGCGCACAAAAAATTACAAACCCCAACCGCCCAGACTAGTTGCAATTCACCAAGATCATAATTACGAAGATCATGCGTGCAAGGTGACTCAGGTTACATGCCCAGCAAATTGGGGTGCAGTTTGGTATATCCCCGCTCTTGCGCCCAAAGGTTGAGCGGAATCGAGGCAAGTTCATCAACCAGCGGGTCCGCCAGGCCGTTCTTGGTGAAGTCGATCGACTTTATATAGCCGTGGCAGGTATCGCAGCATTCCACCCGGATGTGCGGCATCTCAGCCGCCGTATACACCGGCAGCTTGCCCGGCTCTTCTTCGCCGCATCCGGCACAGATAATCCGCCGGAACTCCCATTCGGTGAGACAGAAACCGCAGAGCAAGCTGCGGCGCCCACCGTCGCCCATCGGCCGCAGCACCCCACCTGCAGGCTTGCGATGGCACAGCGGACAAAGCGAGCCAGTGTAGCCATCGATCTGCAAGCGCTCCGACTCGCGAGCGAATTCGGCATAAGGTTGCAAAAAGGCAAACGCAAGAAACTCTTCGGGGGTAAGTGGCGCATCAGCGCCCGACCACAAGCCGTTCAGCAAACCAGGCCAGGCACGTTCACTGCCGCGCAGTTTGTCTGCTACCTCGGCCAGGCTTTGCGGCCCGTGGGTTTCGACGACGGTAAGAAAATCGGGAAAACTCGCAAGCAGCCTGGGATCGCTGATGGACGTTCCGATTGCGCTCGGCATTTGTGATGCGGCCCTGAGCCGGCCGTAGAAATTCTGCTGGAAACGGGCAATCTGAACATAGAAGCCAAGAATCTCTGCCGCGAAAGCATGATGAGCGGATAAATTCTCCGCCCTCCGAATGCGCTGCTGCCAGGGGCTATTGGGCACGGGCCGATTATCCGGCCTAACGTTCCTGGGATGCAAACCCGGCAATGGCTTCAAGGGCGTCTGAACTCGCGAACAAATGTGGGTAGCGTCCTGGATAGCGCGTTGTTCAATTTGGGGCGGTCTCGGGAGAGAAAGGCCGCGAGTCGATCACTTCTCGAGATGTTGAGGAGGGCTTTTAGGAACGCTCAAATGTTGAGTCTCAGCAGTCTTGCCGCCATCTTATGCTCAGCCATGCGCTTATCCCGCGCAGCTTTTCTTCGTTCTCCGCTTGGATCAAAGGTACTGATAAACGTACAGAAAAATGAGACGAATATGGGGAAAAATATGGCCACAAATATAGCTATAAACCGGGCGGCTTCCATGTCAGTCTCCTACGAAAAGTCTACGCCTTCTAGGCTCGGACGGGACATCCCGGCGCTGTCCAGTCCAAAAATACAATCAGCGCAGGTATTTGAACACTACCAAAATGTGGGTAGTGGGCTACGTTTGACGGCGGCCTTAGTGATCCACTACTGGAAAAGCAGATTCCCTTCGGCTCCGCTCAGGGCAGGCTCTCGCGCCAGAAAAAAGGCGCTTGAAATGACAAAGTCAAAACAGCCCACTACCAACAATGTGTGCCTGATTGACTGTGCACTGCAACTGGGAATATAGTTTTTCCAATTTGGGAGTGGGACTTCGGCCGTCGATTCATTCACCCGAACCCTCTTGCTGATTCAGTCGCTCAAAGACATCGGAGGATTGTAATGGAATTCTCCCGTAGAGCTTTTCTTAAAGGCGCAGTGGTTGGCGGAGCCGGTTTCTCGCTCCTCGGCTTCGATCTCACTCCCGCCGTCGCGCAATTAAAAGAACTAAAGATCGCGCGCGCCACCGAAACGCGCTCAACCTGCCCTTATTGCGCGGTGGGATGCGGCGTTCTTATTTACACCATTGGCGATAAGGCGAAGAACGTCACGCCGGAGGTTATCCACGTCGAAGGCGACCCCGACCACCCAGTCAATCGCGGAACGTTGTGCCCGAAGGGCTCTTCGCTCGAACAGGACATGCTCAATCCGCGACGGCTCACCAAGCCACAGGTTCGCCGTCCCGGCGCAACCGAATGGCAGGATATTTCCTGGGACAATGCCCTTAATGAGATCGCGCGCTGGACCAAAAAAACCCGCGACGATACCTTCGTAGAGAAAGACGCAAACGGCCATACGGTCAACCGGTGCGAGGGCATTTCATTCATCGGCGGCTGCACCGACACCAATGAGTTCAATTATCTGGTCGTCAAGGCCATGAGAGGGTTGGGCTTGGTTTATTTAGAAAACCAAGCCCGTGTTTGACACGGCCCCACGGTCTCAAGTTTGGGACCAACATTCGGACGTGGGGCCATGACCAATGGCTGGATCGACATCAAGAACACCGACATGATGTTGATCATGGGCGGCAATCCCGCCGAGTGCCATCCCTGCGGATTCAAGTGGGCGATGGAGGCCAAGCGCAACCGCAACGCCAAGCTGATCTCCGTCGACCCTCGCTTCACCCGCACCTCATCCACGGCAGATCTCTTCTGCCAGATCCGCGCCGGCACCGACATTGCATTTCTCGGCGGATTAATTCGCTACGCGATCGAGAACAACCGCATCGCCAAAGAATATCTCGTGAACTACACCAACGCCGCTTTCATCGTGAAGGAAGGTTTCAAGCTTCCTGAGGATGGGCTTTTTTCCGGGTTCGATCCCGCGGCGGGTAAGTATGACCTATCCACGTGGAATTATGAAGGAACAGGTGGTTCTGGCGGGCAAGCGGGAACCACTGGCCACGCGCCCGAACCAACTCCCGGCAAGGTCGGAGGAGCAACACCACCTCCCGCGCTGCCTGCGAACGTGACGTACGATCTCACTCTGCAGCATCCGCGCTGCGTATTTCAATTACTGAAGCAGCAGTATTCACGCTACACGCCCGAAACCGTCGAACGAATCACGGGAATTCCCAAGGACCAGTTCCTGAAGGCCGTCGATCTTTTTACGTCCGTTCGTAAAGATGGCGACATGAAGAAGGTCGCGACCATCATCTACGCTGTGGGTTGGACGCAGCATACCTTCGGAACGCAAATCATCCGCACGGCGGCAATGATTCAACTTCTGCTCGGCAACGTGGGAAGAGCGGGCGGCGGTGTGAATGCGCTCCGCGGCCATTCGAATATTCAGGGCGCCACCGACATGGCCGGACTGTACGATTCACTGCCGGGATACCTCAAAGCTCCGGTTCCCGCCGACACCGATTTGGCCGCGTATCTGAAGCGGACTACGCCGACCGCCTCAAAACCCGACCCCTGGGCTTCATTCAACTACTACTCGAATACGCCGAAATTCTTCGTCTCGCTCCTGAAGGGGTTCTATGGCGACGCGGCTACCAAGGAAAATGGATTTGGCTTCGATTATTTGCCCAAGCCGGGTCAGGATTGCTCCTGGACGCACATCTGGGACGACATGTACAACGGCAAGATCAAGGGCATGATCGCATTCGGGATGAACGGCGTGATGATCGGCCCGGACACGAACAAGAACATCAACGCGCTGAAGAAAGCTGACTGGCTGGTCGTGGGCGAAATTTATCCCGACGAAACCAGCGAGTTCTGGAAAGCTCCGGGCATTACTGCCGACGAACAGAAAACCATCAACACTACGGTTTACCGTTTGCCATGCGCGGGCTTTGCCGAAAAAGACGGGAGCATGACCAACTCGGCGCGCTGGGCAATCTGGAAAAATGCCGCCGTACCGCCTCCGGGCCAGGCCCGGCTTGACCAGGATATTGTTGCCCAGATTTTCCTCCGGGTTCGCGATCTCTATAAGAAGGACGGCGGAAAATTCCCTGACCCCATTCTGAATCTGAGCTGGGCCTACGCCGACGCCGCTCATCCACCACTTTCACAGGTAGCCATGGAGTTGAATGGCAAAGCCCTCGCAGATTTGACGGATCCTGCAACCGGGCAAGTAATCAAGGCCGGCCAGCAACTGCCCGGTTTTGCCTGGTTGAAAGATGATGGAACCACCACCTGTGGCAACTGGATCTATTCCGGATGTTGGACGGAGGCTGGAAACCAGATGGCGCGTCGTGGCACCGACGATCCGTCAGGCATGGGCGTCTACCAGAACTGGGCGTGGTCGTGGCCGGCGAATCGCCGCGTGCTTTACAACCGGGCATCCTGCGATCCCTCAGGAAAGCCGTGGGATCCCGAGCGCAAGCAGGTCTGGTGGAACGAAGCAGCGGGTAAGTGGGTCGGCAACGACGTACCGGATTTCAAGCCGGACTCCCATCCCAAAGACCACATGGGGCCATTCATCATGAACCCGGAAGGCATTGGGCGTCTGTTCGCTCCAATCGGAGTGCTGGCGGACGGGCCGTTCCCGGAACATTACGAGCCGATCGAAAGTCCGATCAAGAACCCGCTGCACCCCAATCAATCGAATAATCCGCTGGTGAAGAAGTTCACCACCCCGTACGACAAGTTTGGTTCGCCGGAGGAATACAGCATTGTCTGCACGACGTACCGGCTCACCGAGCAATATCACTATTGGACGAAAAATAATCCGATGAACGTCCAGTTGATCCCGGAGCCGTTCGTTGAGATTCCGGTGGAGTTGGCGGACGAAAAAGGCATTCGCGGAACGGACATGATCAAAGTCATCAGCGCGCGCGGGACGTATATCGCCAAGGCGTTCGTCACGCGCCGGCTGAAACCCATGATGATCGATGGCAAGAAGGTCTATCAGATCGGCTTGCCGATCCATCAGGGCTTTCGCGGAATCACTGAAGATGCAGGAAGAGACGCGCGGACGCCGGCAAATCTGCTGACGCCCGCCGTCACCGATCCAAATGCCCACACCCCTGAATCCAAGGGCTTCTTAGTGAAAGTCGAGAAGGCGTAGGGAGCGACCATGAGCCAGGCCTCAACGGAAATCGTCCGAATTTCAGGACACGCCGGGTCCGTCCCCGGCGCTGGGCTGGACCGCGAATTCCGGGTCTGCAAGCTGGTGGACACAACCACGTGTATTGGTTGTAAAGCCTGCGAAGTGGCCTGCCTGGAATGGAACGGTTACCCCTTCACCGAAACCACCTTCAACAACAGCTACCAGACCATGCCGGAGACGGCGTGGAATTACTGGAACCTGATCAAGTTCAACGAGCACGAACGCGATGACGGCAGCATGCAATTGCTGATGCGCAAAGATCAATGCATGCACTGCGCCGATCCCGGATGCCTCGCCGCTTGCCCCGCGGACGCCGCCATCGTCCAGTATGCCAACGGCATCGTCGATTTCCAGGAAGCGAATTGCATTGGTTGCGGATATTGCATGACCGGCTGCCCGTTCAACATTCCGAAGTTCAGTCCGGGGGCGCGCAAAGTTTTCAAGTGCACGTTGTGCAATGATCGCGTATCGGTGGGGCTCGAACCAGCATGCATCAAGGCGTGCCCCACGGGCTGCCTGCATTTTGGTGTCAAGTCGGAAATGACGGAACTGGCCGAGACTCGCGCGCAACAACTTCGCGAGAACTCCGGATACCGCGACGCCGGGGTGTACGATCCTGCCGGAGTGGGCGGGACCTCCGTGATCTACGTCCTGCATGACGCCAAACACCCGGAACTGTACGGTGGCTTGCCGAGCAATCCTCGCGTTCCACTCTCTGTGCGGCTGTGGAAGCACCCGCTGAAATGGATCGGCAATTTTGGCATGATCTTCGGTGTTGTCGGTGTTTTCATTCACTACTTGCGATACGGCCCCAAGGTTGTGAAGGAAGACGAGCAGAAAGCTAATGGAGGGAGCCAATGAGCCGCGAGCCCTATCTCCTCCCCAATGGGCGCGTCTTGCGCTATACCTTCCACGAGCGGGTCGTGCACTGGTTGACGGGCTTCTCCTATGTGTACCTCCTGCTGACAGGGCTTGCCTTCTGGAGCCCCTGGCTCTTCTGGATCGCGATCGTTCTCGGTGGCGATACGATTTCGCGCGAACTGCATCCTTGGTTCGGCCTCGTCTTCATCGTCGGGGTTTCGCTGATGTATAAAATGTGGCACGGGCAGATGAAGGAAACCCCATCCGACAAGGCCTGGTGGGCGGCGATCGGACATTACATCCGCAACGAAGACGATCAGGTGCCCTCCGCCGACCGCTTCAACCCCGGCCAGAAACTGCTGTTCTGGGGTTTCTTTTGGAACGGCATCCTGCTTCTGCTTACCGGACTGATTCTTTGGTTTCCCCAATACATTCCCTGGAACCTGCGCTTCCTGCGCCTGGCCGCAGTGTTCTTGCATCCGGTATTCGCGCTGGCGACAATCGCGCTTTTTATTATTCACGTATATATGGGAACTGCAATGGAACGCGGCGCCTTCGGCTCCGTAATTCGCGGCGACGTTTCACGCGCTTGGGCCGATCATCACCACCATAGCTGGTATCAGCGACTGCTTCGCGACTCCGCCGCGCGAAAATGAATGACGCAATGACGCGAACCGGGATCGCCGATGGAGCCTGCACTGGCTGCCCCATCTCTCAGTCGCAGTGCACGTAAAGGCGGCGCTCGTCACCGTCGTCGGTTTTATCATTTACGCTTACACGGGCACGGCCATGGTCCGCGGTGGTTTCACTTTATTCGCGGAGAAGTGTCGGCTGATCGGACCAGAACCCATCACCGGCTCTAGTACGCGAACAGGTCCCGAAAGGTAAGTCCAGGGATTGAGGCGTGCCGGCCCCGGCAAACTTACCAAATCAGAAATCTACCTGAAACCGGTCGACCCTTCACAGCATCTCCTAAAGGCAGGTGACGAAATGTACCCAGGCCGTCAAACCGACGGAGGTTTCACCATGCTGGGGCTCGGCGACCTCTTGACCCAACTGCAGCGAAAGACTCCAATGCCTCACATCATCCTCAATAATGGATCTCTCGACTTCGTCAAGATCGAGCAGCAAGAGGTCGGTACAATTCCGTCCGGCGTGGAATTCGACAATCCTAATTTCGCCGAGGTCGCCGAAGCCGTGGGTGCGAAGGGAATCCGCATCGAAGATCCCGGCGACGTTCACGGTGGACTTGCCGAGGCGCTCCCCACAAGACTGGACCTGCAGTTTTGCTAAACAGGTATGGAACGGAAAGATGGATGAAGTCATCAAAACAATCGAAAGGAACGTAAGACTGGTATGAACGAAAGGAGAAAACTAATGGTTAAGCACACAGCGGTATTCGCGGTAGTTGTACTTCTCGGCCTGGGCGTTCTTGGCCTGAGCGGGAGTTCCTCTAATCCTGATTCAACATCCGGGTATTGGCAGTTGGACAATCACCATTCCGATGCGAAGCTCATCACCGACGCTACGACCGATTATGGAAAAACCAAAATCAACGTCACACTCGGATATGCCCGGGTGACCGGAACGGCCACATTGGACGACGCCGATCCGACAAAGTCCAGATTCGATTTCAGAATCTACCCCGCTACTTCCATGACGCCTGTCATTGCCGAGGATGGGAAATTCCTCAGCCACTGGCTCATGAACATGTCCAACCACACGCTGGTGTGTTTCCATTCCAAGAAGGTCGTGCGAATGGCTGACGGTCGCCTGCAAGCCACTGGCGAACTGGCCATAACCCGGGTGGACCGTAACGTCGAGGCGACCCCGAGCGAAGCCTATGCCGGACCCGTTTACGGCCCTCCGATGGTCCACCGCGTTGCACGCGAAGCTACCTTCGTTTTCGACCCGCCGGTCAATGGCGGGAACGGGCAAAGCTACATCAAGGCCTCGGGATCTACAAGCCTGTTCCGGGAGGATTTTCCCCAGCTGGTAGGGGCCGTCGTTAATACCTACTGGCCACCCCTGGTCCAGGACGAGACCTGTCAAGTACCGAATCCGAGTGAAGCGTATAACGGCTCCCAGTGCACGGGAACCTATATGGCAGCTCCGGGGCTTCCCGAAGCGCCTCACGCGGCCAACGCCGAAGACATAGGTGCCCAGCAGGGTTTCAATACCGTGGTCGGAAATCACTTGACCATTCTCGTCCACTTGCGTTTGACGGCCAAGGCTTCGGCGCAATCAGGGATGGGCGGGAACTAGCTCTCAAACTGGGAATGACGATGACGTGGGGGATGGGCAAGAGGTCTAGTCCCCCGACGCTCCGCTTGAATTAAGATCAAGTCACGCCCAGATGGGCGTCTCGAACAACTCTGATGAAAAAGGGAGCAGGATGGCAAAGCGTGAAGACGGTCCAGTTGACGGGATGGCAGAGATTGCAAACGGCGGGCCGGGGCTGAGTAGGCGAAGCTTCCTGGGTAAAGGATCGACGGCCCTCGCCATGGCCGCAACTTTGCCCATAGTGGCGTCGGCGCAACAGCAAGGGCAAGTGAAGGACATGAGCGGCGACAGCCACCAGGGCAAGAACGAGACCCAGCCCGGGCCAATCAACAAAACCGCCGACGCCATGAATCCTGACTCAGTCTGGCCGCCAGAAAGTGATGCGGGCGGACAACCGCCGTTCAAATACCCTTTCAGCCTGTCGCATAAACGCGTCGAGGCGGGGGGCTGGACGCGCCAGGTGACCGTCCGCGAGCTTCCCATCTCCAAGAAGATGGCTGGCGTGGAGATGCGTCTCATTTCCGGTGGCGTGCGCGAGTTGCACTGGCATGTGGGAGCCGAATGGGCCTTTATGACGGCGGGCAGCGCGCGCATCACGGCCGTCGATCAGCATGGCCGCGCGTTTGTGGATGATGTGAACACCGGCGATTTATGGTTGTTTCCCGGCGGCATTCCGCATTCGATTCAGGGTTTGGGGCCCGACGGCTGTCAGTTTCTGCTGGTCTTCGACGACGGCAACTTCAACGAGTTCGAAACGTTTCTCCTCACCGACTGGATGCACCACACGCCCAAGGAAGTGCTGGCCAAGAACTTCAATGTTCCGGCATCGACCTTCGACGCCGTACCCAAGCGAGAACTATTTATTTTTCCCCGCGATCTGCCGCGCTCGCTCGCGGAAGAACAGAAGCAGGCTTACGAAGGCACAGGGCCAGTGCCGAATCCGTTTTCGTTCTTCGCCAGCAAGATGCAACCGACCAAGGTGAGCGCCGGCGGGAGCGTGAAGATTGTCGACCGCAGTAATTTCCCCGCGACCAACATCGCGGCTGCGATCGTGACCCTGAAACCTGGCGGCTTGCGCGAACTCCACTGGCATCCCAACGAGGACGAGTGGCAGTACTACGTCACCGGCCAGGGACGCATGACAGTCTTCTCCGCCGGTGGCCACGCCCGCACTATGGATTTCCAGGAGGGTGATGTGGGATACATCGAGAAGTCGATGCCGCACTACATCGAAAATCTCGGCGACACAGACCTGGTCTTCCTGGAAGTTTTCCCCACGCCGGACTATCAGGACATTTCGCTGGCCGAGTGGTTGGCACATGTGCCCTCTCGCCTCGTGGATCAGCACATTGGGACGGGTGAAGATTTCATCCGCAAGCTTCCGAAGAAGGAGATGGTAGTAACGCCGTTGTGATTCACACGAGCGTGGACGCCGTGGGTGCCCCGGCGTGCCATTTTGTTCCTATCCGCATCCAAGAATCAGGTAAATCTCCGCATTTCGAGAAAGCCATGATGCCCCTCACTAGATTCTTCCGCACCGTCTTGGTAGTTCTTCTCCCTGTCGCTCTCTTGGCCGCCACATCGGACGCTAACTTTCACAACGCCCCCGATTCCACGAAGTCCATCAAGAATCCGTACGAAGGCCAACCTGCCGCGGTCGCCGCAGGCAGACAGCTCTATGCGCGCAATTGTCTTTCCTGCCACGGCAAATCCGGCGAAGGTACAGGCAACGTGCCGTCGCTGGTGGATGGCAAACTCGAATCCACCGCACCCGGCGAAGTTTTCTGGTTCATCACAAAGGGCGACAAAGATAACGGCATGCCCTCATGGGCGCAACTGCCGGAGAAACAACGCTGGCAGATCGTTACTTACGTAAAGTCGTTGGGATTGCCACAACATTCTAACCACGTGGTCAGCGCGAACCCGGTTGATACCGGTGTCTCGCCCATCAAAGCTTCGCCGCCCACTCCGCCATTCACTGATTTCCGTTACGAAAAACCGGGAACCGTCCGCAAGATCACGGTAAATGACCTGCCAAAACCCTACGCCAGCAACTCTGCCAACAACGGTCCCGATCTCGTTGCACGCCCCGAAAATGTCTGGCCGCAGGCGCCGGAGGGTTTTAAGGTCGAACTCTATGCCACCGGTCTCGACAATCCACGTACTCTGCGCACCGCTCCGAACGGCGATATCTTTCTCACCGAAAGCCAGTCAGGAGTGATTCGCGTTTTCCGCGGCCTCACCTCTGACGGCAAACCAGAACTGTCCGCCGTATTCGCCACTGGCTTGAAGAGCCCCTATGGTCTGGCCTTTTACCCCACCGGACCCGATCCGCAATGGCTCTACGTCGGCAACACACCCGAGATTGTCCGCTTTCCGTATCACAATGGTGATCTCAAGGCGACAGGCAGCCCTCAACACATCGCGGACCTGCCCAGCACCGGCGGCCACTGGACCCGCGCCCTGGCCTTCTCGCAAGACGGCAAGAAGCTCTTTGTCGCCGTCGGTTCCGCTTCCAATGTCGACGACCCCGATACCCATCCTGCCGAAAAGAATCGCGCTGACATTCTGGCCTGCGATCCCGCGAACTGCACGCTGAGCGTGTACGCCTATGGCATTCGCAACGCCGGCGGAGGCATCGCAATCAATCCGCAAGACGGCCAGCTTTGGTGCTCAACCAACGAGCGCGACGCGCTCGGCGACAACCTGGTCCCCGACTACATCACGCACGTTCAGGAAGGCGGATTCTACGGCTGGCCCTGGTGGTATATGGGAGCCAATCAGGACCCACGCCAGCAAGGCAAGCATCCCGAATTAAAAGACAAAGCCATCGTTCCCGATGTGCTGCTGCAGCCACACAACGCCTCGCTTGAATTTGCGTTCTACGAGGGCAGCCAGTTTCCCGCGGAGTACAAGGGAGACATCTTCGCCTCTCAGCACGGCTCCTGGAACAGGTCGGTGCGCGCCGGCTATGAACTCATTCGGGTCCCGCTGCATCAAAGTGGCCACGCCAGTGGCGAGTACGAAGACTTTTTAACCGGATTCGTTCTGCCGGATGGTAACGTATGGGGAAGGCCCGTGGGCGTTACGGTCGCACCCGACGGCTCGTTGCTGGTGAGCGACGACGGATCGAACTCGATCTGGAGAATCAACTACACGGGAAAATGACAGAAGCAGTGCCACTTCATCCTGCGAAAGAGCCGGTTTGCGCGGCAAAACTTGTACTGGGAGCAGAGCCATTCTGTGACGCCAGCCGATTCGGAGATTAAACCGGGAAAGCCCAGGGACCGCGCCAAAGTTAGAAATGCGGTGGTGTTTTTCTCGGCCCTTGTCCTTCTCACCCTCGCAGCCGGAGCTACATATATAACCACGGCGCGTCTCATCCAGGCTCAGAGATGGGTGACCCACACCCGGGAAGTGCAGGCTGCGCTGTCCAACGTCGGCACGCTGGCGGCGCGCGCCGGACGCATTCGCACCCAATATGTTCAGTCGGGCGATCCCGCTCAACTCGCCGAGTTTGAAGCAGCCGTAGCCGACAGCGAGCAGGCGGTTGAGTCCGCCAAGCAGATCACGCAAGACAATCCCCAGCAGCAGGTCGCTTGCGCACAACTTAGAGATTTGCTGGACCGCCGTATTGCTATCCTGCGCCAGTCAATTGCTTCCAGGCGGCAGGGCGTCACGGACCTGCAAAAGCAGTATGAATTTACCTTGAGCAACTCGCGCATTGCCGCCGACATGGATGCGCTCATTGTGCAAATGGAGGGTTCGGAAGACCGGCTGCTTGCCGACCGGGAGGCACGGACACAGCGATTGGCGGGACAGGCAGTCGTTCTTTTTTGCGCCGCGTTCTTCTTTTCGATTCTGCTGCTGGGCCTGCATTATTTCCTTTTGAATCGCGAACTCGCTGCCCGTCAACAAGCGGAAATGGCCCTGCGCAGCCTGAGTGCACGCTTGCTGGAGCTGCAGGATGCCGAGCGCCGCCGGATTGCGCGCGACCTTCACGACAGCCTGGGCCAATATCTGGCAGGGGCAAAGATGACGCTGGAAGTGGTTGCCCGCTCCCTGCCGCCGAATGCCCTGCTCGCCGATAGCATCAATATTCTTGACAAGGCGATCATCGAAACCCGCACCATTTCTCACCTGCT
>Ga0181522_10001549_pt1 | contig 13962 bp, 12 predicted proteins | sample PEATcosm2014_Bin_27_FD_121103 | JGI IMG/M metagenome (GOLD analysis project Ga0181522, IMG submission 121103) | Peatland microbial communities from MTU Mesocosm Facility, Houghton, MI, USA - PEATcosm2014_Bin05_10_metaG | ecosystem: Environmental > Terrestrial > Soil > Wetlands > Peat | place... | reverse complement strand
GCGCCGCGCCGGGCAGGGGGATCGTGGGATTCCGCATGAACTATCGCCACATCGCCTTTGCGGCCACAGCAATTTGCACCGCCTCGATGATGCCGCCACCCGCTGGCGCCGGTGAGACGCGCGCAGTCGTCGAACTCTTCACCAGCCAAGGCTGTTCGTCCTGCCCACCGGCCGACAAGCTCATGGGCGAGCTGGCGCGCGATCCTTCATTGGTGACCATGAGCCTGCCGGTCGACTATTGGGATTATCTGGGCTGGAAGGACACGCTGGCCCAACACGGCCATTCCAATCGCGAGCGGGCTTATTCCGAAGCCCGCGGCGATCGCGAGGTCTATACGCCGCAGGCGGTGGTCAACGGCATCGCGCACGTGCTGGGCAGCGACAAGGCGGCGATCGAACAGGCTATCACGCAAACGCGCAGTAGTGCTGCGCCATTGACGCTGCCGGTGACGGTGACGGTTGCCGACGGCAAAGTGACGGTGAATGTTCCGGCCGCCGAGAACGAACAACGCAGCGCCGAGGTCTGGCTTTGCCCGATCACCGGCAAGGCGCAGATCGAGATCGGCCGCGGCGAAAACCGCGGGCACACCCTGGCGTATTACAACGTGGTGCGCCGCTGGGTGAAACTCGGCGACTGGAGCGGCAAGGCGGAAACTTTCAGTGTGCCGATGGCCGATCTGCCCAATGCGGATTTTTCGCTGCAGGACATCGACCGCGTGACCGTGCTCGTGCAACGCGGCGCCGCCGCCAAGCCGGGTCTGATGCTGGGTGCCGCGACCGCCAGCCTGCGCTAGGCCGACACACTCCCCAAGAAACTTCCAAGACATAAAAAAATCGGGCCGGCGACTAGCCGACCCGAAGAACTAGGGGATTGAACCATACGCGTAAGCAACTGAACTCTACGCGGAACTCAACTTGGCCCGGTCGGCTGACCCCCGGGGGGCTGGGGGGCTGAGGAATCCGGAGATCGAACCGGACCGGGCCTTTGAGGCAACGCTGGCGTTATCCCAATCCAGCGTGACCGGCGATTGACGGAAATAGGGCGTTATTGTGGGGGCTTTTAACGTCTTCGTGATCGGGCGATGACGCTTTTTGCCCGTTTCTGTAGCATTTACTGTTGAAATGAAGCCCTTGCCGTGGCCGTTGTCCGGCGCGATCATTGACCGACACAAAAGGAGGCACCGCATGATGTTCGATTCCGGCGAAATCGACCCTAGCCAATCCCCCGGGGGCGGGTCCCCCGCGCAACGGACCTCCGCCCCCTTCAATCAGGTCACCTTCAGCCGCCGCGAGCTCAAACGCATTCTCGATCTTTATGGCCGCAAGGTCGCCGCCGGCGAATGGCGCGACTACGCCATCGACTTCCTGAAAGACCGCGCGGTGTTTTCGGTGTTCCGCCGCACATCGGAAGTCCCACTCTACCGCATCGAAAAAAATCCGAAGCTGGCACGCCGCCAGGGCGCCTACAGCGTGATCTCGGCCACCGGCCTGATCATGCGCCGCGGTGACGAACTCGACCGCGTGCTGCGATCGATCGATACGCTGTCACTGGTGGCGAGTTAGCGGTTTTTCACTCAGTGCAGGTTTGCGCTCGATGGCCCGCCGTCGGGCACGGTGCCGAGCTCTTGTGGCGCCGTGGCCGCTCCCGGCCCCAAGCTTAGCTGCATCAGCGGCGTGTCGAGCCAGCGCCCGAATTTCCAGCCGATATTGCGCAAGTTGCCGGCGTCGGTGAAGCCGCACGCCCTGTGCACCCCGATTGACGCCGCCTGATTTGAATCCCCGATCACCGCGATCATCTGCCGGAAACCGAGCGCCGTGCAGGCCTCGATCAACGCCTCCAGCAGAACCTTGCCGATGCCGCGGCGCTGCATGTCGGGCGCGACATAGACGGAATTCTCGACTGTGAAACGGTAGGCCGGGCGCGTCCGGTAGGACGACGCGTAGGCATACCCCGCGAACGCGCCGTCGGCCTCCGCGACGAGATAAGGAAATTTTCCGTCCAGCACGGCCTGCATGCGCCGTGTCATTTCCGCCTCGTCGGGAGGTCCAAGCTCGAATGACGCGGTGCCGTGCGCCACCGCATGGGCGTAAATGCGGGTGATGGCGGGGATATCCGAAAAGGTCGCGGGGCGGATCGTTAGGCTCATGCAGCGTCAATGTTAGCAAAAACAAAACGCCCGGGCACGAGGCCCGGGCGCTGCATTCATCGATGCGCTTTGGTTAGCGGCGGTCGCCCATAAAGCGCAGCAGGAACAGGAACAAGTTGATGAAGTCGAGATAGAGCGTCAGCGCGCCCATCACGGCCTTGCGGCCGGAGACGGTGCCGTCGTCGTTGGCGCTATACATCTCCTTGATCTTCTGGGTGTCCCAGGCGGTCAATCCCGCAAAGATCAGGACGCCGATCGCCGAGATCGCGAAGTCGAGCCCCGTGCTCTTCAGGAACATGTTGACGACCATCGCCAGGATCAGACCGAACAGGCCCATCACCAGGAACGAGCCGATCGGCGACAGATCGCGCTGCGTGGTGTAGCCGTACAGGCTCAACGCGCCGAACGACGCCGCCGAGATGAAGAAGGTGCGGGTGATCGAGGCGCCGGTATATTGCAGGAACACCGTCGACAGCATGAGCCCGAGCAGGCCGGCATAGAGCATGAACAGGATGAGCGCGGTGCCCGCCTGCAGCTTGTTGATCCGGAAGCTCAGGAAAAACACGATGCCGAGCGTGCCGAGGAACAGCACGATCGTTAGCGGTCCGCCGAACACGGCCTGGCCGAATGGCGTCAACGAAGTGATACGGCCCGCCGCGTCGGTCACGACGGCGGCGTTGTAGGTCAGCCAGGCGACGACGCCGGTCAGAGCAACGCCGGAAGCCATGTAATTGTAGATGCGGATCATGTAGGCGCGCAGGCCTACGTCGACATCCGCGCGCGCGGCCCCGAAGCCGCGGGCAGCTACGTTACGGTCATAGTCCGACATCGAAGTTTCCTCTCTTTGTCCGCGCGCCGGCGGCAGCCATCGCGCTCGTGGCGTGAATCTAGGGTGTCTGGAGTGTCAGCGCCAGATATGGCGCGACCACGGTCAGCATCATTTTCGATCGTTAATAACCCCATTATAGGCCTAAATGCCGGGCCGCGGAATGGCGCAAAATCTATAGGTTTCTCAACACCGGAGCCGGTTTCTGGCCCAGCGCGCTGTAGGTACCGATCAGCCCCAGCGTCACCGTGACGGCCACCGCGCCGAATGTGGCGGCCAGCGCCGGTAGCGGCAGCCAGGCGAACGGCAAGTGCATCAGTTCGGTCACGATCAGCCAGCCGGCCAGCGATCCGCTCAACACGCCGAACACCGCGGTGGCGGTCCCGATCAGTAAATATTCAATGGTGTAGGCCGCGAGCAGCCGGAAGCGGGTAGCGCCCAGCGTCTTGAGGATCACCGCGTCATAGACCCGGTGACGGTGGCCGGCGGCGAGCGCGCCGCCCAGCACCAGGGCCGCGACCAGCAGCGTAAGCGCGCTGGCGCCGCGGATCGCCAGCACCAGATTGGTGACGATGGCGCCGATCGCGTCGAGCGCGTCCTTGACCCGCACCGCGGTGACTGTCGGGAATTCATCGGCGACCACGCGCACGATTGATCCTTCCTGTGCCGGCGTGCCGCCATTCGGATAGGTCAGCGAGGCGAGATGGGTATGCGGCGCGCCGTCGAAGGCATGCGGCGAAAACACCATGACGAAGTTGATGCTGAGGCTCTCCCAGTCGACCGTGCGCATGTTGGCGATGCGGGCGGTGATATTGCGGCCGAGCACATTGACGGTGACCGGATCGCCAAGCTTGAGACCTAGGCCGTCGGCGATTTTTTTCTCGAACGACAGCAGCGGCGGGCCGTCATAGTCCGCGCCCCACCAATTGCCCTCGACCAGCCGCGAGCCGGACGGAATGTCGCCGGCATAGGTGATGCCGCGGTCGCTTTGCAGCACCCACGCGGCGTCCGGTTTTGGCTTTAGATTTTCGGCCGGGATACCGTTGGCCGAGACGATGCGCCCGCGCAGCATCGGCACGTCTTCCAGTTTCGCCGCCGGCGCCTGCGCGTGCACGAATTCGCCGAAACGCTCGGCCTGGTCGGCCGGAATGTCGAGGAAGTAAAACGACGGCGCCTTGGCCGGCAGTTCTGCGGCGAATTGCCGCTGCAAATTGGCGTCGATCTCGATCACCGTGACCAGCAGCGCAATGCCCAAGCCGAGCGACAGCACGATGGTCGGCGTCAACGCGCTGGGGCGATGAATATTGGCGACCGCCATGCGCAAAACCGTCGAACGCGCGCGCGGCGCGTGGCGGGCCGCAAACATCAGCAGCGCGGCGACCAGCCGCAGCAACACGAAGACGCCGGCAGCGACCCCGACATAGACGATCGCGACACGGCGATCATAGGCCAGCAGCACGGCGAGCGCGCCCAAAGCGAGCACCGCGCTGGCCGTAATGGCGATGTAGATCTTGCGGGGCCATGCTGGCTGCGGCGCCACGGCGTCGCGGAACAGCGCACCAACGGGCACGTCGTGGGCGCGGCCGAGCGGCCAGAGCGCAAAGGCCAGCGCCGTCATCAATCCATAGATCAGCGCCAGCACCAATTCGGCCGGATGCACCGCCGCATCGATCGGCAGCGGGATGATCGCGCCGAAGGTCCACGAAACCACGAACGGCAAGATCGCGCCCAGCGCCATGCCGATGGCGCCGCCCACCACCGCCAGCAACAGCACCTGCGTGAGATAGACCGCGAACACGCGCGAACCGCTGGCGCCGAGCGCCTTCATGGTGGCGATGGTCTCGCGCCGGCGGTCGAGATGGCTTTTCACCGCGTTGCCGACCCCGACGCCGCCGACCAGCAGCGCGGTGAGGCCGACGATGGTGAGGAATTGCGTAAAGCGTTCGACGTTGCGCTCGAGCTGCGGCGAAGCGTTGCTGCGGTTGCGGATGTCCCAACCGGCCTCGGGGAAAGCGCTGCGTGCTTGCGCCGTCACTTGCTTCGCGGTCGCATCGGTGGCCTCGCTCTGCGGCAGGCGCAGCCGATAATGCCAGCGCACCAGACTGCCGGGCTGCAACAGGCCGGTGGCCCGTAATGCCTCTTGGCTCACCAAAAGTCGCGGCCCGAAGCCGATGCCATCGGCCAGTTTGTCCGGTTCGCTCGTCAACGCGGCGCTGATTTCGAACGCGGCATTGCCGATGGTTAGGCGCGCGCCCGGCTTGATGCCGAGCCGCGTCAGCAGGATTGGATCGGCCGCGGCGCCGAACGCGCCGTCGTGCTGTGCAAGGGCGTCACTCAACGCCGCGGGCGGGTCGAGCACCGCCTGGCCATAAAGCGGATAGGCACCGTCGACCGCTTTCATTTCGACCAGCGTGGCCTTGCCATCGGGCGTACGTGCCATCGCGCGCAGGGTCGCCGCGCCCGAAACCTTGCCGTGATTATCGAGGAACGTCCGTTCCTCCGGTGACAGCTCGCGCTGGATCAGCGTGAACGAAAGATCGCCGCCAAGAATGACCTGACCCTGCCGCGCCAGTCCGTCGGCGAGGCTTGCCGCTAGCGAGCCGACGCCGGCGATCGCCATGCAGCCGAGCGCGATGCAGGCGATGAACACATAGAAGCCGCGCAAGCCGCCGCGCAGTTCACGCCACGCAAAACGCAAGGGCAGCCAGCGGCCATTGTCGCGCGTCGTACTGATCGTGGTGGCGCTCATGAACTCACGCCGTCGATGCGGCCGGAGCGCAGCCGCACGATTCGCCCGCAACGGCTGGCGAGTGCGGAATCATGGGTGACCAGCACCAGCGTTGAGCCGCGTTTGATATGGCCCGCGAACAGCAAATCGATGATCTCTTTGCCGGTATCCTCATCGAGATTTCCGGTCGGCTCGTCGGCCACCAGGATGGCCGGATTGGGCGCCAGCGCGCGGGCGACCGCGACGCGTTGCTGCTCGCCGCCGGAAAGCTCGGCCGGATAGTGCGCCAGCCGCTCGCCAAGTCCGACACCGGCGAGTTCGTCGCGCGCGCGTTCATTGGCGTTCGCGATGCCGGCCAGTTCGAGCGGCACCGCGACGTTTTCCAGCGCGGTCATGGTCGGAATCAAGTGGAATGACTGGAATACGATGCCGACATTTCGTCCGCGAAAGCGCGCCAGCGCGTCTTCGTCGAGCGCGTTCAAGGTCTCACCGGCCACCGCCACTGTGCCGGTGTCGGTCCGCTCCAATCCCGCCATCACCATCAGCAGCGTGGATTTGCCCGATCCGGAAGGCCCGACCAGGCCGATTGCCTCGCCGCTGCCTATATTCAAGTTGATGTCTTTGAGGATATGAACGCGGGCCGCCCCTTGCCCGAGCGAAAGGTTTACACCGGCAAGCGCGATGGCCGGCCCCGCCAGGGAAGAAGCTTTCATGGAATTTCACCGCTCACGACCCAGCACATATGGGATAAAAATCGGCCGGGTCCAATGCCTCGCGGCCTTGGTTCTGGCTGCATTGGTGTGCCTGGCGGCAGGCGCTGCCCATGCGGCCGACGAGCGGCCGATAAAGATCGTGGTGCTGGGCGATTCACTCAGCGCCGGGTTTGGGCTGCCGGCGGATGCTGCGTTTCCCGCCAAGCTCGCCGTGGCGCTGAAAGCCAAGGGCATTGCAGCCAACGTCGCCAATGCCGGGGTGTCCGGCGATACCGCCTCGGGCGGACTCGGCCGCCTCGATTGGTCGGTGCCGGAGGGAACCGAGGCAGTGATCCTCGAGCTCGGCGCCAACGATGCGCTGCGCGGCATTGATCCGAAGCTGACCAAGACGACGCTCGACGCGATCCTGAGCAAGCTCAAGGATCGCCATATTGTTGTCTTGTTGGCGGGCATGAAAGCGCCGCGCAACCTCGGTTCCGACTATGTACAGAACTTCGATGCGGTCTTCCCGGCGCTTGCCTCGACTCATCCGGTCGTCTTTTATCCATTCTTCCTCGACGGGGTGGCCGGCGACGCCAAACTCAATCAGGCCGATGGCCTGCACCCGACCGCCGCCGGCGTGGACGTGATTGTGGCGCGTATCCTGCCGAAGGTTGAAGAGCTGGTTGCCAAGGCGCGTGCGGCGCGAAACTAAAAAGCAGACGGCCATGCCTCGTCTCTTTACCGGTGTCGAAATCCCCGCTGACATTGCTCAGTCGCTGTCGATGCTGCGCGGCGGGTTGCCGGGAGCGCGCTGGATCACGCCGGACAATTATCACCTGACGCTGCGCTTCATCGGCGACGTGGACGACATGGTCGCCCAGGAAGTCGCCCTGATGCTCGGCCGCGTCAAGCGCGATGCTTTCGATCTGTATTTGGAAGGGCTGTCGTCATTCGGCGGCCGCAAGCCGCGCGCGGTGGTGGCGGCGGTGTCGCCGGTGCAACAGTTGCTGGACGTGCAGTCCGAGCACGAGCGTATGATGCAGCGCATCGGACTGGAGCCGGAGGGCCGCAAATACACGCCCCATGTGACGCTGGCGCGGTTGCGCGACGCCTCAAGCTTCGCCGTGGCCGACTATCTGTCGGCGCGCGGCTACTTCCGAACCGCGCCGTTTCGCGTTTCGCGTTTCGTGCTGTTTTCCTCGCGCGATTCGGTCGGCGGCGGCCCCTACGTGGTCGAGGCGAGTTATCCGCTCGGCGCGCGAAGTCCGGTTACGCCGGCCTGAACAGACGCGACTGCGCCTCGAACATCGCCGCGGCTACGCCGTGACCGTCGGCGGCGGCCTCGCGCATCAGCGAGAGCGCCGTCGAGCGCGGCGGATCGACTTCGCCGATCACGCTGCCGAAATCGAACGACAATTCGGCGTCGAATTTGCGGGCGAGTTGCTGCATGCGGCGGTTTTCCGCGAGGCAGTCCATGCGCAGCAATTGGACGCCGCGGTTGCGTGCGGACAGCAGCGTACGTTCGAGCAATTCGGTTCCGACGCCGTGGCTTTGCCAGGGCTGCTCGATGCTGAACGCCGCTTCTGCTCTGTGGGCGGACAGCGGGCCGTCAAGCCGCAGCTCGGCGGCGCCGCGTAATACGCCGTCGACGAAGAAGCCGTGCACAACGACACCCATGCCGTTGGCGGTGGCGGCGTGAAGGGCAATGAATTCATCCGAGACCGCGGCGGAAAAGCGCCGATGACGGCTGTCGCGGTCAAGGCGGAGCAGATGGTCGCGATAGGCGTCGGTCTCGCCAATCCACAATTTGCGAATGGTGCCGCCGTCGGGCAAAGGCTCGTTCATGGTCAATCTCCTGTTCGCCACTGCGCGGCAATTCGTCTCCTGACAACTATATGGTGCAATGCAGCAAAAAGACGACTGAATTCCGCCAAACGCGGGCCAACCACGTGAAAAGTGCATAGCTAACAGCGTGTTACCGCATTCCTGTTGCAGCATGGATTGCAGCAAATATTGCGGCGTTCGCTGCAATAAGGGTGGTTTTCCGCGTCCAATGGTCGATTTACAGGCGGCGCGGATCACCCTACCTGTCGCATCCTGCCGCGCCCGGGGCCGCGATTCGTTTCATGTCCGAAACCTTCAGCACACGCTACGCGGCGCTCATCGCCGCCAGAAAGATCGAGGCCGATCCGGGCCAGGCCACGCTCGCGGAGCAATTGACCGCGCTTGAGCGGCGCATCGACCGGCACCGGCTGGCGCGCAAGTCGTCCTCGCTCGGCTGGCTGTTCGGCAAGCGCGAGCAGGCCGGCGCGCCGCTCAAAGGGCTGTACGTCCATGGCGAGGTCGGCCGCGGCAAGACCATGTTGATGGACTTGTTCTTCGAGACCAGCGCCGTGCAGCGCAAGCGCCGCGTCCATTTCCACGAATTCATGACCGAAGTTCATGAACGCGTGCATGCCTATCGGCAGGACATCAAAAACGGTGCTGATCAGGATCCGATCCAACGCGCGGCTGCGGCCATTTTTGAAGAAACCTGGCTGCTGTGCTTCGACGAATTCCATGTGACCGATATTGCTGACGCCATGATCCTCGGCCGGCTGTTCACGCGGCTGTTCGAGCTCGGCATTGTCGTGGTGGCGACGTCGAATCTGGCGCCCGACGAGCTGTACAAAGACGGGCTCAACCGCGCGTTATTTCTTCCGTTCATTGCCTTGCTCGAACGGCATTGCGAGGTGGTGCGGCTGGAGGCGCGGGTCGACTTCCGGCTGGAAAAGCTTACCGGCATGCCAACTTGGTATGTGCCGGCCAATGCCAAGGCCGATGCTGCGCTCGACGATGCTTGGCGCCGTCTGGCCGGCGATTACGCCGGGGCGCCGCATGAACTGCACGTGAAGGGTCATAAAGTGCGGGTGCCGCAGGCGGCGATGGGGGTGGCGCGTTTTTCATTCGACGAACTCTGCGCTCAGCCGCTGGCGGCGGGCGATTACCTCAAGATTGCGCACGAGTTCCACACCATTATCCTCGACCACATTCCGGTGATGGATCAGGCCCGGCGCAACGAGGCGAAGCGCTTCATCATTCTGATCGACACGCTCTACGACCAAGCGGTGAAGCTGCTGGCTTCGGCACAGGCGCAGCCGGACCGGCTATACACCGCCACCGAGGGCTACGAGGCGCAGGAATTCAAGCGCACCGCCTCGCGCCTGATCGAGATGCGCTCGCAGTCCTATCTCGGGTTGCCGCACGGTCCGCGGCCGGGTCCGGTGGTTGATGCCGGCAAGATCGTAGAAACTTGACGACCCGGCAGCCAGATGGCCGCTGAGCGCTAGCTGACGCTCGACCAGATCAACAATACGACCGCAAGCGCCATCAGCGCCGCCGCGAGCCAGCCCAGGATCAACAGCCAGCGCGGCAGAGCGATCGAATGCCCTTTGAGCTTGCTGGACACCACCACCATCGTCGCCGCCATGATCGGCACCGCGACTACTCCGTTGATGACCGCGGTCCAGAACAGCATTGCGATCGGGTCGATATTGGTAGCGAGCAGCGCCGAGCCGCCCAGGGTGGCTGCCGCGACGATGGCGTAAAATCCGATGGCGCGGCTGGCCGGCAGTTCCAGGCTGCCGCGCAATTTGAAGACCTCGGCAACCGCATAGGCTGCCGATCCGGCCAGCACCGGCACCGCCAGCAGGCCGGTGCCGATAATGCCGGCGGCAAACAGCGCGAAGGCAAACGGCCCGCCGATCGGGCGCAGCGCCTCAGCAGCCTGCGCCGCGGTATCGATATGCGTGACGCCGTGGCTGTGCAGCGTCGCCGCGGTGGTCACGATGATGAAGAAGGCGATCGCATTGGAAAAGAACATGCCAGTCCAGGTATCGACCGAAATCGACTTGAAAGAGTTTTTCTTCAGTTGCGGCTGATCGGCATACATCTGCCGATGACTCAGCCTGGATTCTTCCGCTTCCTGCGAGGCCTGCCAGAAAAACAAATAGGGGCTGATGGTGGTGCCGAAAATTGCCACCACCATTAACAGCTGATCGTGGTTGAGGCTTAGGGCCGGAACCATCGTCGCATACGCGACCTCACCCCACGGAATGTGCACGGCGAAGGCGGCCCCGACGTAGAACAACAGAACCAGGGTCAACAGCTTCAGATAGCCGGCATAGCGGTGATACGGGATCAACACCTCGGCGACGAGGCATGCGATCCCGAACAAGACCGCGAAGACGAGTGCCGAGCCGCCGGCGACCAGTCGCAATGCCTCGCCCATGGCCGCGAGATCCGCGGCAATGTTGATGGTGTTCGCCACCAGCAGCGATGCAATCAGCGGATACAGCGCCCAGGGCGGCAGCACGCGCGCGATGTTGGCAGCAAGGCCGCGGTGGGTGTCCCAACCGATGCACGCGCTGATAACCTGAATCGCCGCCATGAACGGCAGCGTCAGGAACACGGTCCACAACAGCGAAAGGCCGAATTGGGCGCCGGCCTGCGAATAGGTCGCGATGCCGCTCGGATCGTCGTCAGCCCCGCCGGTGACGAGTCCGGGCCCAAGCGCGCGCCAAATCCCGCGCGCTGGAAATCGCCATTTGCTCATGACTCAAATCCGGGCGCCCCGTAGCAATCTTGGCGCTAGGCGAGCGCGGAAGTCCACGCCCAACGCGAATTCGAAAAACGCCTCTGGACAGTCGGGGGCGGCTCTGCTGGTATAATGTATACAAGATGCGGGGCGGGCCGCGTCTTTCGCTGTCTTGTCGTTGTCAGCCGGACCGGATAACCACCACGCGTCCGGCTCACCCCTAAGTCTGAGAGTTTTCCCACCATGGCGCGTAACAAGATTGCGTTGATCGGCGCAGGTCAGATCGGCGGCACGCTCGCCCACCTCATCGGCCTCAAACAGCTCGGCGACGTCGTGATGTTTGACGTCATGGAAGGCATCCCGCAGGGCAAGTCGCTCGATATCGCCCAGTCGTCGCCCGTCAACAAATTCGACGCCAAGATTACCGGCGCCAATACCTACGAGGCGATCGAAGGCGTCGACGTCTGCATCGTGACCGCCGGCGTGCCGCGCAAGCCCGGCATGAGCCGCGACGATCTGCTCGACATCAATCTCAAGGTGATGGGGCAGGTCGGCTCCGGCATCAAGAAATACGCGCCGAACGCCTTCGTGATCTGCATCACCAATCCGCTCGACGCCATGGTGTGGGCGCTGCAGAAATCCTGCGGGTTGCCGCAACAGAAGGTCGTCGGCATGGCCGGCGTGCTCGATTCGGCGCGCTTCCGATATTTCCTCGCCGACGAATTCAACGTTTCGGTGGAAGACGTCACGGCCTTCGTGCTCGGCGGTCACGGCGACACCATGGTGCCGCTGGTCCGATACTCGGCGGTCGCCGGCATTCCGGTGCCCGACCTGGTGAAAATGGGATGGACTACGCAGGCGCGCGTCGACGAGATCGTCAAGCGCACCGCCAATGGCGGCGCCGAGATCGTCAACTTGCTCAAGACCGGCTCGGCCTTTTACGCGCCTGCCGCATCCGCGATTGCGATGGCGGAGAGCTACCTGCTCGACAAGAAGCGCGTGCTGCCATGCGCCGCCTGGCTCAACGGCGAATACGGCGTCAAGGATCTCTATGTCGGCGTGCCGGTGGTGATCGGCGCCAAGGGCGTCGAGCGCATCGTCGAAGTCGAGTTCTCAGGCGCGGAGCGTGCCGCGTTCGAGAAGTCGGTGGCCTCGGTGCAGGGGCTGGTCGAAGCCTGCATGAAGATCGCGCCCAACCTCGGCAACTAGGACAAACCGGCCGCGGCCGGGAGCATTGCATGAACATTCACGAGTACCAGGCCAAAGCGGTGTTGCGCGAATTCGGCGTGCCGGTGCCGCGCGGCGTGCCGGCATTCTCCGTCGATGAGGCGATCAAGGGCGCCAACGAACTTGGTGGCCCGGTCTGGGTGGTGAAGGCGCAGATTCACGCCGGTGGTCGCGGTAAGGCCGGCGGCGTCAAGGTGGTCAAATCCATCGACGACGTGAAAAAGGAATCCGCGCGCATTCTTGGCTCGACGCTGGTCACGCATCAGACCGGCCCGCATGGCAAAAAGGTCAACCGACTCTATATCGAGGAAGGCTCGGCGATCGACCGCGAGTTCTATTTGTCCGCGCTGATCGACCGTGAAACCTCGCGCGTCGCCTTTGTGGTTTCGACCGAAGGCGGCATGGACATCGAGGAGGTGGCCAAGAGCCACCCCGAGAAAATCATCACTTTCTCGGTCGATCCGGCCACCGGCATCATGCCGCATCACGGCCGCCGCGTCGCCAAGACGCTCAATCTCACCGGCGATCTGGCCAAGCAGATCGAGACCATTCTGCCGAAGCTCTATGCCGCCATCACCAGCAAGGACATGAGCATGCTGGAGATCAATCCGCTGGTGGTGACCAAGGACAGCAAGATCGTCTGTCTCGACGCCAAAATCGGCTTCGACGACAACGCGCTTTATCGCCATCCCGACATCGTCGCGCTGCGCGATCTCAGCGAGGAAGACGAAAAAGAAACCGAAGCGTCGAAATACGACCTCAATTACATCGCGCTCGACGGCTCGATCGGCTGCATGGTCAATGGCGCGGGTCTCGCGATGGCGACCATGGACATCATCAGGCTGTACGGCATGGCGCCGGCGAACTTCCTCGACGTCGGCGGCAGCGCCACCAAGGAAAAAGTCGCCGCGGCGTTCAAGATCATCACGTCGGATCCCAATGTAAAGGGCATCCTGGTGAACATCTTCGGCGGCATCATGAAATGCGACGTGATCGCCGAGGGCGTCGTGGCGGCGGTGAAAGAGGTCGGTCTGAAATTGCCGCTGGTGGTTCGCCTGGAAGGCACCAATGTCGAGCTGGGCAAGAAGATCATTGCCGAGTCCAAGCTCGACGTGACGTCGGCCGACGATCTCGACGACGCCGCGCAGAAAATCGTCAAAGCCGTGAAGGGGGCTGCCTGATGTCGGTCCTCATCGATAGAAACACCAAAGTCATTTGCCAGGGGTTCACCGGCAAGAACGGCACCTTCCATTCGCAGGCTGCGCTCGACTACGGCACCAAGATGGTCGGCGGCACCTCCCCCGGCAAAGGCGGCACCAGCCACCTCAATCTGCCGGTGTTCGACACCGTCGCCGAGGCCAAGGACAAGACCGGCTGCGACGCCAGCGTGATCTATGTGCCGCCACCGGGCGCTGCCGACGCCATCTGCGAGGCGATCCAGGCCGAGATCCCGCTGATCGTCTGCATCACCGAAGGCATCCCGGTGATGGACATGGTCAAGGTCAAGCGCGCGCTGTCGGGCTCCAAGTCGCGGCTGATCGGGCCGAATTGTCCGGGCGTGATGACCGCGGGCGAATGCAAAATCGGCATCATGCCCGGCAACATCTTCAAGCCGGGCAAAGTGGGCATCGTGTCGCGCTCCGGCACGCTCACCTATGAGGCGGTGTTCCAGACCACCCAGGAGGGCCTCGGCCAGACCACCGCGGTCGGCATCGGCGGCGATCCGGTCAAGGGCACCGAATTCATCGACGTGCTGGAGATGT
>Ga0181522_10001547_pt1 | contig 13979 bp, 11 predicted proteins | sample PEATcosm2014_Bin_27_FD_121103 | JGI IMG/M metagenome (GOLD analysis project Ga0181522, IMG submission 121103) | Peatland microbial communities from MTU Mesocosm Facility, Houghton, MI, USA - PEATcosm2014_Bin05_10_metaG | ecosystem: Environmental > Terrestrial > Soil > Wetlands > Peat | place... | reverse complement strand
GGCAACTCGGGACGATACACGAGATGGCGCTCCGTGAGTTTCGCGACAAGGTAATCGCCCTGGAAATTGAAGTGCGTCCCGTCGTGAAGAAGGTCGTCAGGCCTGAGGCCGTTTGCCTTCAGGTACGAGAGATAGGGACCTCGAACGTCGGCGAGCTCGCATCCGAACCGGTGGGCCACGCCTGGAAGCCAGACGTCGTTGTGCTCCCGGGTCCAGGTATAGGCGTGAAGCCTGCCCGGGTCCGTGGGCAGGGCCCCGACCGTGGCGGCGTCCGGCCGGTCGTTTTGGATGAGGATCTCCGCCGTGGTGTTCCGCCGGATCTCATCGATCATGTGCTCATAATCGGGCTCCCCTCCGAAATCATGGAAGATGATCAGGTCGGGATAGAACGCGAAGACGTCGTGGGGCAGCGTCCGCTTGAGGAGATCCGAGGCGTAGCCCCCTATGGCCTCATTGGCAAAGGTGATGTCCGCATTCGGGAAGCGCGCCCGCAGGTCATCGGCAACCTGCCCTGTCCATGCCTGCTTCGTGAGCGACTGCCCGTAGAAAAGGATCCGAACCGGATTGCGCTTCTCCGGAGTGCTGGTGGCGAGGAGCGTCATCGTGCGTTGGATGCCCGCCCCGAAACGGGAGGTATCGGGGGACTCGCCCACCGGGGCGTAAGCGGGCTTTGCGATGCGCAGGGGAAGGTTGGCCGTTGCGGCGTTGCCGAAGCCGTCGCGCACATAGGCAAAGATCCGATAAACGCCTTCAGCCTCGCGAAGTCGAAACGCAGCTTTATTGCCCGCAGCCGAAAGAATGCATCCATCTATCGGCAGAGCGGGTTGCTCGCGGTCGCCCCCGACATTGGGATTGCCGCTCACGTCGAGGCGCAGGTCCCAGCTGTATTGGAGCGGGGCGCCCTCGGGGTCCGAGGCGTCGAGTTCACCGTTCACCACGGCTCCGGGGGGCATCACCACGGGGCCTCTTGCCGTCCCATCGTCGGAATGGAGCCGGATCGGGTCGGAGCCCAGGCGGGGGCACCTCTTGGCGGGCCATTTGCCGCTCCAGAGGTGGGTCATCACCTCCACGGCCTCCGTGCGGGTGCCGTCCTCCAGGAACATACCGTACCATGTGTGGGTCTTCTCGTGATGCTGGGCCCAGTGGAACACATAGGAGCCCAGGCATGCGGGCTGCCCCTTGACCGCATGCTCGTAGGCCCTTCGGTAGAATTCGGCCTTTTGCGTGCTTGAGTCCTCGATCGGAAGCTTCCACGGGGTGAGCGGCGCCTGCCAGTGCCCGCGCGGTCCAAATTCGGTGACCCAGTACGGGCGGGTCCATCCCTCCCTGCGAATATCCTCAGGGAGGGTGAGCATGTCGGCGTAGGAGTTGAGGCCCACGGCGTCCAGGTCCCGGCAGTATTGGTTCAACTCGTGAAGCATCTCCTTGTATTGGCCGCCTACGACCGTGATCACCGGGTGGTCCGGGTCGATTTCGTGGATCATGCGCGCAACGTGGTCCACCTCCTTCCAGAGGATGGCCCGTTGTTCCGGGGTCGTGTTGATCTCAAGTTCATTCCCAATCGCCCAGGCCAGCAGCGCCGGGTGGCTCCGGTGCCCCTCAACAAGGGCCCTAACCTCCTCCCGCTGCGCGTTCACTGCGGACGGATCGCCGTAGTCGAAACCCCACCGCTGTTTGCCGAAAGGCAGGTCAACCAGGACGCTCAGCCCGAGCGCCTGCGCCCGATCTAGATCGTTCACGCCGGCTCGTATGGAGTTGCCGCCGGCAGCGACCAGCTCCTCAAGATGGACGCTGCCGACCGCCCCCTTGACGAAATAGGGTCGGCCACCGCGGAGGAGGCTGTAGCCGTCTCCCTGCTTCACGATTCGCACGGGTATCGGTTCCGCAGCCACGGCCGCGACTCCCGCGAACATCAGCAAGAAAGAAAGCGCCGTTTTTATCCGAACTCCCGCCCGAGAAGGCCGGCCGAAAGGAGGTGTCCGTTGCGCGCCGGATTCTTTGGACATGCGGCCCCAAGTTGCTGGCTGAGGATTTCTTATGCAACGGCATTCTGGGCATTTCAATGCGCCCGCACTGGCCCTTACCCATGATGGCCTAGGTGCTTGGACGCCGGATCCACTTCCATTGTCCGTCAAAATGAATGGCCGAACCATGATCCGACCTCGGGGCATTCCGCCCATGGCGAGCCGATGGCCTTTAATTGCGGCAGAGCACGAGCGGGTGGGGTTCTGAGCTTGGGGCCTCAACCAGATCGCTTGGATTGACGATGGGATGCAGGCTCAACCCCGAGATTCCCCTTTAGCTATGCCCCCCGGGGCGGGGAACATTTCAGCAGAGGATTCCGCCCAATCCCCAGGAACCCGGATGTTGAGGGACCGCATAAGGGTCGCACCCGTCAACAGGACTCAAATCCCTTCACGTGTCGTGCCGTTTGGCGTTCTCGATTTCGGAGCGCCCGAGCCAATAGCAGGCCAACGTGGCGGGAATATTCAGCAAACGCGTGGATCCCTCATCCGGCGCGATCGCCCGGACTTTGAAATCGACCAGGTCCCGAGTAATGACATAGCCGCGGTCGATGCGATGGTGGGTGCAGAATTCGACGATCCCTTTCAAGTCCGCCAGCCCCGTATGCTCGGCCTGCCGGTATTTCACCTCAAAGGGCACGAGCCTGCTACCCAGGTCGGCAATGATGTCCACCTCGCGGTCCTTCGCCCCTCTCCAGTACGAGAACCCCACGTTACCCGCGTAATATCGGGTGAATACATGCTTGAAGATTGCGGTCTCCACCGCCCGCGCCAGGCCCGCCGCGTCCTCGAGCAGCGCCTTGCCCTTCAACAACACACTTGGCCCGATGGCCGCGTCCGCGAGGTACACCTTTGAGCGGGCCCTCAGCACCTGCTTGCCGTAGCCGAACGGCCAAAGCCGGTGAATCAGGTGTGATGCCTCGAGAAGGTCGATATAGTTGCTCACGGTCGGCCGTTTGGCCTCCAATGCGGAGCACAGGGTCTTCATCTCAAGCAGGCCGCCATCGTGGAGGCAGAGATACAGAAAAACCTGCTCCAGCTCCAGCACCCGCCTGACGCCGAACAGCGCCGTCATGTCGCGTTTCAGGACCTTGTCGACAATATCCTCGCGGAGAAGCTTCTGGGCCATCGGGATGCTCTCCACGAGGGCACTTTGGGGAAACCCCCCTCGGAGCAGGTAGTCGTGGAATAGGCCCGTGAGCGGCTGGGCGTCCGCTGCGACCTCTGCGATTTGCCTGGGGGTCCAATCGAACAGCCGTTGCAGCGAGTCCACCGCGGGAAGGGCTGGCGAGGGAAGCCGTCTGAGCTGCAGGTATTCGTAGAACGAAAGCGTGGCGAGGCGGATGGTGTGCCAGCGGCCAACGCCCGACTCCTGGCCCGCCGTGACAAGCGGCGTGGCGGATCCGGTGACGGCAATCCGGCGCCTCTTTTCAAAATCGACTTGGTGCTTCAGCCAGGTCTGCCAGTCCTTGGCGACCTGGATTTCATCAAGGAAAAGGTACTCGGGGGAGGCGCGCGAAGGTTCCAGTTCACGCCACAGCTGCACGAGACCGTCCAAGCCCAGCAGCTTCAGCAGAGGGTGGTCAAAGGTGACATACAGGATGCTGGTGGGCTCCACTCCCTTGTTCAGCAAATCCTCGACGGCCTGAAGAAAGAGCGTCGTCTTTCCGACCTGACGAGCTCCCGATAGGAGTAACGCCCGGCCTCCCGGCGGGTCCGAGATCCATGCGGCGATCTCCTGGAACGCTGCGCGACGCCACTTTGGCAAATCCAGCACCCGCCCACCCGCCCACCAAGGATTGTATTGGCGCAGGACCGCAATGAGATCTGGCATCGAAGCTAACATCACCCCGTTTTTGCTTAAAAAGTCGTTTTAGTTCAAGTATATCTTAACTAAAATAGATTTTTAGTCCAAAATTGCTCGATTTAATTTAATCGGCAAGCGAGCGGTAATTCTTGGAGGACGGGCCAAATACCGCCCGGATCGAAAGCCCTCTAAAAGCAACGCCGGCCCATGATGAATCCGAGCCGTAAGGCACATCTGTGCCCCTTCATCGAGTGGCTATTCAGCCTTCCCGCCTCGGCACCCCTCTGCGCCGGGGTGGAAATGGGGCCTCCCGCCCTACCAGACCTCCTCCTCCTGAGCGAACGGCAGGCCAATGGGCGCGGGCGACAGGTCCCATGAACGACCCGTTCGCAGCCTTCAGACACGGCGCCTATTCATCGTCCTCAATTTGTAATGTGACCCAGGCTGCGTCTACTTGACGGCATGGACCTAAAACTCACAGGGAAACGGGCTCTGGTATCGGGCTCCACCAAGGGCATCGGCTTCGCGATCGCCGCCGGCTTGGCCCGCGAGGGCGCCGAGGTGATCGTCAACGGGCGCTCCCAGGCCTCCGTGGACAATGCGCTGAAGAAGATCCGGCATGCGGTGCCGAGCGCTCGCGTCAGCGGCTTTGCCGGCGATCTGGCGGATGCGGTTGTCGTGGATAGGCTCGTAGGGCTGGTTCCAGCGGTGGACATCCTGGTCAATAATCTGGGCATCTTTGAGCCAAAGCCGTTCGAACGGATTCCAGACGAGGACTGGAGAAGGTTTTTTGAGATAAATGTGCTGAGCGGTGTCCGGTTGAGCCGCGCCTATCTGCCGGGGATGAAGGAAAAGAACTGGGGCCGCATAGTCTTTATCAGCAGCGAATCCGCGGAGCAGATTCCCACGGAAATGATACACTACGGGATGACGAAGACCGCCCAACTGGCCGTCTCCCGCGGCCTCGCCGAGACATGCGCCGGAACGGGCGTGACGGTGAACGCGGTGCTCCCGGGTCCGACCCATTCCGATGGCGTCGACCTGTTCGTGAAACAGCTCAGTGGCGGCAAGCCGTTCGCCGAATTCGAGCACGAATTCTTTTCGAGCGTCCGCCCAAGCTCGCTCCTCAAACGGTTTGCAACCACGGAGGAGGTGGCGAATCTGGTCGTCTATGTCTGCAGCGAGTTATCCTCGGCCACCAACGGCGCGGCGCTGCGGGTGGACGGCGGTGTGCTGCGTTCCTGCTTCTAGCAAATGGCGCAGTGGTTTGAGTATTCAGATCGCATTCCCCGCCCATGATGCTCCCCCGCACCGTCCCCGGCCTCATTCTCCTTCTTGTCCTTATCCCGCGCTGCCTGTCGGCTGACGCCCCGGCCCGGCCCGTGACCCCCAACGCCTCGCCGGAAGCGGTGCAGCTGCTGCAGTATCTCTACGACATCTCGGGCAAACAGACCATCATCGGACAGCACGCCGCCCCGCTTGTGGCCACCACCCAACTGGGCCGGGTTTACAAGATGATGAACCACTACCCCGCCCTCTTTGGACAGGACTTCGGGTTCAGCGCCCCCGGCACCTGGGATGGAATCAATTACCGCCAGCAGCTCGTCGACGAGGCCATCCGGCGCCATGACGAGGGGTTCATCATCGTCCTGATGTGGCACGCCGTGCGCCCCATCGAAGACGAGCCGGTCGAGTTCAAGACGTCCGTGCAGGGCAAGCTCACCGACCAGCAGTGGCATGATTTGGTCACGCCGGGAACGGCCATTAATGAACGCTGGAAGTCCCAGGTGGACGTGATCGCCTGGCACCTTGCCCAGCTCCGCTATGCGGGAGTGCCCGTGCTCTGGAGGCCTTACCACGAGATGAACGGCAATTGGTTCTGGTGGGGTCAGAAGCCGGGAGAGGACGGCTACAAGAAGCTGTACCGGATGCTCTACGACCGTCTGGTGAACTTCCACCACCTGAACAACCTGATTTGGATTTACGGTGCCAACGAGATCCGAGAGGGCGTGGATCCCTACGAGAAATATTTCCCCGGACCGGACGTCGTGGACGTACTGGCCACCGACGTCTATCATGGCACGTTCAAGAGCGACTATGATTCGCTCCTCTCCCTGGCGAACGGCAAGCCTATCGCGCTCGCCGAGGTGGGCAGAGTGCCGCCGATGGCGATCCTCACGAGCGAGCCAAAGTGGGCTTGGTTCATGACGTGGGGCGACCCCATGGGGCCCGGAAGCAGCTTCGCAGACCTGCCGAAAATCCGTGAAGTCTACGAGAGCGAACGCACGCTGACCCTGGACAGGCTGCCTTGGGTGACGGACAAGCACCCGGCCATCCATTATCCGATCCTGAAGTGAACGGATTCTCGGAAGCGGGCCGCCCGCGCAAGCGAATCAAAGCGCGCGGATCTTTCCCCCCTTGACATTCTAAGGGAGATCCGCTCTCCCTTAGAGGTTCTATGGGAAAGATCCGATCATGACCCGAATCGACCTGCTTCAGGGGACGCTTGACATGCTCGTGCTCCAGGTGCTGAGCGGAGGTCCCATGCACGGATGGGGGATCGCCCAGCGGATCCAGCTTCTGTCGAAGGATGTCCTGCAGGTGGAGGAGGGCTCCATATACCCCGCGCTCTACCGAATGGAGCACAAGGGCTGGATCCGGGCCGAATGGGGGCAGTCCGAGAACAACCGCCGCGCGAAGTTCTACGAGCTGACCAGGGACGGCCAAAAACAGCTTGCTTCGGAGGCCAGGGACTGGAGCCGCCTATGCGCGGCCATCGGCGCCATCATGGGTTCGGTGTAACCCCGGTTCCGATCACCCCCTCCCGTGAAAGCCTCGGTCCTTCGTTTCATGGCGCGCCTTGGGGACCTCTTTCGGCGCCGGCGGCTCGAGGGAGACATGGCCGAGGAGATTCGGTCGCATATCGACGCCCTGGCCGGCGCAAACGTGGCTGCCGGCATGGCGCCGGCGGAAGCCCGGGCCGCCGCGCTCAAGCGCTTCGGCGCCGTCGCGCGGATCGAGGAGGAATGCCGGGATGAGCGGGAGTTCGAGTGGTTCGGCCTGTGGGCCAAGGACCTGCGGTTCGCGCTCCGATCCCTTGTGCGGGCGAGGGCCTTCTCGATCGTCGTCGTCGCCACCCTGGCCCTGGGAATCGCCGTGGCCACTGCGGTCTTCGACCTGACCGCGTGGATCCTTATCTTTTCCCAGCCCTATCCGAGTCCCGAGCAGCTCTACCAGGTCGGCTACAGCGACGGACGGAGCCCGTTCATACCCGTTCGCTTCGGGCTCCACTTCAGGGCTTACCAAGAGCAGACCTCGGTCTTCTCCGAATTCGCCGCCGCGCGGCGGGACGTTTCCAACGTCCTGATCGCAGGCGCGCCCGTGGTCTCCGACATCGTCAGCGTTAGCGACGACACCTTCCACACGCTCGGCGTGCGGCCCTTCCTCGGACGCGGCTTTCGCCCGGAGGAGTTCAAGGAGGGCAACGATCAGGTCGCGGTCATCTCCGAATCGTTCTGGCGCCAGCGTCTGGGCTCCGATCCGGACGTGCTTGGGCGCCAGATCCTGATCGACCAGCACCCCTTCAAGGTCATCGGGGTCCTTTCCGCGAGCCAGATGCTCCCCACGTACTTTGACCGGGGCGACGTCTACCATCCCCTGGTATTCAAGGCCGACCCCGCGAACGTGTTTGAGCCCCTCCTGTATATCATCGGCCGGCTGAAGCCGGGGGTGACGACCAAGCAGGCAACGGCCCAGCTTGCCGCGGCCAAGCTTCCGACGATTCCCCAGTGGGCCGCGGCGTTCTTCTCGGAGCAGAAACCCGCGCTTCTCGGACTCACCGAGGCGACCGGGACCGGCACCTACTGGGTCATGTTTGTCGCGGCCGGCCTTCTTTATGCCATCGCCTGCCTGAACGTGATGAACCTGATGCTCGCCCGACTGCTGGGCCGCGGACGCGAGCTCAGCATCCGGCTTGCGCTCGGAAGCACGTGGTGGCGCATCGCCCGCCTGCTCCTGTTTGAGAGCCTCGGGCTCACGTTTGCGGCCTGGGCCATCGTCCTGCTTCTGGCCCAGTGGGCGTTCCCGCCCCTGTTCGCATTCATCACCGCCAACCCCGGGGCGCGCTACATTTCCTGCTGGGACGCGAGGACCCTGGGCTGCATGACCGTCTTGAGCCTTCTGGCGAGCCTGGTCGTCGTCGCCGTCCCCATGATGCGCCTCTCGAGGGCGAGCCTGAATTCCGGGATCAAGGATGGCGGGACCTCGGTCGGAGAAGGACTCGCGATGGGCCGGATCCGCAGCGGGCTCGTCGTTCTCCAGGCGGCACTGGCGGTGATGCTGCTGACGGGGACCGGTCTGATGATGCGGACCTTCCAGAAGCTGCACCATGTCGATCTCGGATTCGAACCCGAAGGCAAGGTAAAGGTGCAGGTGGTCTTCCCTCACGGAACGAAGCTCGAGCCCGAGGAGCAGTTGCAGCTCTTCACGCGCCTTCAGGACAGGCTCCGCTCGCTTCCAGGCGTCAAGGCCGTCGCCTATGGCACCGATGCGCTCCTGACCGGCGGGTTTTACGGAACGGCGCAGCTGAAGATGGCAAACGGAACCTACATCCCGACATCGGGCGCCTTCATGTCCGACGGCTACCAGCAAGCCTCCGGGATGGTCCTGAAGACGGGACGGTGGCTCACAGCCGGCTCGCGGCGCAACGAGGTCATGATCAATGAGACGCTCGCGAAGGCCCGGTTCGGAAGCCAAAATCCGGTGGGCCTGGGCATCCAGCTCCAGGTCAGCGGCGACCATTCCTACGAGGTCGTCGGCGTGCTCAGGGACGTGCGCGAGACCGTGCGAACTTCACCCGGGCCCTGCGTGTACTTCCCCATCTTTTTCTATCCCCCGAATGCCAGCACGCTCATCCTGCGCTTCGAGAAGGACCCCGATCCGGGATTCGTGAGCCTGATCCGAAAGACACTCTATGAATTCGACCCGAGGTTCATCGCCGCGAGCGTCACGTCCGTGGATCAGAGCGTGGACAACTCGATGGCCGCCGAGCGATATGCCCTGACGATCCTGCGCGCGCTGGCGGCCATCGCCCTCGGATTGGCGGTCGTCGGCCTCTTTTCCATCATCGCCTACACGGTCGACATGCGCATGCGGGAATTTGGGGTGCGGCTGGCGCTGGGTGCGGAGCCCCGGGACCTCCACCGCCTTGTCATGCGGCGCGGCCTCTCCACCACCCTATCGGGCGTTGGAGTCGGAATCGTGTGCGCGCTCGCGATGACACGATTCATGCGGAGCCTGCTTTTTGATACCACTCCCTATGACCCCATGGTCTACACGGCGGTGGCCGTCGTATTGATGGCGGCGGCGGCGGCCGCCTGCTGGCTCCCGGCGCGGCGAGCCGCCCGCGTCGACATCACCAAATTGCTGCGGGACGAATGATCCGGCGCGGCGCCCCGCTAAAGCGCCAACCGCAATCCGCATCGTCTCAGGGCGCCATGGGGGAAAAAATCTCGTGCTTCCCGTTCCAGGCCAGCGGATCCTTGACCGAAATCGCGTCAATGACCCAGCCGTCGCCGTCCCACGCGAAGCGGACGGCCGAAAGCTCATTTTTCAGGTCCAAGACATAGAAGATATTCGCAAAGCCGTTTATCTGCAGGAACCCCTCCTCCCCGTTCGCCTGGCGCCTGATGAGCTCGAAGGCACAGGAGATCGGGCTGGCGACCTTGGATTCTCCGCCCAGTTCGGCGATGATGGGACCATCAGGCGCGATCCGCAGGAGCGTGTATTTGCAGAGCCTGATTTCGGCCCGCGGAGCCTCCACCTTGCCGACAAACCGCCGGCTGAATTCGTTCCAAATGGAGGAGAACCTTATCCCCGCGGACGCCTTGATCTGATCCTTGACGACGAACGGCGCCGTCGTCGCCGGAAGGACGACCGATTCCTTGGGCACAAGGAGGGGGGAATTGGGATTGGGCGGCACCGGCGGGGCGGACCCGTGCACCTGGGCGCCAGTCATATCGGGTGGATTCTCCATGTCGGGGCCTATCGTGGTTCAAAATCGGAGCGGAAGTCACGAAAATCACCCGCGATGCGCGTAAAGATATGATTATGGCCGGCATCCTCGCGCCAGGGAGTCCTCCACCCGGGTGCCAAGGCTAGGGTTCCTTGGCCGCCAGGATTTTTAGGGCCGCCTCGCGGTCCTCGTCGGATACCTGAACCCGGATCCCACCGACCGTTCCACGGTAGGTCACCAAGAAATCGTCGGGGATGAAGGCCGCGATTCCGCAGTCGGCCAGGAGCGAGCGCGCAACCTCGGCCCGTTCGATATTCTCGTAATTTGCGATGGTGGTCATTTCACGCCTCCCGCCGGCCCGCGATGACGACGCAGGTGATTCATGGAGGTTCCTTTTAGGAGCCTGCCGAAGGCGCCAGAACCTCGGGCTGAACGGGCCCGGCAGCGTTGAGAACCGGGATGACAAGCTGCAGGATGAGAGGCACCATCTTTTCCGCAGGCACGCGGTCGGGAGTCCGAGACCATTCCTTCACGGCGCCGTAGATCGCCCAGGCCGCCGTCGTTGCGATCATTTCAGACGAGAGCTCCGCAGACGTGACCGCCTTTGGCATTCCCGCTATGAGCACCCGGCGGATCGCGCTCGTGATGGCAGACTCGGAGAGCGGCTCAAAGGAGCTTTGGCGCTGGCATTCCGACTGGCTCGAATGGCACTCGGTCAGATAGTCGCAGGTCGCCAGGATGATGGCTCCTGCCGCAGAGGCGCATGTGCCGTCATAGTGAACCCTTCGCTCCTCCAAAAGCCTGTGAAAGCCACCGGCAACCATCGCCTCCAAAAGGCCAAATTTGTCCGTGTAATGGTCGTAGAAGGTCGCACGGTTGACCGTGGCTGCATCCGTGATGTCCTGCACGGAAATCTCATCGAATTTTTTGGATTGCATCAGGTTACGCAATGCCCCTTGGAGCAGTTGCCGGGTGCGCCTGATGCGCGGATCGCGTACTTCGCAGTCTGAAATGGGCACGAATCTCTCGTACGCCCTTTGCATCGGAAAATCAACTAAAACAACACTTGCTGTTTTATTATTGACAACACATGTTGGTTAACCATCATATGTTGATTAACTAATCAACTTAACTATGTCCACCCTACTCCACATCGATTCGAGCCCATTGGAATCCTCTATCAGCAGAGAACTTACGCGCGAATTCGTCCGCGCCTGGAAGCTCGCTCACCCAGACGGCAAGGTGATCCACCGCGATCTGGCGCTTTCGGCGCCAAAGCCGTTGGACGGCGCATGGATCCACGCCTCCCGCATCGATCCTGCCGCCCGCACACCCGAGCAAAACGCCGCTCTGGAAATGTCCGACACGCTGATCGCCGAGCTTGAAGAGGCCAACGACTATGTCATCGGCGTCGCGATGCATAATTTTTCAATCCCGTCGGTCCTGAAGCTCTGGATCGACCAGGTTGCGCGCAGCGGGCGCACGTTCTCCTATTCAACCGGCGGCCCCAGGGGCCTTCTCCAGGGTAAACGAGCGACCATTCTCGCGGCCAGCGGCGGCGTCTATCAGGCCGGCACCCCGGCGGAAGCGTTCAATTTCGTCGATCCCTACCTGAAGACGGTCCTCGGCTTCATCGGCGTGACCGACGTGACGTTCGTCACGGCCGGAGGCGCCATGAGGGTTTCGACCGACGCCGCCAGCCGTGCGGCCTTCCTAAAGCCGACGCTGGAGAGGGTCCGGGCGCTCGCCGCATAAGAGCATGCATTAAATCAATCGATCCAAAATCATCCCATGAAAATCGCCGTACTCATCGCACGCAATCTCCTCGGCCTGTTGTTCCTGACCTTCGGCCTCAACGGGTTCCTCCACTTCATACCGACGCCTCCCCCTGCAGGCCTTGCGGGGCAATATCTCGGCGTCCTGTTTGTCTCCCACTACCTGGTGGCGGTCTTCCTCCTTCAGCTGGTCGCAGGCGCCCTGCTCCTTGTGAACCGATTCGTTCCCGTGGCCCTTGTGCTCCTGGGACCGGTCCTCGTGAACATCCTGCTGTTCCACTGTTTGATGGCGCCTGAAGGCCTACCGATGGCCTTGGTCGCGTCGGCCCTTTGGCTGGCCACCTTCTACGGAGTGCGCCGCTCCTTCGCCGGAATCTTTGTCGCGCGCGCATAGGATCCCATGCAAATCGGCATCGACAGCTTTGCGGCTTCCACGGCGGACCCCGCCACGGGGGCGACGATCAGCCCGGCCGACCGCCTCCGCAACCTGCTCGAGGAGATCGAGCTCGCCGATCAGGCGGGCGTCGACGTTTTCGGAATCGGCGAGCACCACCGAAGCGAGTTTCTTGACTCCGCGCCCGCGGTCATCCTCGCGGCCGCGGCGGCGCGCACGAAGCGAATCCGGCTCACAAGCGCGGTGACCGTGCTCAGCGCCGCCGATCCCGTTCGTGTATTCCAGGAGTTCGCCACGCTCGACCTCATTTCAAACGGCCGCGCGGAAATCATCGCCGGGCGCGGTTCCTTCACGGAGGCGTTCCCCCTCTTCGGCCTGGATCTGCAGGACTACGATTCCCTGTTCGAGGAGAAGCTCGGCCTTCTCCTGAAGATCCGCGAGAACACCCACGTGAACTGGTCGGGGAGACATCGGCCTGCGCTCAGCGGGCAGGCGGTGTTCCCGCGCCCCGTGCAGGATCCGCTGCCCATCTGGCTCGGCGTCGGCGGCACGCCGGAATCCTTCGTGCGCGCCGGCCGCCTCGGGCTGCCCCTCATGGTGGCCATCATCGGCGGCGAGCCCCGGCATTTCCGTCCGCTCATCGATCTCTACCGCGAGGCGGGAGCCGAGGCCGGGCATCCGCCAGGAAAGCTGACTGTGGGCCTCCATTCGATCGGCTTCCTCGCCGACACGACGGAGGAGGCCGCCGATGCCTTCTACCCGGGCTATGCGCACGAATTCACGAGGATCGGCCGGGAGCGCGGCTGGCCGCCGACCACCCGCGCGCAATTTGACCGGACGCGCGGGCCAAAGGGGGCGCTTCTCATCGGCGATGCGCAGTCCGTCGCCGAGAAGGTTCTCTACGTGAACGAGGTCCTCGGCGGCATCTCGAGGCTGAGCTTCCAGATGACCGTGGCCTCGCTCCCTCATCGAAGGATGATGCGGGCGATCGAGATTCTTGGCACGCAAGTCGCCCCAAGGATTCGCAAGGAGCTCGGAGTCCCCGCACTGGGCGCCTCCCTGGCGTCAGCTCACACGGCCTAGGCTCCTTCGATCTCCGCCCATTCGGATTCGGAAAGCTTCAGGCCTCCGGCCGCGGTGTTTTCCTCAAGGTGGGCGACCGAGGAGGTCCCCGGGATGGGCAGGATGACCGGCGAACGGTGCAGGAGCCATGCAAGCGCGAGCTGAGCCACCGTGGCGGAGTGGCGCCGCGCAATCTGCTCGAGCGGGCCCCCGGAACGGGCCAGTTCGCCGGCGGCGATGGGAAACCAGGGGATGAACCCAAGGCCGTGTTTCGCGCAGTAATCGAGGACTTCCTCGCTCTGGCGGTTGCCCAGGTTGTACAGGTTCTGAACGCTGACGACCGGAAGGACCTTCCGGGCCCGCTCGATCTCCGCAACGGACACCTCGGAAAGGCCCACATGCCGGATCTTTCCCGCCAGCTGGAGTTCCTTCAGCGCCCCCAGCGTCTCCTCGGCAGGCACCTTGGGATCGAAGCGGTGCAGCTGATACAGATCAATCCGTTCGACGCGCAGGCGGCGCAGGCTCATCTCGACGCATTGCCTCAGGTATTCGGCCCGGCCCACGGGCGCCCATTGGTTCGGGCCCTGGCGGGTCAGGCCACCCTTGGTCGCAATGACAAGCCCGGAGGGATAGGGATGGAGGGCCTCGGCGATCAGGCGCTCGCTGACCTCGGGGCCGTACGAATCCGCCGTGTCGATAAGGTTCACGCCGATCTCCACCGCCCGCCGCAGGACTCTCCTCACCTCCTGCGGATTCCCCGGCTCGCCCCATATGCCGGGACCGGTGATGCGCATCGCCCCAAAGCCCAAGCGGTGCACCTTCAGGTCGCCGCCCATTGAAAAGGTGCCGCTCCGGGCAGCGTCGGGCGCCAAGGCAACAGCTGGAGTGTTCATGGGATTCCCAT
>Ga0181522_10001545_pt1 | contig 13985 bp, 9 predicted proteins | sample PEATcosm2014_Bin_27_FD_121103 | JGI IMG/M metagenome (GOLD analysis project Ga0181522, IMG submission 121103) | Peatland microbial communities from MTU Mesocosm Facility, Houghton, MI, USA - PEATcosm2014_Bin05_10_metaG | ecosystem: Environmental > Terrestrial > Soil > Wetlands > Peat | place... | reverse complement strand
TTGCCCTCGGACGAGACGCCAATCCCGACATAATAAGCACCCTGCAGCGGGACTTGAATCGAGGCGCCAGAAAAGTGCAGTTTCTCGCCTTGTGCTCCGAGAAAGACATAAACGAAATTTCCGCGCTTCTCGAGACCGAATCGCTTGGCGGATTCTACGTTGCCCTGAACCTTGCGGGTGGTTGCACCTTTTTCATCGCGGTACTCTAAAGCCGCCAGGCCATCGCCATGAAGCGCCAGATCAGCGTAAACCGAATCTGCGTCCAGGCTTTGGCGAACGATGAGAACGGCTTTCTGATGTTCGTTCCGATCGCCCGGAAACGAGATGTCGGCTGACAGGCTGACGTCGGCCGAGACCTTCTTCCAGACAAAATGAAAGGCGTCGGTCGTCGAAGTGGACTCCCTCGAAATGGACCCCCCGGAAATGGACCCCATGCTCAGGCCGCTTCCGCTTACCGTATAGGTGCGGTGAACCGGGTCATAGTCGAGAGTCCCCGGGTGAAGAACGCTGCCAACGTCAGTTTGGCTCTCGAATAGCCCGGTTGACGTCGCATTTGCCCGCTGACTGTGACTGCTGACCGAGCTGAACGTAACCGAGCTTAGTACGGTCAGAATGGCGATGGCCGGTTTGCGCATCATGAACACTCCGCAATTGGTTTCGATCGACCTCGTTTATGGAAGATGATGGCACGACTTTCGAAAGGACCCAACTGATCTGAACCGGGAGAAGGACCTATTGTTTTTCCGGCTTGGTATTGATTTTCAAACTGATGTAAACCTGCGTGCGATCGTCGAATTGGCTGACCGTCTTGGTGCCGCTTTTGCGGTTCTCGTACTGCGCATATACCTCGTAATCGATGCTCGGCTGGAGCGCCGGGAAGCGGTATGCGCCATCCGGCCCGACGATGTAGGTCTTCACCGACCGGGTGTGAGTGTTGGTCAGGTAGACGACCGCATTCGGCAAAGGATTATCGCCAGCGTCCAGCACTTTGCCCGTGAGCAGCCGAGCCTTGTCCTGCTCCTTCGAATCGCGGCCAAACAATTGCACTGGAGCTGCCACGACAAACCGGGAAACGCCAGAGGCCGGCAACATCAGCAGTAACAGAGCCACGATCCGGTTTTTCATGCGTTTCTCATATTCTATGGACCTTTTGTGGACAGTCGATCATCACCACTCTAAATGGAGACCGATATCGGATCGTTCGTCACCGTCAATATGCACGGCGATCTCGGCACCGGACTTCAACTTTCTGCCTGAGGGCAGTTTGTAGCCCTTCACGTCCGCCCAGACGACGTAGTCGGCCTTCCCGGCGGGCACACGCTCGGCGAACTCGCCGGCGTGGTCGGAGTATAGTTCCCATCGCGCTTTCTTCTCATCGGCCCGCCGAATCTTTACCGTGATCCCATAAAGCGGCCGTCCGTCAGGATCCCAAACCGTTCCAAAAATCAGAGCGTAAGGCTTTGGCGGTTGGCGGTCGTCGGCTGACGCGTTTCCGGCACACCAGAGACCCGTCACCGCCACGACAGACAAAACCGTCGCGAGTAATCGCTGCCTGCCGAATTTTGCGCGGAACGCCGCGGCAATCCTCGTCCCAGTCCTAGTCCTAGTCCTCGTCCTCGGCCTCTTCTTTGACGGCGTCTTCTTCGTCCTCTTCTTCTTCTTCGATCTCGTCTTCGCCGACAATCTTCAGTTCCACGGGATTCACCGTAACCACTTCAAAGTCAGTTCCGCACTCCGGGCAGGAGACGACCGCGCCTTCATCGACCTCATCCTCTTCGATGTCGAGGTCTGTCTCACACTCAGGACAATACACCATGATTTCCTCCATACTCGGGCTCCCCTGTTATATTTAGTTTCTTCGAGAGGAAAAGGTCAAGTGGCTTGCCAAGAAAAATCTGAAATAACCCCACCTTCCCGTTTCGGTCCGCCTCGCATCGCTCTGATGGCACAGGTGTTGCTTGGATGGGCGCTGGTATTTTTCGCTCCTCTCTGCCGGGCCGGGGAGACGTCCGAGGAACCACCCCATCTCGCTTCCGACCGGCAAACCGATCCTCACATCGCCCAGGCGATCCGGCGGGCCTCTGCCGATGACATCCGGCGAACGATAGAGAAATTGGTGAGCTTCGGAACTCGCTCGACGATTTCAGCGCAAGATGACGAGTCCATGAAGGCCGGCAAAGGCATCGGAGCGGCGCGGGAGTGGATCAAGGCCGAGTTTGAACGCTACGCCAAAGAATGCGGCGGCTGCCTGGAAGTCAAAACTGATTCTTTTACCGAGCAGCCAGCCGACCGCATCCCGAAAGCGACGGAAATCGCGAATGTTTATGCAACTTTGCGTGGATCGGACCCGGCGCAGGCGGATCGGATCGTGCTCGTGACCGGCCATTACGACTCACGAAACAGCGATATTCTGAATGAAACCGAGCCCGCTCCGGGGGCCAATGACGACGGCAGCGGCACTGCCGTCAGCCTGGAATGCGCCCGCATTCTAAGCCAAGCCTTTCAGAACAAAATGAAATTCCCCGCGACAATTATTTTTCTTGCAGTTGCGGGCGAAGAACAAGGACTGGACGGCAGCAAGCATTTTGCTCAAATGGCGAAGGAACAGGGATGGAAAATCGAAGCCGTTCTGAACAATGACATTGTGGGCGGCAACCTTGGCCCGGGACAGGATGCAAGCATTGTGCGGGTGTTTTCCGAAGGCTTGCCGGCGGTCGCGACCGACGGAGACATCAAGCGCATCCGGTCGCTCGGCGGCGAGAGCGACTCGCCTTCGCGCGAACTGGCCCGCTATATTGCTGACGTTGGCCGCTCGTACGATGCTGGCGTCAAGCCCTTGCTCATCTTCAGACTGGATCGTTTTCTGCGCGGCGGTGATCACTACTCTTTCAATCAGCAGGGATTCGCAGCCATTCGTTTCACCGAATTCCGTGAAGACTTCAATCATCAGCATCAGAACGTTCGAACCGACGGCGCCCATGGCATCGAATACGGCGACCTGCCGAAGTTTGTCAACTTCGACTATGTGGCGGACGTCGCCAAACTGAACGCGGCGACGCTTGCCTCGCTGGCCTCGGCTCCCGCGGCTCCCGCAGCCGTGAAAATTTTGACCAGGAAGCTGGAGAACGAGACAACCCTGACGTGGGAACCTTCGGTGGGCGCGGCCGCATATGAAGTCCTCTGGCGCCAGACGAATGCAGCCGACTGGGAGTATGTCCAAACGATCAGGAGCGGCGGACGTGCAACCCTGAACGTTTCGAAGGATAATGAGATATTCGCTGTGCGCGCGGTCGACGCGGCAGGACATCGCAGTCTGCCGGTTGTACCGGAGCCGGAAAGATAAAGAGATAAAAGAGAAACGTGAGTCGCGGACAAACTATCTCATTCAGCTTCCCTCCCTTTGAAGGTTGGGTAAGACGCATCATCATCGCCTGCACCGGCATTTACCTGGCCCAACTGATCCTCGCCGCCGTGTTCCACATCGCGTTTCCGCGCACTGAGGATTGGTTTGCGTTGTTCCCTGTCGATGTGCTGAATGGTCGGATTTGGGAGTTGGTCACGTATTCCTTGGCGCACCACAACTTCAGTCATCTGTTCTTTAATATGCTCACCCTGTGGTTCATCGGCGCTTACCTCGAGCGCGACTGGGGGCCGCGACGATTCATCGAGTGCTACACGTTCTGCGTCGTGGGCGCCGCCCTGGTGACAATCGCTATTTCCTACACCCATTTTCTCGGGATGGATCCGCGAAGCGGAACGGTAGGCGCATCTGGCGGCATATTCGGACTACTGATGGCCTTTGGCATTCTCTACGCCGACCAGGAAATGTTTCTGTTTCCGCTACCCTTCAGGATCAAGGCCAAGTACCTCGTCGGCATCTGGGTTGTGGTAGCAATTGTCGCTGTTTTTGAGCCAGCCGGGGGGATCGCCGTTTTCGCTCATCTGGGTGGATTGCTCTTCGGTTTTCTGTGGGTGAAGTTCATGCCCTCGCGCGGTATAAGCTACGCCGCGTCCGAGCGTTATTTCGGAGTGCGGAACTCCTACTACCGCTGGAAACGAAAGCGCGCAGCGAGAAAATTCGAAGTCTACATGCGCGATCACGACCGCAAGGTTACCTTCGACGAACACGGAAACTATATCCCTCCCGACGATAACGAGAAGCCGAACGGCGGATCGAAGTCAGGCTGGGTGAATTAGTTAGCGCCCTGCCGGTGGGTGGCGCGGACACCCCCGTGCCCGGGCACCGAGCTCCATGTTCAGGATTCCATGGCATGGGCCTTCGGGAGCGCCCTGCCGCTCCGACGGGCTAGCGAAACATTCCTTCAAACGTCGCGAGGACGCGGACGGCGAGATCGACCGACTGCGGCTGCGGCCGCGCCTTTCCTTTGAACCCCAAATCGTGACCGGCTCCCTCCACCTTCATGAACTCGTTTTTGGCGGGGATGAGCTCGGTGGCTCTCGTCATCTCCTCAACGCTTCCGAAGGGATCACGAGTCCCGTGCACGAAAATGCCTGGAGTGTGCAGATCAGGGAGATGTTGAATGCGAAGTTGTTCCGGCTTCGCCGGCGGGTGCAAGGGATAGGACAGCAACAGCAGGCCCGCAACCAGATCCGGTTCGGCGGCACAAAGCATCGTAGCCTGGCGCCCGCCGTAGGAATGTCCTCCGAGAAAGACGCGGCCGGGTACGCTCCTGCGCAAGGCCGTGACTGCGTTCCGCAACCCTGCTCGATCCCGTTCCGCGTGTCCGGGAAACGGTGGGCCCGTCCGCCGCTCGTGGCGGAACGGCAGGTCACAGCGCAGAACCACATAGCCGTGTTCTCGAAAGGTTTCGCTGAGCGCCACGAGGAGTGGGGCACTGCAATTCGAGCCCGCGCCGTGCGTCAAGACGAGCCCGTCGCCATTCGGATTTCCGGGCGAGTGCAGAAAGCCTCTTACGGCGGGATTCAGAGAGTCGTCGGAGAATGTGATGGCGGATTCCATTGCAGTCGGCCTCGGCACCGGGAGAATTCGCTCGCGATCAGAGGCGGCAAAGTTATTCCTTCCGGCGCCGCGTCGAACGGGTCTCGCCGGCCTCCCCAACCGTGTGCAGCCGCATGAAGTTCGTGGCACCCGAGGTCAGCTTCGTTCCCGCCACCAGTCCGAGAACGTCCCCCGCGCGCAAAAGCCCTTTGGACAACAACTCCTGTTCCGCAGTTTTGAGCATCGCCTCCGCCGACTCCCACCCGACTTTGTGCACCGGATGCACGCCCCACAGGCAATTCATTCGATTACAGACCTCCAGCTTGCGACTGAAAGCGTAAATGCAGACTCTCGGACGATGCTTCGACAGCATGCGCGCCGTGTTGCCGCTTTCCGTAAACACGGCAATCGCCCTCATGGGGAGATCTTCCGCGGCGTGCGCGATGGATTCGCAGATGGTTTCAGCAACAGAATAGTGATGCTTCTCGCGCCGTCGGTGCGGCTCTGCCGGCAATTCTGCCATGCTTGCCTCTGCCTCGACAATAATGCGGACCATCATGGCCACGGTCTCGCGCGGAAAGCGGCCCCGGGCGGTCTCTCCCGAGAGCATCACCGCGTCCGAGCCTTCGAAGATCGCGTTCGCGACGTCGCTTGCTTCCGCGCGCGTGGGGCGCGGATTTTCGGTCATCGACTCGAGCATCTGGGTGGCCGTGATCACGGGCCGACGCCATACGTCTGCCCGCTGGATCACGAGCTTCTGGATGATCGGAACGCGCTCGGGCGGCAGTTCAACGCCGAGATCGCCGCGCGCAATCATGACCCCGTTGGTCACTTCCAGAATCTCTTCCAGGCGTTCGATGGCTTGCGGCTTTTCGAGCTTCGAAATGATCGGAACCGACTTGCCAAACTTGCGCATCAACGTCTTCGCCGTACGTATATCGTCTGCAGAACGCACGAACGAAAGTGCCACCACATCGATCCCCTGTTTCAGCCCGAACTCGAGGTCGCGCTTGTCCTTCTCGGTCAGCACCGGGAGCGACAAGGCCGCACCGGGCAGATTAATGCCCTGCTGTTCTCCGAGCATTCCCCCGTTTACGACTTCGCATTCCACGTCGTCCCCGTGCATGGAACGAACCTTGAGTTCAATCCGGCCGTCGGACAGAAGAACCCGCGCTCCGGGCCGAACCTCACGCGCCAGGCCGGGAAAATCGGTGGCGAGCAGCTTTACGGTGCCCTTGACCTTACAGGGCGTGATGGTCAGCGCTGCGCCTGGCTTCAGTTCGACCGCCTTACCATCCTTCAGGTAGCCGGTTCGAATCTTCGGGCCTTGCAGGTCCTGGAGAATGCAGATCGTCCGCTTGAGCTGGTGAGCTGCACTGCGCAACCGCTGGATTCGGCGGGCGTGTTCGACGTGCGTTCCGTGGGAAAAATTCAGGCGGGCAACGTCCATGCCCATAAGCATGAGGTCGCGAATCATCTCTTCGGAATCGCAGGCCGGGCCAATGGTGCAGACAATTTTCGCGCGTCGCGGGCGTCGGGTTATCTCTTCGGGCCGGCCTGCAGCCGAGAGTTTTTCTTCCACCAGATCCACCTTCGTTTCCTTCAAGTGAAATCCTCTCGAGATCAGCTGTATGACTCTATTCGAAACCTGATGCCATGGCGAAAACCGGCTCTCGCTTCAGGGTCAGCGGGCTACGGCGTCTCCGCGTGGAGAAGGGACGTTCATGGGGTAACGGGGAAAAAGCATGGCATTGAATTCGGCGCCGATCAACACAACGAGGGAGATGATGTACATCCACAAGAGCAGCGCGATACCGACACCAAGCGAACCGTAGATCACGCTGTAGTCGGCATAATGCTGCAAATACCAGCCAAACAGCGCCGTCGAGATCAGCCACATGGCGGTCGAAAGCACCGCGCCCGGCAAAACGCTGTGCCAGGGCTGCGTATGGGACACCGCGTTGTGATAGATCAGCTGGATGACGGCAATGCTGGTCATGATTGCAATCGCCCAGCGGATCGCGCCCCACAGCAGCAGAATCAGGGGACCGAACTCATGGCCGAGGAGAAACAGAATCCGCGTCTCAATACGGCTTCCAAAGGCGACCAGAACGGTGGAGAACGTCATCGGAACGCCGGCCATCAGGACGAGAGAAATCGCGATGGTTCGCTCCTGAACGAGGCCCCACGTCTTCGGAAGCTGGTAAGCGCGACGGAAGCCATCCATCCACGAGATGATAACGCCGGAGGCGCTCCAGACCGTTATCAAAGAGGTTGAAATGAGCAGGCCGACCGGGCGATCTGTGCCGTCTCTCAGGTAGCCAAGAACCGTCGAACTACCCGCCGGCAAGATTGTACCCAAAGCGTAAGAAATCTCGCGAAGGTAGAGTTGGCCCCGGCTCAGCGTAGCCAGCACCGAGCCCAGCACGAGCAGGGCGGGGAAAAAGGTGAAGAGGGAAGAATAGGCCGAAGCCTTGGCAGTTCCGAAAGCGTCGTGCTCGAAGGCGCGCCAGATCGACAGGCGAAATAGCCGCCAGAAGCGTCCGAGGGCCGGAGCCACTACGAGGCCACCGGGACCCGGCTCCGCATCGGAGTTGCGATCCTGGGGTTCCCCGATCAGGCGCTGTGGTTCCAGTGCTAAAGCCATTGGGTTAACAAGACGTCACTCGAGAAAACGTCATTTTAAACAACGTCACTCAAAAAACGCGCCTCCGGAAACGCGCCAAGAATGAGGGGCGACTCGCGTCGCCCCTTTCCTGAATACGTTCTGCCTTACTCCGCGGCGAGCTCTTCGGTTTCGCCTTCATGACGCATGAGTTCGAGCGCGCGCTCGGCATCCTCGTAAGCCTGCGAGACTTCCTCCTGCACCTTGCTGGCAGCCTCTTCCATTTCCGGAGAGAGCCGCACGTTCCGGTAATACTCCATGCCGGTGCCGGCGGGAATCAATCGGCCTACGATCACGTTCTCCTTCAGCCCGCGCAGATGATCGACCGCTCCCTGGATGGAAGCTTCGGTCAGCACACGCGTTGTCTCCTGGAACGAAGCAGCCGAGATGAAAGAATCGGTCGAGAGCGACGCTTTTGTAATACCGAGCAGCAAGGGACGACCGGTGGCCGGTTTCCCACCGTTCGCAATCGCGCGCTCGTTCTCCTCGTGGAAACGGAACTTATCCACTTGCTGTTCGAGCAGGAACTGCGTGTCGCCCACGTCCTCGACCTTCACCCAGCGCATCATCTGCCGGACGATCACTTCGATGTGCTTATCCGAAATGTTGACGCCCTGCAGCCGGTAGACTTCCTGGATTTCGTTCACCAGGTAAGCCTGCAGCTCTTTCTCGCCGAGCACGGCCAGAATGTCATGCGGGTTGAGCGGCCCGTCCATCAGCGGTTCACCGGCCTTGACCCGCTCGCCTTCCTGAACGTTGATGTGGACGCCACGCGGAACGGAATATTCTTTTTCCGTTCCGTTGTCGGCTGCCACGTAGAGCTTCCGTTGTCCCTTGGCGACCTCGCCGAAGCGCACCACGCCATCGATCTCGCTGATGACCGCGGTTTCGCGCGGCTTGCGGGCCTCGAACAGCTCCACCACGCGCGGCAAACCGCCCGTGATGTCCTTGGTCTTGGTGGTCTCGCGCGGGATCTTCGCGAGCACGTCGCCCGGGAACACCGTATCGCCGTCCTGCACCATAAGGTGAGCGCGGGAAGGCATCAGATATCGCTTGCTGGCCTTGCCCTTGATCACGATCGCCGGTTGGCGCTTCTCGTCAGGCGAATCCGCCACCACGTGACGCGACAGACCGGTGACTTCATCCACTTCTTCGTGCAGGGTGATGCCTTCCTGCAGGTCCTTGAACTGCGCCGTGCCGCCGATTTCGGTAAGGATGGCGAAAGTATAAGGATCCCACTCGACCAGTGCCTCGCCGAGCGCCACCGGTCCTCCGTCCGCCACTTTTACCTTGGCGCCGTACACCACCGCATAACGCTCGCGTTCGCGCCCTTTTTCGTCGACGACTGCGATCGAACCCTGGCGATTCATGACCACCAGGTCGCCAGTCTTCGATTTCACCGTCTGCAGGTTGATGAACCGCACCGTGCCGGCGCTCTTGGCATCGAGACGGGACTGTTCGGAGACTCGCGACGCGGTACCTCCGATGTGGAAGGTACGCATGGTGAGCTGCGTTCCCGGTTCGCCGATCGATTGCGCCGCGATGACGCCGGTCGCCTCGCCCAATTCGACGAGACGTCCCGAAGCCAGATTGCGCCCGTAACACATGACGCAAACACCGCGCTTCGACTCGCAGGTGAGCACCGAGCGAATCTTCACTCGCTCAATACCGGCAGCCTGAATCGCACCCGCCAGATCTTCGGTGATCTCCTGATTGATGTCGACAACGACCTGGCCTTCGTAGTCCTTGATCTTCTCGAGCGACACGCGGCCGACGATACGATCACGCAGCGGCTCGATGATCTCGCCAGCTTCGACGATGCCGGAGACGAAAATCCCGTCCACCGTGCCGCAGTCATATTCGCTGATGATCACGTCCTGCGCGACGTCGACGAGACGCCGCGTCAGATAGCCCGAGTCGGCGGTCTTCAGAGCCGTGTCGGCCAGACCCTTGCGCGCCCCGTGCGTCGAAATGAAGTATTCGAGAACCGTGAGGCCTTCACGGAAGTTCGCCGTGATCGGCGTCTCGATAATTTCACCGGTCGGTTTCGCCATCAGTCCGCGCATGCCGGAGAGCTGACGAATCTGCTGTTTCGATCCGCGAGCGCCGGAGTCGGCCATGACGTAAATCGGGTTGAGCTGGCCTTCCTTATCGCGCTTCTGCATCTGGCCGAACATTTCATCGGCAACTTTTTCCGTGATCGCCGACCAGATTTCGATGACCTTGTTGTAGCGTTCGCCGTTGGTGATGGCGCCGTCGAGGTACTGTTGCTGCACCGCGATCACCAGCTTGTCGGCGTCTTTCACCAGGGTTTTCTTGTTATCCGGAATGACCATGTCATCGATGCCGATGGAGAGACCAGCGCGAGTGGCGTACTTGAAGCCAAGCGACTTGATCTCGTCGAGCATCTTGACCGTGACCTCCAGGCCGAAACGCAGGTAGCAGTAATTGACCAGCTGCCCGATGCCCTTTTTCTTGAGCAGTCCGTTGATATACGGCATGCTCATGTTGACGCCGGGCACAGCTTTCGGCAGATGGTCGTTCAAAATGGCGCGTCCAACCGTGGTATTCAGGTACTCGCGCACGATGTGAACGGGCTCGGTGTGGTTCACGTCCTGATCGTCATAGGCCTGGGTCAGGTCGATCACTTCGCCGGTATAGCGCAGCCGGATCGGAGTGAGCGTTTCCACCTCGCCCATTTCGAGCGCAATGACGACTTCGTCAATGTTCGCAAACGACCGGCCTTCGCCCTTCGCGCCGGGCTTCGCTTTTGTCAGGTAGTAAAGACCAAGCACCATGTCCTGGGTGGGCACGGTGATCGGCTGGCCGGATGCTGGCGAGAGGATGTTGTGCGAAGACAGCATCAGGACGCTCGCCTCCACCTGTGCCTCGGGCGAAAGCGGAATGTGCACCGCCATCTGATCGCCGTCGAAGTCGGCGTTGAATGCCGTACAAACGAGCGGATGAATCTTGATCGCCTTGCCCTCCACGAGCACCGGCTCAAAAGCCTGGATGCCAAGACGGTGCAGCGTGGGGGCCCGGTTCAGCATCACCGGGTGATCCTTGATGACCTCTTCCAGAATGTCCCAGACGATCGGATCCTGCTGCTCCACCATTTCTTTTGCCTGCTTGATGGTGGTGCAGTTTCCCGTCTGCTCGAGCCGGTGATAGATGAACGGTTTGAACAACTCGAGAGCCATCTTCTTCGGCAAACCGCACTGGTGCAGCTTCAGTTCGGGGCCGACCACGATCACAGAACGGCCGGAGTAATCGACGCGCTTGCCGAGGAGGTTCTGGCGGAAGCGACCCTGCTTGCCCTTCAAGGTGTCGGAAAGCGACTTCAGCGGCCGGTTGTTGGCGCCGCGCAAAACCCGTCCGCGGCGTCCGTTATCGAACAGGGCGTCGACTGCTTCCTGCAACATGCGCTTCTCATTGCGCACGATCACTTCGGGAGCGTGCAGGTCCATCAACTTCTTCAACCGGTTGTTGCGGTTGATCACGCGCCGATACAGATCGTTCAGATCGGAGGTGGCGAAGCGCCCGCCATCGAGAGGAACGAGCGGACGCAACTCGGGTGGAATCACCGGCAGCACGTCCAGGATCATCCACTGCGGCTTGTTGCCGCTCTTGCGGAAAGCCTCAACCACTTTGAGCCGCTTCGCGAACTTCAGCCGCTTCTGCAGCGAGGTCTCATTCTTCATCTTCTCGCGCAGTTCGGTCGACAGCGTATCGACCTCGATCCGCTTGAGCAGTTCCTTGATCGCTTCCGCGCCCATCATCGCCTTGAACCCGGCGGGGCGATACTGCTGGTCAAGCTCGCGATACTTGGCTTCGTCCTTGATGACTTCGCGCTCTTTTACCGGAGAGTCGCCGGGATCGACGACCACGTAGGCCTCGAAGTAAAGAATCGCTTCGAGATCGCGCAGAGAAATATCCAGCAGATGCCCGATGCGGCTGGGCAGTCCCTTGAAGAACCACACATGCGAACAGGGCGAAGCCAGTTCGATGTGACCGAGCCGCTCCCGGCGAACCTTGGACAAAGTGACTTCCACGCCGCACTTGTCGCAGATCACTCCGCGATGCTTCATGCGCTTGTACTTGCCGCAGAGACATTCCCAGTCTGTCACCGGGCCGAAAATCCGGGCACAGAACAAGCCATCGCGCTCGGGCTTGAAAGTGCGGTAGTTGATGGTTTCCGGCTTGGTCACCTCGCCATGCGACCAACTCCGTATTTTTTCCGGGGACGCCAGGCTGATGCGAATGGCATCGAAATCAGCCACGGGGTTTGCCATATCGAACGGGCTCGAACGAAACATGTGCCTCCACTTTCCTGCTCTCAAGGCAGTGGCCCCTGCTCAGTGGCCAGTTGCCAGTTCTTATGTCTCGCAGCGACTGAGAGCCTAAGTCCTGCGAAAACGTTTTTCCAAATCTTCAAAAGTCTGCCGGCAATCGGTGGCTAACGGTTGCGGCCAGCCCGGGTTCACTGGCCACCGACCCTGGCCCACTAATCTGCCGCCACGGCCACCGGCTTTTTCTCCGTGGCCTTGATCAGCTCGACGTCCAGGCAAAGCGCCTGCAATTCGCGGATCAGCACGTTGAACGACTCCGGCACACCCGGCTCCATCGCGGCCTCGCCTTTGACAATGGCCTCGTAGATTTTGGTGCGTCCGTAGACGTCGTCCGACTTGGCGGTCAGCAATTCCTGCAAGATGAACGCCGCGCCGTATGCCTCGAGCGCCCACACTTCCATCTCTCCGAAACGCTGGCCTCCAAACTGCGCCTTGCCGCCCAAAGGCTGTTGGGTGATCAGAGAATAGGGTCCGATGGAACGCGCGTGAATCTTGTCGTCCACAAGGTGCGACAGCTTCAACATGTAGATGTAGCCGACCGTCACCGGCAGTTCGAACACCTCGCCCGTCATGCCATCGCGCAGCGTGGTTTTGCCTGATGTCGGAAGGCCGGCGCTCGTCAGCAGCGCCTTGATTTCCGTCTCACGGGCGCCGTCGAACACGGCCGATCCCATGAACACGCCCTTCTTCAAGGTCGGGGCCACGGCTTCCAGTTCCTCTTCACTCATGTCGCCGATGGTGTCGGCGAGAACGGTGTCCTTGAACAAAGCCTTGAGATCACGGCGAATCGCCTCGGCGCGCGTGTTCTGCTTCAGCAGCTCCGTGATCTTCTGCCCCAGTTCGAAGCCTGCCCATCCGAGGTGCGTCTCAAGAATCTGCCCGACGTTCATACGACTCGGCACCCCGAGCGGGTTGAGGACGATCTCGACCGGCGTTCCATCCTCGAGGTAAGGCATATCCTCTTCCGGCAGAATGCGCGCGATCACGCCCTTGTTCCCGTGGCGTCCGGCCATCTTGTCGCCGACACTCAGCTTGCGCTTCATGGCGATGTAGACTTTGACGAGCTTGATCACGCCCGGCGGCAGTTCGTCGCCCTTGGTCAGTTTTTCTTTCTTCTCGTTGACGATTTTCTTGAGCACGTCGATCTGGCGCGAGGTCATTTCCTCGATCTCATCGATCTGCTCATTCACTCGCGGGTCCTTGTCGGCATACTTGATGCGCTTCAGGTTGCGGGTTGAAATGCGCTCGATCGCGTCCCGGTCGAGAATCGTGTCTTTGGTGAGCAGGCGCTTGTTGGTTCGCTCGTCGTGCAGGTCAGCCTGCACTTCCTTGCCGCCGAGCAGGCCCTCCAGCCGCTTCAGCCGCTCATCGGTGAGGATCCGGATCTCATCCGACAGGTTTTTCTCGAGCTTCGCGATCTGATTCGCCTCGATCGCCTTGGCGCGCTCATCCTTCTCTTGCCCTTTGCGCGAGAAGATCTTCACGTCCACCACAATGCCTTCGATTCCAGGCGGACAGTAGAGTGAAGCGTCGCGGACGTCGCCGGCCTTTTCACCGAAGATTGCCCGCAGCAGTTTTTCTTCCGGCGTCAGCTGCGTCTCACCCTTGGGCGTAACTTTGCCGACGATGATGTCGCCTTGCTTGATGCCTGCGCCGATGCGAATCACGCCCGCTTCGTCAAGATTGCGCAGCGTGGATTCGCTGACGTTCGGAATGTCGCGGGTTACTTCCTCGGGCCCGAGTTTCGTGTCGCGAGCCTCGAGTTCGAATTCTTCGATGTGAACCGAGGTGTAGTAATCCTCCTTCACCATCTTTTCCGACACCAGGATCGCGTCTTCGAAGTTGTAGCCGCGCCACGGCATGAAGGCCACGAGCACGTTACGTCCGAGCGCCAACTCGCCGAAATCGGTGCATGGACCGTCGGCGATCACCTGCCCCTTCACCACCCGCTGGCCTTTCTTCACGATCGGCTTCTGGTTGATGCAGGTATTCTGGTTCGAGCGCTTGAACT
>Ga0181522_10001543_pt1 | contig 13996 bp, 13 predicted proteins | sample PEATcosm2014_Bin_27_FD_121103 | JGI IMG/M metagenome (GOLD analysis project Ga0181522, IMG submission 121103) | Peatland microbial communities from MTU Mesocosm Facility, Houghton, MI, USA - PEATcosm2014_Bin05_10_metaG | ecosystem: Environmental > Terrestrial > Soil > Wetlands > Peat | place... | reverse complement strand
CTCGGCGACCGCATCCGGCTGCGCGAGCATGCCAGCGACCCCGGCTTCTACGCCCGCTCCATGGCCACCCGCGGCTCCCTCGGCGGACTCGCCCTCGCCACCGCCGACGCCGCCCTCGTCCTCGAAGCCAGCGGCAAAGACATCATCCTCATCGAGACCGTCGGCGTCGGCCAGGACGAAGTCGAGATCGCCCGCCTCGCCGACATCACCCTCGTCGTCCTCGTCCCCGGCATGGGCGACGACGTGCAGTCCCTCAAAGCCGGAGTGATGGAAATCGCCGACATCTTCGTGATCAACAAATCCGACCGCGAGGGTGCCGACCGTGTCGAACAGGAAATCCGAAGCCTCCAGTCCCTGGTCTCGGACCACCCCGAGCGCACCCCGCCCATCGTCCGCACCATCGCCACCACCGGCGACGGCCTCCCCGCCCTCGCCGCCGCCATCGCAGAAATGCAACAGTGGCTGTTACAAAATAACCGCCTCGCCGCGCGCCGCGCCCGCCACTGGCAGCGCCGCCTCGATTCCATGCTTCGCACCGAGCTCATGCGCCGCGCCCGCCAGAACGGCTTCGACGCCAAACTCCTCGCCTTCCACGCCGCCCGCATCGCCTCCGGCCAGCAGGACCCCTGGCAACTCGTCGCCCAGCTCACCGAGAAAGTCTTCAACCCAGCCGACTCCACATAAGCACCATCCAAACGCTCCCAACTCCCACTCACTCACAACTCACAACTGAACGCTATCCGCTGTACGCTGGTCTGGATATGTCCCAACTCGACCACCTCGGCATTGCGGTCAACAGCATCGACCACGCCCGCAAGCTCTACGAGTCCCTCGGCCTCCACGTCGTCCACGAAGAAACCGTCGAGCACGAGCAGGTCCGCACCGCCCTCATCCCCGCCGGCGACGCCCGCATCGAGCTCCTCGAGCCCACCACCCCCGACTCGCCCGTCGGCCGTTTCCTCGCCAAACGCGGCGAAGGCCTCCACCACATCGCCCTCCACGTCGACGACATCGCCGCCGCCCTCGACATCCTCAAATCCCAGGGCGCGCGCCTCATCTCCGAAGATATTCAGACCGGAGCCGAAGGCCACCTCTACTTCTTCGTCCACCCTGCGAGCGCCGGCGGCGTCCTCCTCGAAATCTGCCAGGACCCCATCGCGGATGTGTAACATCCGCAATGGGGATGGTCATCCTGAGCCAGGGTTGTCGCGCGCAGTGCGACAACCAGCCGAAGGACCCCCCGATGTGTAACATCCGCAATGGGGATGGTCATCCTGAGCCAGGGTTGTCGCGCGCAGTGCGACAACCAGCCGAAGGACCTCCCGATGAGTAACATCCGCGATGGGGATGGTCATCCTGAGCCAGGGTTGTCGCGCGTGCGGGACAACCAGCCGAAGGACCTCCCGGTGTGTAACATCCGCGATGGGGATGGTCATCCTGAGCCAGGGTTGGCGCGCGTGCGGGACAACCAGCCGAAGGACCTCCCGATGAGTAACATCCGCAATGGGGATGGTCATCCTGAGCCAGGGTTGTCGCTCGTGCGCGACAACCACCCGACGGACCTCTTGTAACCCGTACCCTGTAACCTGTTCTTTGCTCCTCCTCTCCATCGATACTTGCGGCGCAACCGGCACCGTCGCCCTCGCCCGCCTCCACAGCGGCGCCCTCAACCTCCTCGCCCAATCCGAACTCCCCGGCAAAAACTATTCTGCCCAGCTCGTCCCCGCCATCCGCCACCTCCTCGCCGCCCACAACCTCGCCCTCGCCGAAATCGCAACCATCGTTGTTACAAATGGACCCGGCTCCTTCACCGGCATCCGCATCGGCCTCTCTACCGCCAAAGGCCTCGCCGAACCCACCTCCGTCCCCCTCATCGCCGTCTCCCGCCTCGCCGTCCTCGCCCACAAAGCGAAAGCCCCGGCCGCCGCACTCGACGCCTCCCGCCACGAGTTCTACTTCGGCGATTACTCCACCCCCACCCCCGCGGACCCCGACGAACAAGTTCGTTGGGGTGGTGAAGAATCTCTCCTCACCCGCGAAGCTTTCCTCCGGCGCGCCGCCGCCCTCGGCCCGCAACTCGCCATCTGCGAACCCGCCCTCTACGCGCTCGCCCCAGCCGCCACTCTCGTCGACCCGCCCACCGCCATCGACGCCCTCCACTTCGCGCTCCCACGCCTCGCCGCCCGCGACTTCGACGATCCCCTCCTCCTCGACGGCAACTACCTCCGCCGCTCCGACGCCGAAATCTTCTCCGCCCCCGGTGCCCCTTCCCGCCCGCACCACAAACCCAACGCATGACCTTCACCCTCCGCCCAGCCGATCCCGCCGACCTCGACGCTCTCCTCGCCATCGCCGCCGCCTGCCCTGAAGCCCCGCAGTGGCCCCGCTCCGCTTACGCTCCGTACCTCACTCCCGACCTGACGAACCCCGCGCTCCTCCGCATCGCCCTCGTCGCCGGGTGCCCCACGTCCCCGCAGTTGGGGACATGGGATCCCCCTCGCTCCAAAGAGAAAATCCAGGAGAGAATCCCCGAAGCAAAGGCCTTCGCCGCCGCCACTCTCCTGCTCGACGGCACCCAAAACCTCGCCCAGCTCGACACCCTCGCCGTCCATCCCACCGTCCGCCGCCACGGCCTCGCCACCGCCCTCATCCGCCAACTCCTCGCCTGGGCTACCCAAAATGGAGCCCGCCACTTCTCCCTCGAAGTCCGCGCCTCCAACGCCGCCGCCCTCGCCCTCTACCAGCGCCTGGGCTTCCAACCGGAAGGCTGCCGCCCGCGCTACTACACTCATCCTGAAGAAGATGCGCTTCTTCTGGGCACACACGTTACTGCCGGTACCCCCTGATCCCACTCTGGCACCGTTTTCCACTATGAAAACCATTGCTGGTCAGGCTGCCACGGTGCTAGCGTGGTACGTCTCACTTTCTTAGTGAGCCAAATTCGCCCGGCGAACCACGGTTGCCGCGGCTCCGCCGGGAAAATGATCCCGAACCGGAGGAGTCCCTATGGACCTGGAAGCGAACGGTCAGCCGGATAGTGAAGCGATACGCCGCCTGGAAGAAGAACACCGCCACTATTCGGAGAAGCTCGAAGCCCTGCTCCAAAAACCCTGGCTTTCTGAAGACGAGCAACTCGAGGAAGTTCGCCTGAAAAAACTCAAACTGCATATCAAAGACCAGTTGACCCTGGTCCGCGGTCACGCCCGCGCCTTCAGCGCCGCCTGACGCGCGCCTCGTTCGCGCTCCCATCTTTGCCCTCTCCTTCGACGCAGCACCAGCGCCCACCGGCTGGCGTCTGTCGTATTTCCCGCGCAGCAGCGCCTCGCAGGCGCCTTCCCTCGTGCCCCGTCTCAGAATTTCCGCGCAGAATTGTGCGCTTCACCTCGATCCGTGGATGGGATGGGCGCGTGATGCCAGGCTCCGATGTGTTGACGCACGTTCAATCAGCACGTACGATTCAGCCCAACCCCCAAACTCTGTTTCGATTTGCAAGGTATGCACATCAACTACGCCCGCATTGCACTGGCCTCTCTCGGGGCCACCGTCGCCTACTTCGCCTACGGCTTCGCCATGTTCGCCGCATGGCCATCCATGAAGACCGAATTTAGAAAGTACCCTGAAGTCTACCGCTCGGAGGAAAGCATGATGAAAGTCATGCCCTACGGCGCGGTAGCCATTCTCCTCGGCATCGTGATTGTTGCCATTCTCTACGCAAAAATCCACCCCGCTGGCGGCGGCATCGTATCTGGCGTCTACCTTGGCGTACTCATCGGCCTGTTCTCCGTCTGCATGTTCGTCATCCATAACTACGTCAACCTCAACATCGGCCTCACCCTCACCCTTTATCAGAGCATCGCCTACTTCATTCAGTGGGTCATCGTCGGAGCAGCCATCGGCCTCATCTACAAACCATCCTGACGCCCGGACCGCATCGTCATCGCACCCACAATGCCCAGGGTGCGATCCCCCCGACACCATCCTCGCCTTCAGCACACCGCCTGGCGCCGTTCGCTGCGTCCTCGTCGTTGGGGTGGAGGATCGCCCGCTCCGCCGCCAACGTCCCGGTCTCGATGCTCGATCCCAGCAGCACATCCCGCACCCCTCACTCAGGGTCAGCCCCGCCCGCTCCGCCCGCGATTCCAGCACCCGCAGCTCCGCCTCCGACACCTTGGTCCCAACAGACTTGCTCCGCACTTCACGCTTCATCGCCCACCTCGGGCGCTGATCTTCCAGGGCGCAGACGCCGAAAAGGCCGCACGGAACTCCGTGCGGCCTCGGCTAAGAAGACTGGCTGCTAAAGGAAAAACCCCTCCGCGTGCGCTCGATGGGGATTCGGCTCATCGCGTTCTCCACCGCACCCCGACACTCAAGACCACCGAAGCGCTTGCCCACTTAGACGCTGGCTATTTCAGGAAGTTACTCCACAGCAACCCAAGGTTACTCTGCAGATCCCAACTGGGGGAGACGTGTCCACCTCATTCCCATGCGAAGCATGGCGTTTTCGCTCGATGTGTCACGGATGCCAGGGGGCCACACGCAGCACAGGCCACCCGGGGGCGGCCTGTGTGGGCTTCGGCATATCGGGCCTACTTGGGCGGAAGAACCTTCATCGGCGGCGCTCCACAGTCCATGCAGATGGGCTTGACGGGCCGCGCTGAGATAGTCACGTCCAGTGAGGGCAGCATTTCGACTTTAGGGTTGGTGGGCTCATCAGTTGGATCTCCCGAAATCTTATAGTTATAGGTCACCGTGAACTGGTCGTTCACAGTGCCTTCAAACTGCCAAGTCTTGAGGTTTTCAACCGTCGGCACTTGCAAATGAGATTCTCCTGATTTTACTTCGGTTTGGACCACTCTTCCGTCCTTAACCTTTACGAGCACCACCACTGTGCCGGACAGGTGTGCCGTGCGCCACACCGGTGGATATGTGGGCAGGTCAGCCTTCAGCAGGATCGGAACTGCATCTGGCTGTCCTGCTGTAGCGCTTTGTCCGTACATTGAGACGGCGAAGAGAAGATACATCGCCGCTTGAGTCCATTTCTTCATGACATCTCCCTACTGTGGTACGGGGTTCGGGGGCGCTGGGTTCGGAGTTCTGATCTCCCGGAATTGTCTGTTTCCTGGGTTGGCGTCGGTTAGGCCGTAGCCATTAGCAGGATTCGCGAGCAGTTGCTTGATCGTGGCGTCGGGATTGGTGACCCCCTCGCCAAGAACACAAGGCCCGTCGTCACACGTTCCGAAGTTGGCCTTCACTCCCTCATCGGAGAGAATCGAATTTGAAATGCGATAAGCATTTATCTCCGTTTGAAGCTGAAAGAGGTTCTTGGAAAGGTCATAGTACCCCATCGGGGTGACAGTGGCAGCGAAACCGTCAGCGTCTTCCACATGCTCGCCTTCGTGGCCAACTGTAGTCTCTAGCTCCGCCCCTGACTGACCCGGCCGAATCGTGACGGTTGCTTCTGCGCTGAACGATCCGTCTGAGTTTTGGTGTAATCCCGTCACCGTGGTATCGCCGTTGTGACCTTTGCCCGGATCACCGAATGCCACGGTTATACCGTTCTTATCATTGGGATTGCCGTAAGCACCGGCAGCAGCCCGAATACCGGCGTTCTTGCTCTTCAGATCATGCTGCCGGGCCTTCTCAAACGCCGCTGCATTCTTCGCGCATGCTTTATCTCCGTCCGCGCAGTTCGTGACGTACAGCCCCGTGGGATCGGTGAAGCGCCGAGGATTGTTAAGTGCGTATGAGTACCGATTCAGCGACTGCGGGTTTGCAAGCCTCCCGCCCAGTGGATCAGGACTGAGAAAACGACCCGATGAACTTCCAAAATACCTGGCCCCGAAGTAATCATTGCCGGATTCAGCGTCCCGTTCTTTGCCGGTGAAGTGCAGGGGCGTGGCGTCGTCTGCGTCCGAGCAGGCATCGGGGTAGCTGGCAAGCTGGTCGCCGAAGGGCAGGCTCTGGAAGTCGGTCTCCGGCTGGCCCAGGTTGGCCGGCATGCCCGAGATCTGCATGCGCCGTGTCCCCAGCGCGTCCTCCAGATGGAAGTGCAGGGCCGGTTGGCCAGCCACCAGATCGTAGGTCCCGATCAGCTTGCCGCCCGCGTACACGTTGGTCCTCTGCCAGTTGCCCGAGCCGTCGAGCGTGCTCAACTCCTCACCGCCCATGCCGAGCACGTAGTTCTCCGTGAACTGGAATCCGTTTACCGTAGGATCGCACGAGATGGGCTGCAAGGCGGGAGACAGGCTCGGCGTGACCGTGCCCTTGGCCACGCGGTTGCCGTCGGCGTCGTAGAGGTAGCCAGTGGCGCCGCCGGTGGTAAGGCTCTGCATCGCGCAGCCCCGGCCCTCCCCATCGTAGAAGTTGTCACTCTGAAGATGCCCCGCCTGATCCTGGAATCAGCACTTGCCTCAACCCCACTTCTCGCCAGGCGAAGAGACATCCCCGGCTTGTCCAAAATCTTGCGTCGGGCACGGCCTTTCACAGCTTGCGACAGCCCCCAATGCGTCGCAGGCCAGGTTCACCCTATAGTAAGAAGCCAGCTCCTTTTCCGGCCGAACCCCCAACACTGCCTCAAATCTCACTTCTCGGCAGAGCGGGCCAGGCTCACCCCACAGCATTGTTTGGCAGGCCATAGGTGCGATTTGGGCGGATTCCTGTCCGATCCCCCAGGAAGCTAACAAAATCGTTCGGCCAATCGAGGATGCCCTGCTGGGCGTGCCAGCTTAGCGCTGTCCCGTAGCCGCCCGTGGACTTCAAACCTTGTTACCACCGCCAGCAAGCCAATCCTTTCCGTTCCACCCGTCTGGCTCTAGAATGAAAGAGACTTTCGCACGAAGGGTCCAGTTGCGCTGCGCGGCCGGTTTCCGTCCTTCTCCTTTCTGTTTAGTTCTGCCAGACTCGACTGCAAATCGCTAAGCCCGGCTCGGGCTTCTTCGTTCGACGATCTTCGTTGTCTGAATCTCCTCATGGTGCGTGACGGATACTTTTACGGACTAGCCCTCGCCGCAGTGGCCGCCGTTCTCTGGCTCTGGACCCGCAACTGGGTCTGGGCCATTCCCCCTCTGCTCCTGGCCGCCTTCTTCCTCTGGTTCTTCCGCGACCCTCGCCGCTCTATCCCGCCGGAGCGCGGCCTCATCGTCTCCCCCGCCGACGGCAAAGTCACCGAGGTCGCCCACATCTCCACTCCCGACGGCCAGCGCCTCCGCCTCAGCATCTTCCTCAGCGTCTTTGACGTACACGTCAACCGCTCCCCCGTCGAAGGCATCCTCCGCGAGGTCCGCTACAGCAAGGGCGAATACCTCAACGCCCTCAACCCCGCCTCCGCCCAACGCAACGAGCGAAACCTCGCCGTCGTCGACTGCATCGAGGGCTACCAGGTCTCCTTCGTCCAGATCGCCGGCCTCCTCGCCCGCCGCATCGTCTTCACAAGGAAACCCGGTGACCTTCTCGCGCGCGGTGAGCGCGTCGGCCTCATCAAATTCGGCTCCCGCACCGACATCCTCCTCCCCGCCCACGCCGAGCCCCTCGTCCAACCCGGCGATCGCGTCCGCGGCGGATCCTCCGTCCTCGCCCGCATCGCCACCCCCGACCCCGATCCCATGCTCGCCGCCCTCGGCGCGGAGCTGCTGGTATGACCGGCGAACAGCAGCCCTTCCTCCGCCCCTCCGGATTCCGCAACCCCCCCGGACTGCCCCGCCGCCGCCCCCGCGGCATGTTCATCCTCCCTTCCATGTTCACCGCCGTGAACATCGCCGCTGGCTTCTTCGCCATCACCCAAAGCCTGGAAGGTTCCGCCCAGCAACCCCACCATTTCGACTACGCCGCGATCGCCATCGGTCTCGCCATCCCCTTCGACGCCCTCGACGGCCGCATCGCCCGCCTCACCAATACCGAGAGCGACTTCGGCCGCGAGCTCGACTCTCTTGCCGACGTCATCACCTTCGGCGTCGCGCCCAGCATCCTCGCCTTCGCCTGGGGCTTCCGCTCCCTCCCTTCCACCATGCCCCACGACTTCCGCCTCAAGCTCGTGCAGTTCGGTGCCTTCGTCTGCTTCCTGTTCCTCCTCTGCGGAGCCAGCCGTCTGGCCCGCTTCAACATCGCCGTCAACCCCATCCCCAAGAACCCCGGCCGCCCAGGCCGCAAGTACTTTGTCGGCATGCCCATCCCAGCCGCTGCCGGCCTCGTCGTGGCCGTGGTCCATGGATTCAGCGGTGCGTTCGACCGGCCCATCTTTACCTGGTGGCTGGCCGTGACCTGGGGGCTTCTGGTCGGCTTCATCGCCTTTCTCATGGTCAGCACCTGGCGCTTCTGGAGCGGTAAGGAGATCAATCTCACCGGCCGCCAGCCGTTTCGCTGGATCGTCCTGCTTGGCGTCAGCATCTATCTGCTGGTTTTCTTTTCACGCGCAGTTCTCCTCATTCTTGCTTTCACCTATATGTTCTCCGGCGTCATCGCACGCCTCGCCTATTCCTGGCGCCGGCACCATCAACCCACTCGCAACCCCCTCCCTTCTTCCCCAGGCCCTAACGGATGACAGATCAACAAAAAATCGCCATCGTCGGCGCCGGCTCCTTACGCGGCAAGGAACTTAACGACGCTCTCGCCGATTCGCCCTTTGCCGAAGCCGACTTCGTCCTCATGGACGACGAGGACGCACTCGGCAGCCTCGAAGCTGTCGGCGACGAAGTCACCTTCATTCAGCGCATCGACCCCACCTCTTTCCGCAACGTCGACTTCGCCTTCTTCACCGGCGACGAACAGCTCACCCTCAAACACTGGCAGTCCGCTCACAAGGCCGGAGCCAGTATCGTCGACCTTTCCTTCGCCCTCGAAGGCAAACCCGGCGTCCTGGTCCGTGCGCCGTGGGTCGATGCCGAGCTCCCTCCCCTCGCCGAGCTGCCCAGCCCCGACACCCCACGCCCCGACGCCCCCGGCCTCGAAACCCCCGCCATCGTCCCCGCGCATCCGGTCGCTGTCGCCCTCGCCCTCCTCCTCGGCCGCGTTACGCAGTCCACGCCCATCCGCATCGCTTCGGCCACCGTTCTCGAACCCGCCTCCGAGTACGGCCGAGCCGCCATGGACGAACTCCATCAGCAAACCGTCAAGCTGCTCAGCTTCCAGGAGCTGCCCCGCCTCGTCTACGACACTCAGGTTGCCTTCAACACCACTCCCTCCTTCGGCGACTCGGCGAAGTTCTCCCTCGCCGCCAGCGAATCCCGCATCCGCCGCCACTTCGCTCTGCTATCCGCCAGCCGGCTCCCCGAACCCGCCGTTCAGCTCCTCCACACCCCCGTCTTCCACGGCTACGGCATCTCCCTCGCCATCGAACTCACTTCCCCCACCTCCCTCGATCAGATGGAGGCCTCCCTCGCAGGCGAGCACGTCGAAATCCTCACCGCCGAATCCGACCCACCCACCAATCTCACCGTCGCCGGCCAGGCCAACATCCTCGTCCGCGTCCGCCCCCACAACACCCGCCAGCCGGAAATCACCCGCTTCTGGATCTGGGCCGGCCTCGACAATCTCCGCTTCGCCACCCTCAACGCCCTCGCCTGCGCTCTCGAGCTCAAGCGCCTCCGCCCCTCCGGCGAAGTCCAGTAAAAACCACGCGCCGCATCCCCCGCCCCGGCCTCCGTCTTAGCTCTGCAATAACTCACGCCCCCTCAAAAAGCCCCAGCCAGGTTCACCCTGCAACAAGAAGCAAAAGCCTTTTTGATCTGACTTTCAACTGAATCCCGCTCCCGCCTCAGTACCTGAGTACCGCCCATGCCCAATTTGGGCCGCCTGACGCAAAAAACAAAAAAGGCGCCAGGTTCACCCCACAGCAAGCAGCAAAGGCCTTTTTACTCGGACTTTCAACTGAATCCGACTCCCTCCTAAGTACCTGAGTACCGCCCACGCCCAATTTGGGCACTCACGGCGCCTGACCCAGATAAACCAGGTTCACCCCACAGCAAGAAGCTAAGGCCTTTCTCACGCCACTTTCAACAGAATCCCGTCCCCGCTTGCACCTGAATAGCGAGAATGCCCATTTTGGGCCGCCACCGGCATCCCGCCGTTTCGACCCATCGCCGGGATCGCCGCCTCCTGGTGGTCAGGTCCCCGCATGCTCTCTGAGTCCTCGGTGGTGCGATTTCGCACTTTGCGTGGCAATCGCACTCAATGTGCAAAACCTGTCAAGCCCAACAGCGAATATTCTGCGAAAGTCCAAAGTAATGACCCTTGACTTACAACCCGTCGGGGACATGGGTACGCGCGCAGCGCGCCGCCGTTGTCGCAAGAAGGTTCGAAAATCACCAACCGCAACGCACCGCCCCGAACGCGGAACACCGAGCGCCGAACGCCCTCACGCCTCCGCTGAGCACTGAACGCTGTGCCCGCGTGCCCCACCCTGCTCGCGCGTGCCGTTCCAGCAGCCAATGCAGCAAACCGCGAGCCTCAAGTCACCGCCCGAACGCGGAGCGCCGAGCGCCCTCAGCCGCCCTGTGCCCTGTGCCCCGCGCCCTGCGCTGCGCCCCGCGACCTGTGCCCGGTACCATGCGCAACCCATTACCAGACAACTCCAACAAAACAAGGGTCGTCCCGGGACACACCCAGGGGAGGGGGTATCACCGAGCCGATGACTTCAGCATCTGTTCGGCGTGGCGCAGCGACGTCTCCGTCACCGTCGCACCCGAGATCATCCGCGCAATCTCCTCGGCGCGCTCCTCGGCTGTGAGCAGCCGGATCGAGGTCCGCATTCTGGTGTCCGCTCGCTTCTGTCCCTCCTGCTTCTCGACGAGGAAATGCTGATCGGCGAACGCCGCGATCTGCGGCAGGTGCGTGATGCACAGCACCTGCTGCGCGCGCGCGAGCGCCTTCAGCTTCTGCCCCACCGCTTCGGCCGCGCGGCCGCCGATGCCGATGTCGATCTCGTCGAAGACCAGCGTGCGCGGCGCCTGCGTTTTTTTCGTGCGGGTCCGGTTCGCGCCCTCTTCCACGCTGACCTTCAGCGCCAGCAGCACGCGCGACATCTCGCCGCCCGACGCGATCTGCTCCAGCGCCTGCATCGGCTCACCGGGATTGGTCGCGATCCGGCACTCGACCGTGTCCCAGCCGTGCGCGGTCCATGCAGCCTGGTCCTCGCTCGGACTCACCGCGATGGAGAAGCGCGCCTTCATCGCCAGGTCGTTGATCTGCGACTCGGCCAGCTTCTCGAGCTTCTTCGCCGCCGCGGCTCGCTCCTGGCTCAACGCCCGCGCTGCCGTTTTGTACGCCTCGGCGGCCTTGCCCAGGTCGACGCGCAGTGCCTTCAGAATCTCGTCGCGGTTCTCGATCTCGGCCAGCTTGCGCGCCGCCTCTTCGCCGAAGGCGATCACATCGGCCAGCGCCGCGCCGTACTTGCGCTTGAGCCGGTCGAGCAACGCGAGGCGGTCTTCGATCTCGGCCAGCCGCTCCGGGCTCGCGTCGATCTTCGCGGCGTAGTCGCGCACCGTCGCGGCCACGTCCTCGACCGTCGCCCGCGCCGCCGCGATCTGCTGCGCCGGCTCGGCGAACTGCGCGTCGTAACGCGCCAGCTCTTCCAGATGCTTCTGCGCCGCCTGCAGCGTCGATTCGGCCGAAGCATCGTCCTCATAGAGGACGTTGCTGACCGCGGTCGCGGCGGCGTGCAGCTTCTCGGCGTTCATCAGGACGCGCTTTTCGGTTTCGAGCCTTTCGTCCTCGCCGGCTTCGGGCGCGGCGGACTGGATCTCGCGCGCCTGGAAGCTCCACAGGTCGGCGAGGCGCAGCCGGTCCTGTTCGTCTTTCTCGAGCTCGGAGAGCCGCTCCTGAATCTCGCGCCAGCGCGAGAAGGCCGCGGCGGCCGCATCGAGCGCAACGCCGCCGAAGCGATCGAGCAGCAGCCGCTGCTGCGCCGGGTCGAAGCCGGAGACGGTTTCCGACTGCGCGTGCACCAGGGCCAGTTCCGGCCCGAGCGCCCGCAGCACCGCGACCGTCGCGGGCTGGTTGTTCACGTAAACGCGGCCTTTGCCGTCGGCGAGAATTTCGCGCCGCAGGATGATCTCGTCGGCGTCCATGTCGATGCCGTTCGCTTCGAGGATCAGCTCGGCGCCGGGCGTCGACTCGAAGACGCAGGAGAGGACGGCGCGGTCGGCGCCATGGCGGATGAGGCCGGTGGACGCCTTCTGGCCCATGAGCAGCGCCAGCGCGTCGACCAGGATCGATTTGCCCGCGCCGGTTTCGCCGGTGAGCAGATTGAGGCCCGGACCAAAACCGGCGATGGCATGATCGATGACCGCGTAGTTCTCGGCTCGGAGTTCGAGCAGCATGGGAGTTCAGGGTACAGCGTACAAGGTGCAGCAGGAAGCGGGAAGCCGGAAGGACGAACTCACGGGTGCTGATCGAGCTCAAAACTCAGCGTCGCGTCGCCCGTCGCCGCCATCACCAGCAATCGAGCCGCAACGCCATTTCCTGACAGCGGCGTCAGCGTAACCCAACCGTTGATGTCCGAAGTCGTCTGAACCACCTGCTCGCCAAGCACCGGCGCAGGAGGACAGTTGCCCTGCACTGGACAAGGCTCAGTCCAACCTTCGAGCGACTCCGCAAAGGTGACATTCGTTCCGGCGAGGGAATTGCCGAACGCGTCGGTCACGCGCAGTACAACCGGCGCAAACGCCTGACCGGCGGCAACATACTGCGAGGTCCCGCTCCATGCGACAAGAGCCGCGCTCTCCGGATGTACCGGCGTCACCGTAAAGGTCGCGCAGTTCGTCGTCCCGGCGAGGCACGCGCTGACCGTCGCGGCTGCGCTCGCACTGAACGGCCCAGCCGAAACCTCGCTCGACACGAGGCCGTTCGAATCGCTGACGTTCTGGCTGGCAACAAGGCTGACGCCCGAACTCGCCGTCCAGCTCACAGCCTGCCCGGCGATCGCAGCACCGGACGGACCGAGCACCATCGCCTGCGCCGGCCATTCGACCGTCGCACCTAGCGCGACGTACAGATTCGGTGTCAAAGCCGCAATCGACGGCGGCGCTATTCCGGTGAACTCGGCGATCACGCTGCTGCCACTGCTCAGCGAAGCGCTCACCTGCGCCAGCGCCGTCGTGTTCGGCACAATGGGCAACGTCGCCGTGCCGTCTCCCGCCGTGACCACGCTGCACGGGCTCTGCCCGCAAGCAAGGACGGCCGCACCGCCCGTGACCGCGAATGTCACCGTCACGCCTGCTGCCGGAGTTTGCGTCGTGACGTTCATCGCCCGCACCGTGAAGGGCTGCGGCACTCCGATCGCGACCGAACCCATCGGTGCGGTCAGAATCGAGATGGCGTCGTCCGCTTCGGCGTCGTAACTCACGCCACTGGCAATCGCTGCTATGCCCAGTGTCTGCGGATCCTGGACCTGGACGACAACGCTACTCGTCGCGCCATTGGAAGCGGGCGCGATGGCGACGATCGTCGTTGGCGTCACCATGCTCACCTGCGCCGCAACGCCGTTCACGGAAACCATAACCGACGGACGGAAGCCCATTCCCTGGATCACCATCTGCCCGCCAGCGACCGGCAGGCGCGCAGGCGTCACGCTGTCCGCGTAGAGAACTCGCCCGCGGTACGCATAATCCGGGCGTCCATCGCCCCGCAGGTCAGCCAGGCCGATGCGAACCTCGCTGTCGGCAATCGTCAGCACAGGCAGCGTTGTCAGACCGGGGACGTTGCCGTTGAATGGCTGCACGGTTTCGGTGACTGGCGCCGTGCCCGCAGCGTCGGTTCCGTTCCAGGCGCCGATCACGACCTGCGCCTTGTTTGCAGTGGGATTTCCGTTCTCGTCCAGAGCTTCGGCTTCCACGGTGAACTCGCGCCCACCGCGAGCCCACCATTCGAACCAGCCGGTGTGTCCGTAGCCTGTGATTCGGCCAGTCCATTCGCCGTTGACAGGAACCGCCGCCGGCGAAGCCTCGGCGCCATCGGCGCCGCTTTGGCCGTCATCGTCAGCGTCGTTGATAACGACGGTTTGCCT
>Ga0181522_10001541_pt1 | contig 14003 bp, 10 predicted proteins | sample PEATcosm2014_Bin_27_FD_121103 | JGI IMG/M metagenome (GOLD analysis project Ga0181522, IMG submission 121103) | Peatland microbial communities from MTU Mesocosm Facility, Houghton, MI, USA - PEATcosm2014_Bin05_10_metaG | ecosystem: Environmental > Terrestrial > Soil > Wetlands > Peat | place... | reverse complement strand
GCTGATCGCACCGCTCGCCGCAACTGGAAGCGATGCGCACCCCATTTTGGAGTGCGGCGGCTTGCCGCCGCTTTCGCCGAGCCGCAATGTGCGCCGACAAAACGCGCTAGGCGAGGCTCGCCTCGCCCTCTCCCGCGCTAAAGCTTCGCGCCGTTGCCTTTCTCCGCGCCCGGCGTTTACCCCGATCAAGTCGGGGCGTCTCTGCGGTTGTCCTTCCATCTTTCTCTGTGTCCTCCGTGGTAAATCTTTCGCCGTTGCCTTTGCTTACCGCTTCGGAAACTCCACTCTAACCCCAACTCGCGCCACAATCGGCAACCCCAACTGCAACACCGGCGTCGCCGCTGTGTAATACGTCGCATTAAACAAATTCTCCGCCGCCCCGTAAATCTCGACGCCCGCCCCAAGCCTCCGCGAAACCATCGCGTCCAAAACAAAAAAACTCCCCAAGGGAAACATATTCTGATCGTCATCAAACGAATTTCCAATCGCCCGACCGGTAACCGCCACTGTAAAAATCCTCGGATTCGAATACCGCGCCTGAAACGTAAACGAATTATGCGGCACCTGCGCCACCCACAATCCCACCAGCGCCGTATTCGCCGGAAACGAACTCACCTTCGAATCCACGAACTGGTATCCGCACGAAATCGTGAAATCCCGCACGATGCCAGCCGTAACGCCCAACTCCACTCCCGGCGCATTAATCCGCCCCAGATTTTGCCGTTGCCGTGTTATCAAAGTCGGTGTGGTATTCAAAGTCACATTCGCCACCGGATCCACGATCTGGTTATAGAAAACCGTCCCGTGTGCCTGCAGCTTCCCGTTGAAACCCGTCACCGCCACGCCCGCATCGCCCCCGCTCAAGTGCTCTGCGAGCAGGTTCGGGTTGTCCTCGGTCAACGTGTTCCCCTGCCGGAACGACCGGTACAGTTCATTCAAAGTCGGCGCCCGAAACGCCCGGTACACCGATGCATTCCAGGAAACGTGTTCATTCACCTGGTTCCGCAAAGTCAATCGCGGGCTGAAAGCGTTCTGCGTGCGGTCCGGAAAAATCGTATCGGTGGGCGTGCCAGGCGGCGCCACCGGCTCGCGCAAGGTTGCCGCGTTGAAATTGCTCCAGTGGTCCACCCGCGCGCTCGCCGAAAGAAACCAGCGCGGCGCAATTTGAATCAGATCCTCGCCGAAAATCCCCACCGTCCGCTGCCGCCCTCCGGAAGAAGAATCTGTTGTACCGCCGGATAGCAGCAGTTCATGGCTCGCACCGATTTCTTCGTGGTAGTCGAGCCCCGCGACCAAAGTCTGCCGTTTCCCCGCTTGCCGCGACCACACTGCGGACCAGCCCACGCCCTGCGACGGCACAGTCTGCAAATCCGTCAGCGTCTCGCTGTCGCGTCCAGTCGCAACGGCCGAAAATGTCTGGTGATAAGTCTGCGCATCCGCATAAAACCGCAGCGTTAAAGCGCCGAAAGTTCCCAGCTGCAGATTCGCGCCCAACGCTCCCTGCCCCAGCTTCGTATCGTTCCGTTGCAGAGGCGTGCCGTTGCCGCGCGTCTCGTCCAGATACCAGCCTCGCGCGAATATTTCGCTCTGCTCCCCGATTTTGCGTCCCACCATCAGGTCCGCGTTCCCGTCGCGCGACCCCGCCCGCACGTCCACCGACCCCCGCTCCGCTTGCGGCGTCAAAACATACCCGTCCGTATTAAATACTCCGCCGCCAAAGCTCGATTCCCATTTTCCTGTCTGTCCCCCGGCCCACAACGATAGATCCGGCGTATTCTGATTGCCGTAAGAAGTGTCGAGCGAAATCCCCCCCGGTTGCGTCGGACGCGAAACAAACTGCAGCACACCCCCCAAAGCATCGCTGCCGTACAGGCTCGACCCACCCTCCTGCGAAATCTCCACATCCGAAATCGCTTCCGCCGGCACGCGATCCCAGTACACCCATCCGCCAAATGGATCGTTCAGCGGAATCCCATCCTCCAGCACCAGCGCGCGGCTCGCTCCATTCGCGCCCAGCCCTCGCAACGAAACGCCCTGCGTCGTGGGATTCGCCGTGCGGCTACTCGACCTCCGGTACAGACTGAACCCGGGAACTTGCCGCAAATCATCATCGAGTTGCAGCGCGGGTGTGTCCTGTAAATCTTCCCGCGTCAGTTGCACGTCACTCACCGGCACATCGCTCACCAAAGTCGCCGCGCGATACGCCGTCACTTGCACCTGCTGGCTCACCGTCGCCGGCGCCAGAACAATCTCCACGCGCACCACCGCTTGCCCGTCCGCTCGATTCCAAGTCCGCTCAATTTTCTGAAATCCGTTCGCGCTAACCGACAATTTCCCGGAAGCTCCCGGCACATTTTCAAACGCGAACGCCCCGCCGGAACCGCTCACGCCGGAAGCAGAAAATGCAGCCGCATGCACTTCCACCTGAGCGCCGGGCACCGCGGCCCCGCTGGAATCTCGCACCACGCCCTCGATCCGCCCGCCTGCGCTTGAAATCTGCGCGCTGCGCACGGGCGTCGCCAGCAAAAGCAGTGCAAGCGCACCACCGGCAAACCCAGCGCAGGCGCGCGTTATCGTTTCGAGCGAAATTTTTCCAAGAAAAGGCAAAGCCACCCTGCCTCCACGCCTCTACACGCTGCCAAACCCACGCCGCCCGCGCGTATCATATCCCAGGCCAGAATCGGCGCCTCATCGAAGACCACCACGCGTGCCGAAGTCCAACCAGCCGTGCGGGTATGCTATCGTGTTCCAAGGTTCGCCCAGCTTCATTTCAGGAGGATTGCATGGGTACGGCGGCACAGCGTCGCAGTGATCGTGTCTCGCTGACTTTATTGCTGGAAGCTTCCGGCAAGGATCTCAACGACCAGGAATTCGCGCAACCCGCTCGCACCATGCAAATCAATCGCACCGGCGCAGTCATCCTGCTCGATCGCGACCTTCGCCCGGATCAGCATATCCTCATCAAGCGCCTCGCTCCGACCGAGAAACACCGCCAAAGCCAGGTCCGCATCGTCGGCCAATTCGGACGCCAGAAAGAAGGCTATGTGTACGGCGTCGAGATTCTTCAGCCCGAAAACGACGTCTGGGCCATCGAATTCCCGCACATCGCCGAATCCCAGGAAGCCGTCGCGCGCATGCTGCTGGAATGCACCTATTGCCATTCGCGCGAAGTTGTCTACCTTAATGAGCTCGAACTTCGCGGCTTCGAAGGCACTCGCGGCATCGCGCGCTATTGCAAGACCTGCAGCGTTCCCAGCATCTGGTCGCAAGCTCCGCACGAAAGCGAAAAAAAACTCGCCTCCCGCGCCACGCGCGGCCGCGCCGCGCAAGCTCCCGGAGAAATTCCGGCGGGCGGCGACCAGCGTGAACGAGGACGCCTGCGCATGAGAACTCGCCTCACGGCCTGCGTTCGCCAGGCCAACTCAGATGACGAACTGGCCGTCTGTGAGGACATCTCTCCGGTAGGAATGTGTTTCCGCAGCAAACGCCGCTACGAAGCGCAGGAAGCGATTGACGTAGCGGTCCCCTACACGCCCGAAGTCGCCAACATTTTCATCCCGGCCCGCGTGGTCTACTGCGAAGCATTACCCAAAGCAGGCCTCTTCCGTCACGGCGTGGAATACCGCAGGCCAGAACCACCAAAAGAATAAATTCAGCCTTTCAAGGCGAGCATAGCACCCTGAGCGTTGCTACATCTTCATCAAACATCGAGAAGAACACCTAGCGAGCCCATTTTGGAGTGCGGCGGCTTGCCGCCGCTTTCGTCGGGGTACATTGTGCGGCGAGGAAACGCGCTAGGCGAGGCTTGCCTTGCCATCTCGGGCGCAACACTTCCGCGCTCAATTGCCGTTGTTTTTGACCTTGTAGCGGCCGGTTCAGTCTCATCGAACCGGACAGCAGTTGTAGTTGGGGTTAACTTTGTAGCGGCTGCCTTTGGGCGGGCGTCTTTGACTTTGCAGTTGCCGCTGCCTTCGACCTTGCAACACTCTCGCCGAAAACTAAGCCCTAATACGCCGCCACCGGCGTGCGCTCCCCCGTCCGCCGCTGCAAATACTGCATCGCAATATTCAAATGCACATTCCCGCCCGGCGTCTCAAAACAAAGTATCGTGGCTTCCGAATCCTGCCCCGCCTTCTCGCACTGTTCTTGTGTCAAAACCTCCGGCGGCAGCACCTTAAAATGAAATCCCGCGTCATTCAGTTGCGTCACGGCATTCCCAATCACCATGTTCGCCAACTCGCAAACCGTCTCCGTGACAATCGTCGCCGAAGGATCCACCTCGGCCCCGGCCAAAAAACTCGCCACCTGCGCCGCCGCTCCCGGCTCCATATCCAGAATTACGCGCCCTTCGATCTGCCCTTTAAAGCTCACAGCCGCGGCCGTTCCCCGGCGTCGATAACCCTCCTCCTCCATCGTCAGGTCCACAATCTTCGCCGGCACCTTCATCATCTCCGCCAGCACCGCGTCGAGCGAGCCGATAAACGGCTGGATCAGATCCATCCTCATCGCGAGCTCTCCTCTGTGGCACCCACCGGAGCGGTCACGCCGTCATCATTCAGCACGTAGCGAATGATTTCGTACAACGCATCCGGCTTCACCGGCTTCTGCACGAAATGCCGCGCGCCCTTCTGCAGCGCTGCCAGAATGTTGTCCTGGTAGCCCACCGAAGAAACCATAATGATCCGCGCTTCCGGATGCTCTTGCACGATCCGTTCCACCGCCTCGATGCCTTCCATCTGTGGCATGGTGATATCCATCAGCACGATGTCCGGGCGCGTCCGCGCGAACTCCGTGATCGCCGTGCAGCCATCGCCGGCTTCTCCCACCACGTGGCCGCCGAACGACTCCACCATTTTCGCCAGGCTCTTGCGCGCGAAGACGGAATCGTCCACGATCAAGTACTTCACCGCCTGATGGTCGTTCTTCCGCGTCAATGCTTCGAACTGTTTCATCACGATCTCCTTCGTAATCCCGATTCAGTGGTAATAATGTCCGCGGCCGAATCCTGATTCACCTGCTCATTGAGCGGCCGCTCCGCGATGCACTTCGCCTGCAAGAAACTGGAAAGACTGGAAAGCGATACCACACGTCCCGCGAATCCCCGTTCGATTGCCGACCGCGGCATGCTGTCCACAATGCATGTTTCCGGGCTTTGCGCGATAGTCAGTCCGCCCGCGGCCTGAATTGCGCCCAGGCCTTCCGCTCCGTCGTCGCCCATGCCGGTCATCAGCACGCCAATGGCGTTGCTCCCGAATTCCTGCGCCACGGAATGGAACAGCACGTTCGCCGACGGCCTGTGCCCATTCACGCGCGGCTGGTCCACCAAAATCGCCACGTTGCCATGCTCCATCCGCCGCACCTTAATATGCCGGTTGCCGGGACAGACCAGCGCGCGTCCTGCCAGCAGCAAGTCTCCTGACTGCGCTTCCTTCACTTCAATCGCCGAACATTCATCCAGCCGTTTCGCGAACATTTCCGTAAATCCCTCGGGCATGTGCTGCACCACCAAAATACATCCCGGAAATTCCGCCGGCAGCTGCGAAAATAAATACTGCAGCGCGTTCGGCCCTCCTGTCGAAATCCCGATGGCCACAATCCGCGTCGGCCAATTCGGCATCGATGTCCGCCGCTGCTCCTTCTGCTTCAGCGGCGGCACCGTGATGATCATTTTCGGCGCCCCGGACGCGGCGGCCACTTTGATCTTCAGCGCCAGCTCCGCGGCGATCTGGTCCATGCGCCCGGATGCCGCTTCCGGCGGTTTGGTGACGAAGTCAAAGGCCCCGAGCGACAATGCCTTCAACGTCACCGAAGCCCCGCGTTCGGTCTGCGCGCTCACCACAATCACCGGCACGCGATGTTTGCGTGTGATCTGCCGCAGCATTTCCAGCCCATCCATGCGCGGCATGTCCAGGTCCAGCGTCACCACGTGTGGGTGCAGCTCGTCCAGCTTTCGCAAACCCACTTCGCCGTCCATCGCCGTGCCCACCACTTCAATGGATGGATCGCGCTGCAGCACTTGCGGAATCAGCTTGCGCATCAGCGCCGAATCATCCACCACCAGGACGCGGATCTTTTCACTCATGCTGTCGCTCCCACCGGCTGAATCCGCGCGAGATGTGACACCACGGCAGGAATGTTCAGAATGAGCACGATTGTCCCGTCGCCTAATATCGAAGCGCCACTCACCAACGGAGAAGTGACCAATTGGTCCTCCAACGCCTTGATGACCAGTTCTTCTTCACCCATCAGCTTGTCCACTGCCAATCCAAAGCGCCGGCTTCCCGCTCCAATCACCACCACGAAAACTCTCTTCGACCGCTCCGACGCCTGCAAATTCTCCAGGCGCTCCAGGCGCACCAGCGTCAGCACCTGCTGCCGTAGTTGAAACACCTCATGATCGTCCACGCGATGAATTTCATCCTCGTTGATGCGCGTGATCTCCACCACCGACGCGATCGGCACGGCATAGAGCCGCCCTGCCACGTGAAACAGCAGCGCCTGAATGCTCGCCAGCGTCAACGGCACAATCAACCGGAACGTCGTTCCCTTCCCAGCTTCGGTTTCAATCTCGATCGAGCCTTTCAGGTTATCCAGCGCCGACTTCACCACGTCCAGTCCGACGCCGCGCCCCGAAATCTCCGTCACGTTTTCCGCTGTGCTGAATCCCGGCGTAAATATCAAATGATTGATTTCCGCTTCGTTCATGCGCGAGGTTTCCGTCGCGCTCATCAGCCCGCGCTCGATCGCCCGCCGGATCACCTTTTCCCGGTCAATGCCGCGGCCATTGTCAGAGACTTCAATCACCACCTGATCGCCTTCGTGGTAAGCGTCCAGCCGCACCGTGCCGGTTCCTGTCTTTCCGGCCGCCGCGCGTTCGCTCGTCGTTTCGATGCCGTGATCTGCCGCGTTGCGAATCAAGTGCGCCAGCGGCTCGGCCAAGGCGTCCAAAATGCTCTTGTCCAGATCGGTGTTCTGCCCCGCAATTTCCAGCGCAATTTCTTTGCCGCGTTGCTTGGCCACGTCGCGCACGATCCGCGGAAATCTTCGAAACAACTGCTCGACCGGTACCATGCGTATTTTCATCACCGATTTCTGCAGTTCGTTCAGAATCCGTGATTGAAAAGCCAGCGCATCCGAAAACTTCCCGCGCAGCGCATCCTTCGCAAACCGCCGCTCAAATTCCGCGATCGTCCGCTGCAGCATGGATTTCCCGATGATCAGCTCGCCCACCAGGTTCATCACCGTATCAATCCGCCCCGCGTCCACGCGCAGCGTATTCTCTGCCACCGCGTGTGCCAGACCTGCAGGCGCGCTGGACGACTGCGCCTCATCCTCTTCTTCTATTTCGCCGGTATCCACCGGCTCGGAGCCAACACTTGCGGAAACAGCCGCTGCTTCCGACTCCACCAGAATATCCAGCACGTCCCGCGGCCCCGTCTCCATCAGCGGAATGCGATTCACGGAAATCTGCGCCACCACCGAAGGTACCTGGCAGCGCTTGCGGATCCAATCGGCCGGCTTAGTGCTCGCCAGTGCCGCTTCCAGCAGGCCGCCGCTCACCACTTCGGAGCTGCTCTCCGGACGCAGCGCCAGAACTTTCCCCGCGCGCTCCAGCGCCTTCTTCGCAAGTTCATACGCCGCGGCGGGCAACACCGCCTCACCCGCTAGATGCATCGCCACTTGATAAACCGTTTCGCCGCGCCGGAACGATTCCGCGATCAGCAGTCGCTCGTATTCCGTCCAGCTGAACGTCGCCGCCTGTTCTTCCAAGGATTTGTCGCGCCGCGCCGTCGCGGGTTTGTGCAGCAGCTTCTGCACATATTCTCGCAAGGCGCCGCCGTCCGGCGGCTGCAGATTGCTGCGATACGCAGCCAGCATGTCGCGGAAGGTGTCGGCGGCCGTCAGCACCACCTCGGCAATCAGTCCGGCGTGCTCCTTTACCAGGTCCGGAGTCAAAACATCTTCCAATTCGTGCGCCAGTTCACTGAGCTCGCGATAGCCGCAGGCAGCGGAATCTCCCTTCAACGTGTGCACAGCTCTCCGCACGCTGCGCAGGCTTTCCTTGTCGTTGGGCCGTTCCTCCAACGCCAACCCCGCATCGTTCATCGCCTGCAGAATTTCCTCCGCGCTCTCGAAAAAAAGATCGCGAAGTTCCGAAGCTCGATCGTCGGGTGAAAACGTCACTGCGGCCCCTCGATGCGCTGGTACACCGTCGCGTTGTTCTGATGAATCATGTGAAATCTTTTCGTCAGGCCAAACAAGCTTTCCGCATGTCCCACAAAAAGATAGCCTTCCGGATTCAGGCAACGATGAAATTTGTCAATCAAACGTTTTTGTTCCGCCTCGTCGAAATAAATCATCACGTTGCGGCAGAAAATCGCATCATTACGTTGCGGCAGGTATTCGGTTTTCAAATTGTGAAAGTCAAATTGCACCAGGCTCTTCAGCGCCGGCTTTACCGAATATTTGTCGCCCACCTTATCGAAGTAGCGCAGCCGGCAGGTGTAGTCCACCGTTTCCATTTGCGCTTCGGTGTAAATACCCTGTTGCGCAGTCAGCAAAGCGGAATAGCTGATGTCCGAAGCGACAATCTCGACTTTCCACGGCGGAGGAATCAACGGCTTCGGCGTCGGCATCTCAAACGGCAGCGGATTCCGCAGGTAGTAATAAGCCAGCGCATCGCAAATCAAAATCGCCAGCGTGTAAGGTTCCTGGCCCGTGGAACACCCGGCGCTCCATATGCGCAGTGACCAATCGCGCCGCTCCTGCTTGCGCCGCAAGAGCTCTTCCAGCACGTGTTTTTGAAACAGCTCGAGCTGCGGACGGATCCGAAAAAAACTCGTCTCGTTCACCGTCAGATTTTCCAGCAGCGCCACCAGCTCCTGCTTTCCTTCACGGCTCGTCAGCAGCCGGTAATACGTATAGAACGAATCCATCTGGCAGGCTTTCAGCCGGCGTTGCAGCCGGTCGCGCAGGAAATGCGTGCGTCGTTCATCGAAGTACATGCCGCATTCCTGATACACCAGCGTCTGCAGGAGCTTCAATTCGGGTTCTGTGAGCGGAACCTGTGCTGTGAGTGTGGACATTCGCTCCTCGTCGATTTCGTTCCCGCGCCGGTTCGCTGGCGCCAGCGGCCAACACCAGCGCGAGCGGCTTATACTAGACGCGTGCCAGGTTGTCCGCGGCCAGGGCTGAGGCGGAATCGGCCGCGTCTTCCAGCCGGCGCAGCTCTCCGCGCTGCAGAATCTTGCTCAGATCGAGCATCATCACCAGCCGTCCGCGGAGCTTTCCCACCCCGGTGATGTAATTCAACTCGCCCTCTTGAAACACCGAATGCGGCGCTTCAATATCCGAGGGCGGAATTTTGATTACTTCCGAAGCCGAATTCACAATCAATCCGATGGCCCGGCTTTCCAGCTCCACCACCACAATTCTGTTCCGCTTGCTGGCCTCGATCACTTTCTCGCCAAATCGCTTGCGCAGATCCACCACCGGAATAATCCGCCCGCGCAGATTGATCACACCCTCGATGTAATCCGGCGCGTTCGGCACCGACGTAATTTCCGGCACGCGCACGATTTCCCGCACCATCGCGATCGGCAGTCCAAATGTCTCTCGCCCGATCCGGAATCCTACGATTTGGATGTCTTTGTCCATGTTGTTTGTCTAAACGCTCTAGGAACGCGAAACTTCAGCATATTCCGCGGCAGCGTGCCGCTCATTCTCGCCGCCACCGCTGAAAGCGCCGCCCGGTCCTTGCCGCCGCCCGAATTGCCGCCGGCCTTCCGGAAAGGCCTCGTCCAGCACGAAACGGTCCATGGACTCCAGCAGCACGCGCGAAAGCTTGGACATCTGCTCGGCCGCCGCAGCCAATTCCGTCGAGCTCGATGTGGACTGCTGCACCAGCTCCCGCATCTTCTCCATGGCGCGCACCACCGCCTGCGAACCCGAAGCCTGCTCTTCGACTGAAGAATTGATCTCCTGCGTGATTTCGGTCAGCCGGTTCGTCGCCTTCGCGATCTGCGATGAGCCGCTGGATTGTTCCGTGGTAGCCGCGCCGATTTCCTGTGAGAACTTGTAAACCTCCGACACCACGTCCGAAATCTTTTCCAGCGCGAAACTCAGGTCCTTATTCAACAGCAAGCCTTCCTGCACCATGGTCGTGCTCTTTTCCATGTTGTCCACGGCTTCGCGTGCTTCTTTCTGAATGCCCTGAATCAATTCGGAAATTTCCTTTGTGGATTGCGTGGATTTTTCCGCCAGCTTGCGCACTTCTTCGGCGACGACGGCGAAACCCAATCCGTGCTCGCCGGCGCGCGCCGCTTCAATCGCCGCGTTCAAAGCTAGCAAATTGGTTTGTTCCGCCAGATCATCAATTACTTCAATGATCTTGCCGATGTCGTCTGCGCGCCGGCCCAGCACATCAATAATCTCCGCCGAAGACTGAATCGCGTGGCTCGTGCGGTTCAATCCCTCGGTGGCCTTGTTCATCGTCACCATGCCGGTTTGAACTTCCTCGCGCGACCGGTGCGATATGTCCACCAGCAACTTCGCCGTATCCGCCACCCGCTCGATCGAAGTCACCATCTGATCGATCGAAGCCGAAGTCTCCGCGACGCTCGACGCCTGCACCTGCGTATTCTTCACCACGTTCTGCACGTTGATGCTCATCTCGTGCATCGTGCTGGTCACTTCGTCGATCGCAGACGCCGCCTGCACGCTCACCTTCGCCGATTCATCCGAAGCGCTGGCCATCTGTCCCGATCCACTCGCCACTTGCGCGGCGCTGTCGCGCACCTGCCGCACCAGATCCCGTAACCCGCGCGTCATCTGCGCAAATGCTTTCGCCATCGTGTCCTGCTGCGACCTCGGCTGCACCGTCACGGAAAGCTGCCCCTCCGCAATCGCCGCCGAAACCGCTGCCATATCCTTCAAATGCACGATCATCTTGTTGAAGTTTTCCGCCAGCACGCCCACTTCATCGTCGCGGTGGGTATCGATGGACTGCTCCAGGTCGCCCGTCTCGCCAATTCGCCGCGCTACCTCAATCAAATGGTAGATCGGCTCCTTGATGGACTTCGCCGTGTAGAAAGCGATCAGCAATCCCAGCAGCACCGCAAGTAGTGTGCCTGCGGTGGTAATGGCAGTGCTCCAGGTCGTAGCCGCTTGCGCCGAACTGTTCGAATCGTCCAGCGATTTATGCACGGTGTTATCAGCCTGATCGAGCATCACCGTGGACTTGCTCACCCACGAAGCGGGATCGTGCTGCAGGTAATAAATCTGCAGATCGGAAACGGTAGCGTCTCCGGCGTCCACCTGGTGCCGCTTCGCGATCATCGGCTTCGCGAAATTTTCCGACCAGCTCGTTTCCGTGTCTCCCACCTGCGCCAAGGCGTTGCGCAGGCCGGGATCCGTCGTTTTGCTTTCTGCGTCTTTCAGCAGCGCCAGCAGATCTCCCACGCCCTTGTTGGTCTTGTCTTCATCACGCAGATCGCCGCTGAGCAAATAGTTGCTCAGATACAGGCGGTCCTGCATCATCTGAGAGCGCGCATTGTCGATCGCCTGCTTCGCCGACAGCGTGGCCTTCACCGTGTCCTGCGCGGTGTACTCGCGGCGCACCGTGATCACGTTGATAAAGAACAAAACCAGCATGATCGATAAAATCGCGCCAAATCCGAAATAGAGTTTCTTCCCGATTGTCATGAGAAATGCCTCCGCTCCCCGCCTGCAACCGCAGTCGCAGGCCCCCAGTTACGCCCGCTCAGTTGTGTCCTGAGAAATCAAACTCGATCACTTCCATCGATTCTTTGGCAGCCGGCTCAAATCGCCATTTCTTCAATGCGTCCTGTGCGGCGCCCACCAGCAGCGGGCTTCCGCCGATCACTTTGGTGTTCGTTACCTTGCCGTCGGCGGAAATTGTTGCTTCGATTTTCACTTTGCCGGTCGCGTTCATCTGCCGCGCCAGTTCGGGATAATCCGGCAGCGTCTTCGTCTTCACTTTTCGTTTTGCCGTGTCCGCCGAATTTTCCTGAGCGCTTCCTTGCGGAACGGCTGCCAGTGATGCCCCCAAAATCATTGCTAATCCAAATCCCAGCAGTCGTTTCTTGCCGTTCATGCGTGCGCCTCCTCAATCGAGGGAAGGGTCCCGCATCGGAAATTGCAATGAGGCTGCCATCGGGAAAGTGTTCTGCGGTTACGTTGAAAATTCGTCAACGTGCCTCGTATGCGTAAGAATACACGGCATTTAACTAGCCGACCGCTCGCTTCCTTTGCGGCGCACTGCGAGCCCCTTTGTCTCAAATCCCCGCCTCGACCTTGCGCGGCGTCTCAGCTTGCGACGTAGCGAGATTGTCCATTAAGGCAACTGCCGCCGCCCCTTCGCTTGACTCAAATTGAGAACACGCCGTAACGTCTTTCTCGTATAGGCGTAGCGCGCGCAGTGCCCCCTAGACCTCCATGCGTGCACTAAAAAGAAGTCGCGATGTCTCACCTCGTCTCAATGGCTCCTTCGAGAGCCTGCTCGCGCAGTTCTCCGCCACCACGCTGGAGCTGAATCCATCTCTCGGCACCGCGGAATTCTCACGGCGTCTCACCGCACGCGCTGCTGAAATGCTCGGCGCACGCGCTGCGGTCCTCGCCATCGCCAGCGACGCCGAATGGGAAATCGCTGCGCTCAGTGGCCCCGCGCACCGCTGGGATCCCATGACGCAGCATCACCTCGCCTCAGTCCTCGCCGAACAAGCCCGCGTTCCTGGCGAAAAATTGCGCGAAGGCTCCGCCCTAATGTTGTTGGGTCGTGGTCTCGCTGAAGCACTGGTGTGGGAAGAGCTCGTTCTCGCTCGCCTCTCCGGCAGTGAAGGTGAATTGCTCGGTGTGCTGTGCCTGGTAGATGTGTCGCGCGAACTTTCCGCTACCGAACGCCAGCTGCTCGAAGCTCTGGCAGGTCACGCCGCCATGGCGCTGGAAAATGTCCGGCTTTTCTCGCGTGTTGAGCAATCACGCAAGCAATGGGTCGAAGATTTCGACGCCATTTCCGACTTTATCGTCGTTCACGACGCCGGAAATCGCGTCCTGCGCCTGAATCATGCCCTGGCGGAATCGCTCGGACTCCGCCCCACCGAAGCCATCGGCTACGAAATCGATCGCCTCGAGATACTGGATTCGCCGCCCAAGGAAGGGCATTGCCCCTTCTGCCGCAATCCGCGCCTGGCGCACGAGGAATACATCCACGAGGCCGCCGAGCGCACTTTTCTGATTTCCGCCTCCCGCATTCACAACGCGCAAGGCAACGACTGGCGCACCATCCACGTAATGAAAGACATCACCGATCGCCGCATCGCCGAACGCCGCTATCGCCGCGAGCGCGATTTCAACAAGAACATCCTTAACAACACGCAAAGCATGATTCTCGTCCTCGATACCGCCGGTCTCGTTAGTTACGCCAACCGCCGCTGCTTCGAAGACGGCTATCGCGAACAGGACCTCCTCGGACGGGCGCTCGTCGACATGGTTCCGCCCGCGCGCCGTCCTCTGCTCGCTGAAGCTCTGGAACGCACCCTGCAAGGTGCCGCGCTCGATAATCTGGAAATCCCGCTCTTCCGCGGCAGCGGAACCCCCGGACAATTTTCCATCAGCCTCAGCCCCATGCGCGACGAGCAAGGCGAAATCAACAGTGTGGTCGTGGTCATGACGGACATCACCGACGCCGCCAGCCTGCAAGCAAAACTAATGCACACGGAAAAAATGGCCGCGCTCGGTCAACTCGTCTCCGGCGTGGCGCACGAGGTAAATAATCCGCTGGCCGCGATCGTCGGCTTCACCGATCTCCTGCTCGAAAATCCCGCCGTCCCGGCCGACGCCAAAGAAGAGTTGCAAGTGATCCTGCAAGAAGCCCAGCGCACGCGCGTCATCGTACAAAATCTGCTCAGCTTCGCGCGCCAGATGCCCGCGCAGCGCGAGCCCGCGCAAGTAAACACAATCCTCAAGCAAACAATGAAGCTGCG
>Ga0181522_10001539_pt1 | contig 14013 bp, 15 predicted proteins | sample PEATcosm2014_Bin_27_FD_121103 | JGI IMG/M metagenome (GOLD analysis project Ga0181522, IMG submission 121103) | Peatland microbial communities from MTU Mesocosm Facility, Houghton, MI, USA - PEATcosm2014_Bin05_10_metaG | ecosystem: Environmental > Terrestrial > Soil > Wetlands > Peat | place... | reverse complement strand
GACGGCGTGAAGCATCGCGTGATCCCGCGCGACTTCCAGCTCGACGCCGTCCGCGACCTGCCGCTGCATGTGGATTTCATGCGGCTCGGCGAGGGCGCGACCATCCGCGTCAACATTCCGATCCATGTGCGTAATGCCGACCTGTCGCCGGGCGTCAAGCGCGGCGGCACCGTCAGTATTGTCACGCATACGGTCGCTGTGCGTTGCCGCGCCGATGCGATCCCGGCTGGCATCGAGGTCGATATCGGCGAACTCGAGATCAATCACTCGAAGCACCTAAGCGACATCACACTGCCCGAGGGCGTGGGTGCGGTGGAACGCCGCGACATTACCCTTGTCACAGTGGTGCCGCCGTCAGGCTATGCGGAAGAAATGAAGGCGGCCGCCGAAGCTGCCGCCGCCGCTGCGGCCGCTGCCGCCGCTGCTGCCGCCGCTGGTACGCCCGCCGAAGGCGCCGCGCCCGGGGCCGCTCCTGGTGCCGCTCCTGGCGCGGCTCCGGGTGCCGCGCCCGGCGCTGCTCCTGGTGCTGCTCCCGCCGCCGCGCCGACGAAGAAGTGAGGTCTAGCCTCGCGGGACAATGCCGATGCTGCTCCTGGTGGGACTTGGCAATCCGGGAGCACGATATGCCGGCAACCGGCACAATATCGGCTTCATGGCTGTGCAAGAGATCGCCAAGCGCCACGGTATTGGACCGTGGCGCCGGCGCTTTCAGGGCGTGACGTGCGAGGGCCCGATCGCCGGCGAGCGCGTGCTCCTGCTGCTTCCGGGCACCTATATGAATGAGTCCGGGCGCGCGGTCGCCGAGGCTGCGCATTTCTACAAGCTGCCGTTAAAAGACATCACGGTGTTCCACGACGAGATCGATCTGCCGCCGGCGAGAGTGCGTGTGAAAATCGGCGGCGGCATTGCCGGCCATAACGGTCTGCGCTCAATTTCCGAACATGTCGGCAACGACTACCGGCGGGTGCGCATCGGCGTCGGTCATCCCGGCAACAAGGATCTGGTGCAGCACTATGTGTTGAGCGATTTCGTCAAGAGCGAGAACGGCTGGGTGGAAGCGGTGATTGCAATCATTGCGGAGAATGCCGATCTGATTGCCCACGGCGAAAACGCAAGCTTTCAGAACAAGGTTCACCTCGCGATGGAAGCAAAAGGTTTTGGCGAGACCGTGCCGATCAAGGGCGAATAGAAATCCATGGGATTTAAATGCGGCATCGTCGGCCTGCCGAATGTCGGCAAGTCGACTCTGTTTAACGCGCTGACCGAAACCGCGGCGGCGCAGGCGGCAAATTATCCGTTCTGCACCATCGAACCGAATGTCGGCGAGGTCGCGGTGCCGGACCGGCGGCTCCAAACGCTGGCCGAACTCGCCAAGTCAGCCGAGATCGTGCCGACGCGGCTCGCTTTCGTGGATATTGCCGGTCTTGTGCGCGGCGCATCGAAGGGCGAGGGGCTCGGCAATCAATTTCTCGGCAATATCCGCGAAGTCGATGCCGTTGTGCACGTCGTGCGCTGCTTTGAGGATACCGACATTACCCATGTCGAAGGCCGTATCGATCCGGCTGCGGACATCGAAACCGTCGAGACCGAACTGATGCTCGCCGATCTCGAAAGCCTGGAGAAGCGCGTCGACGGCTTGAGCAAAAAAGCCAAGGGCGGCGACAAGGAGGCAAAGGACAGCCTCGACCTCATCACCCGCGCGCTCACGCTGCTCCGCGACGGCAGGCCGGCGCGGCTGGTCGAACGTAAGCCGGAGGAGGAGAAGGCATTTCATACACTCGGGCTGCTGACCTCGCTGCCGGTGCTTTACGTTTGCAACGTCGATGAGGCTTCCGCGGCGGCCGGCAATGAATTTTCCAAAAGGGTTGAGGCGCGAGCGGCGAAGGAAGGCGCGGCCGCGATCGTCATTTCCGCCCAGATCGAAGCCGAGATCGCCGTGCTGTCACGCGACGAACGCAACGATTACCTCGCCGCGGTCGGGCTTAAAGAGGCCGGTTTGGATCGGCTGATCAGCGCCGGCTATGGGCTCCTGCATCTGGTGACGTTTTTCACCGCCGGGCCGAAAGAAGCGCGCGCCTGGACGGTTACGCGCGGCAGCAAAGCGCCGCAGGCCGCGGGCGTCATCCACACCGATTTCGAAAAGGGTTTCATCCGCGCCGAAACCATCGCCTATGAGGATTACGTGGCTTGCGGCGGCGAGGCCGGCGCGCGCGACGCCGGCAAGATGCGGCTTGAAGGCAAGGATTATGTGGTGCAGGACGGCGACGTCATGCACTTCCGCTTCGCGAACTAGCCATGACCGACCCGGCCGCTAGTGGCGAAATCCGCCGTGATTTCTGATCGCGCCGAGATGCTCGTTGATGCGGAAGACGATGAGCACGAATTCGGCAATGATGCGCGCCATGATGACGCCCATAAAGGCACCCAGCACGCTGACAATGAGCAGGATCATTCCGACGAAGGGATTATACGCCATGGTTGTGAGCGAACTAACTACGCCGGCGAAGCCGAGCAGAACGGCGATGACCACGGCGAGCCAGTAGAACACCTTGATGACGGTGGGCGTCACGAACCGTTCCCACTGGAACAGGTCGCCGAGGCCAAACATCAAGTCCTCCTCGCAAAGTGCGCGCGATTCCCTAAGGCGCGTGCAGACTGCACCGCGCAAATGCGGCGGTCAATCGAGGCCGCCGCGCGATTGACGGCTCCCGCCGTGACGTTTAGTTGAAACAAAAAGTCGCAGGGAAGGAAATGCGCAGAATCGCCTGGGGGGACGTCGCCGCGCTGAAACCGGAAATATCCGGTGAGCAGCGGCGCGCTCTGTCGATCGCCGGCGTCGCGCACGCGCTGCAAGACGGTTATACGGATCTCATCTACATCATGCTGCCGATCTGGCAGAGCGAATTCGCGCTCAGTTACGCGGCGCTCGGCGTGCTGCGCAGCGTCTTCGTCGGCACCATGGCGTCCCTGCAAATTCCGGCGGGTTTTGCCGCTGAGCGGTTCGGCGCCGGCGCAATTCTGGCACTCGGCACCGCGTTGGCCGGTCTCGGTTACTGCTTCGCCGGATTGAGTACCGGCTTCTTCATGCTGCTCGTTACCCTGTTTATCAGCGGGCTTGGCGCCAGCACGCAACATCCCGTGGCGTCCGCGCTTGTCGTCCGCGCCTTCGCCGGACCGCGGTCGCTGAAAGCGCTCGGCACTTACAATTTCGCTGGCGATCTCGGCAAGATGACCGTGCCCGCCGTGCTGTCTCTTATGCTTCTCGCGATGCCGTGGCGTCTGGCCCTGCCGATTCTCGGCAGCATCGGCATGATTGTGGCGGTGGTGATCTTCATCGCCGCGCCGCGTGCCGGGCGCGTCGCGCCCGGCACGGAGGCGGAGCCTGGAACCGCGAACGACCGCAAACGCGATCCCGTTTCCTTCCTGTTGCTGCTTTCCATCGGCATCATCGACAGCGCAACCCGCATGGGATTTTTGCTGTTTCTGCCGTTTGTCCTCAAGGAGAAAGGCGCGACCGTTCAAACCATCGGTCTGGCCTTGACGCTGGTATTCGCCGGCGGCGCGGCGGGGAAGCTTGCGTGCGCTTTTATCGGCGCGCGCATCGGGGCGATAGGAACGGTCTGGCTGACCGAAGGCTGCACCGCGGCTGCTATTCTCGCGCTGATCCCATTGCCGCTTGGGACGGCGCTCGTGCTGTTGCCGTTTCTCGGTATTGCGCTCAACGGCACCTCCTCGGTTCTGTACGGTTCGGTGCCGGAACTCGTCGCGCCGCAGTGGCGGAACCATGCGCTGAGCATTTTTTACACCGGCACCATCGGCTCCGGTGCGATCGCGCCGGTGCTGTTCGGCCGGGCGGGCGACGTATTCGGCATCTCGCACGCTTTGCTGCTGGTCGCAGTACTCGTCATGGTGACTTTGCCGCTCGCGGCGCTGCTGCGCCGCGCCATGGCGCGCGTGTAAGGTGCCGCGGCGGCGCCGACGCGGCGAATTTGCGGCGGCGGAACCCGGCTGCCTGTAACCCGATTTACTCAAATCGATACAATTTTTCTTCCACAACAACGGCCGATCAGGAACGACCGGGGCACAAAAGCGTTGGCTGTTGGCTTGGGTCTTTGTTCCGGCATGGCGCCCGAACGTCCTATGCGCATGGAGTAAGCCATGAGATTGCCGATTTCTTCCGCCGCGCTCGGTCTGGCGCTGGTCGCCGGCGCACCTGCCGCGCACGCGCAAACCATGATCACGTCAGGGCCGATGGTCACATATCCAGCCGCGACCGTCGTGCAGACGACCGAAACCGTGCGCACGGTGCGGCCTTGGACGCGCTTTAGCCACCGACAGGTCGTAACGACACGAACAACCACGCAGCAGTTCATGCCTGCGCGGACGGTTATGGCCCGCACCTTCGCGTCTTCCCCGCAGCCACTCTATGATGAGGTGACGCCTGCGCCGTATGCGACCGGTCCACGGCCGCTCTATGACGAAGTGGTTTCGGCGCCATACGCGACCAGTCCGCGGCCGCTGTATGACGAAGTGGTATCGGCGCCGCCCGTGGCGCAGAACTATGCCGAGACTTATAACTATCGCTACATTTACCAGCCTGACCGCATCCTGGTGATCGATCCGAATACCGGCGTCGCGATCCAGGCTATCCCACGCTAGGCGCGATTAACCGAAATGTATGACGCGCGCGCCGCCTGACAGCGTTCAGGCGGTGCGCGCTGTCATTAGTGGAAAGCGGAAGAAGATTTCTCGCCGATAATTGGCGTGAAAAGCGGTGCGAGAATAATTGACAGACCCCTGACCCTGGCGGAGCAATACGGAGCCATCCGCGGCCGGTCAACCGGTGCACATGACTGGGCAGCGCTGGTTCCACGCCGCAGCCGTGTTATAATCGCCAGGTTTCGATCCACGGAGCGCTGCGATGATTCTTCCCCCGGCTCTGCTGCTCGGCGCGCATCTCTTGATGCCGGTATCCGACAGCGTTCCCACGCTGAATGTGGAACAGGTCTGCCAAGGCATTGCGCAACAAGGCGGCGTCTCTTTCCACGACACCGATATCAACGAAGAAAAGCAGAACTGTCTCGACAGCGAGCAAGCCATCCGCGGCGAACTGGAGAAGGAATGGCCGACCTTCGCGCCGGCCGACAAGGTCGCCTGCACCAATGAATCGAAGATGGGCGGCGATTCGAGCTATACTGAGCTGATTACTTGCCTGGAAATGGCGCGCGACGTTCGCGAATTGCAGAACGGAGGCGACGTGCCTGCTGCCAAACCGGCGGCGCCGGCATCTGCGCACAGCGCTCCGGCGGCCGCGACACCGGTCCCTCCAATCACTCCGGCGCCCTCGCCCGCCGCGCCGCCGGCGGCAACGCCCGCTCAGCCGGGTCAGCGGCTGTAAGCGGCGCGAAAGACTTTTTCGGTTTTGGTTCGCTAATAGCCGATCAGGACTTCGCTCACGGTCGGCTTGACTGCGCGCAGGTCGGCATCGGTGGAACTGAATTCCTTGTCCGCGGTGATCGCGCCGATCGCGTCCGCTGAGGCTTTCGGATCGGCTTTCAGACTCATGCCGGATTTACAGCCGCCAGGCAGGTCGGACAGCGCGCCGCCATCCCAATCGCTCACTGTGGCCACGCCGTTTTTGTCAAAACCTTTGACCTTGAACGGCTTCTTATTGAGTTTTTCGAGCTGCGCCAGTGTAAGCCCGAGCTTCATGCCGCCCGGCGCGGTCCAGGTCGATTTACCGTTGATGACGATGAGATAAGTGCCGGTGCGGGCGGCGGGATTGGACCACCACACTTCGAGCCGCTGTTTCGGATCGCTGGCATAGAGCACGGTTGCCTGTGCCTTGGCTCCGCCATCCGCGTCGACATCGCCGAAGGTCACGTTCTTGGCGTCGTAGGTCATGGCAAGCCGAAGATGGCTGGAGTCCTTGGCGAATATGCCGCTGCAGGCGACGACACGGGACTTCGTGGAAAACGGCTTTACTTCAGCGGCAGCGGTATGTGCTGCAGCTGGGTGCGCGGGCTTGGCTGGCGATGCGGTGGGTTCCGATGCGGCTCCCGGCATCGCTTGCTTCATCTGCGATGGGGCGAGCTGATCTTCGGTGCTGAGATTGGGGTCTGGTTGCACGCCATTTTGCTGCGCCGATAATGGGTCAGTCGCCGCAAGACCAAACGCCGATGCAATTATGAAGCCCAGCGCCGCGCCACTCCAACGTTCAGGCATCACACTCTCCCATCATTCGACCCCTCGGGTACCATAGCATGTCCGACGCGCGGGCTGCGCGGCTGGGCGCCGCACATTTTTTGAGCTTTTGGATATTTTCTTTGTGCTTTCGGCGGCTTACTGAACTAGAGCTCGCTGCGCGAGCTGAGACTGGTGGAGCCAGGCGGAGTCGAACCGCCGACCTCTTGAATGCCATTCAAGCGCTCTCCCAACTGAGCTATGGCCCCTTCAGGGATCAGTTTATCAGTAGTCGGTAATCAGAAAACGCATGCCGCGGCTTTCTGATTGCTGATTACTGGCTCCTGATTATCCTTCCTCCTCGTTTTCGATGTCGCCACCGATGATGTCGGTGACATCGGCATCTTCCTCTTCCTGCTCCTCGATGAAGGTGGAATCGTCATCGTCGATTGTCTCTTCAATCTCGACTTCTTCCTCTTCGGCGCCGGGCTCGCCGGCGACCGGCGCCTTCTTGGTGGTACCCTGCGCTTCGGCGTCAGCCTCTTCGAGCGAGACAGTCTCGACCTCGGCTGGTTCCGGCACGACGACTTCCTCGACCGGGGCCGGCGGGCGCGGCACGACCGGCGCTACCGGTTCAGGCCGCCCACGGGTCACGACCGGCGCAACCACATACACGGTGCTGCATTTCGGGCAGTGAATCGGATCCTTGTTCAGATCGTAGAACTTGGCGCCGCAATTGGCGCAGAGCCTCTTGGTACCGAGTTCGGCCTTGGCCACGGTCCGCATCCTTTTGCGAATTAGGGTGCTTCACTTGGCTAGTCACGGCGCGCCTGTCAATAGTCGATCGGTGGCGCGCGGCACGCCGCCAAAGCCTAAAAACGGCGAGATGACGGGCCGCTGCGGCCCATGATAGAGGGCGCTCGTAACAACGCCGGCTAAAAGCGCCGGTTGGATCAGAACCCTATGCCCACCAGTCGCGTTCCGCTTACCGCCCGCCGCAACGGCCCGCTCGCCGGGACTGCGCGCGTGTCGGGCGACAAATCGATTTCGATCCGGGCGCTGATCCTCGGCGCGATGGCGGTCGGGGACACCCGGGTCAATGGCCTGCTTGAAGGCGAAGACGTCTTGCACACGGCTAATGCTTTGCAGGCGCTCGGTGCCCGCATCGAGCGCACCGGCGAGCGGCAATGGTCGATCCACGGCGTCGGTGTCGGCGGCTTTGCCGAACCCGCGGCTGCGCTCGATTTCGGCAATTCAGGAACCGGCTGCCGGCTGGCGCTCGGCGCGGTCGCTGGTTGTCCGATTACAGCAACATTCGATGGCGATGCGTCGCTGCGAAGCCGACCGATGCAGCGGGTGCTCGATCCGCTGCAACGCATCGGTGCGCACGCGGTCAGTTCGGCCAATGGCCGTTTGCCGCTGACGCTTGCCGGCGCGCACGATCCCATGCCGATCGTGTTCAAGCCGCCCGTACCCTCGGCCCAATTGAAATCGGCGACACTATTGGCCGGTCTTGCGGCGCCCGGCGAAACGGTGGTGATCGAAGCCGAACCGACGCGCGATCACACTGAGAAAATGCTCACCCATTTCGGCGCCGAGGTTCGCGTCGAACCGGAGGGGGAAGGGCGCCGCATTACGCTCACGGGTCAGCCGGAACTGACGCCGCGGCCTGTCGTGGTTCCCGCCGATCCGTCTTCGGCAGCCTTTCCGCTTGTTGCCGCGCTCATTGTCCCCGGTTCCGAAGTGATCCTAAGCGGCGTGATGATGAATCCGCTGCGTACCGGACTTCTCATCACGCTTGGCGAGATGGGCGCGAAGATCGAGCGGCTCGATGTGCGCAATGAAGGCGGCGAGGAAGTCGCCGATCTGCGCATTCGCGCCGGCGCGTTGCGCGGCGTTGAAGTGCCGGCAGTGCGCGCACCTTCAATGATCGACGAATATCCTGTGCTCGCGGTGGCGGCGGCTTTCGCCGAAGGACCGACGGTGATGCGCGGATTAAAGGAACTGCGCGTCAAGGAATCCGACCGGCTTGCTGCCACCGCCGCACTCCTTCGCGGCAACGGGGTTGCCGCCGATATCGACGGCGACGATCTTATCGTGCACGGCGCCGGCCGCGCCGCGGGCGGCGGCACGGTCGCGACCCATATGGATCACCGCATCGCCATGGCGGCCATTGTGCTCGGGCTTGGCAGCGAGCGGCCGGTTACGATTGACGATGGCACTTTCATTGCAACGAGTTTCCCGGGTTTCGTGGAATTGATGCGTTCTTTGGGTACGGATTTGACATGATTATTGCCATTGACGGACCGGCGGCCTCGGGCAAGGGCACGATCGCGCGTCAGATCGCGGCGGTATACGGGTTGCATCATCTGGATACGGGCTTGCTTTACCGTGCCGTCGCCAAAGCCATGCTCGATGCCGGCTATCCGCCCGACGATGCCCCACGCGCTACTGAAGCCGCAATTGCGCTCGATCCGACCAAGTTCGACGAACATGCGCTCAAATTGGCGCCGATCACCGAGGCCGCTTCGGTGGTGGCCGCGATCCCGCAGGTGCGGCAGGCCTTGATGAACTACCAGCGTGGCTTCGCGACAAAGCCGCCTGGCGCAGTGCTCGACGGCCGCGATATTGGCACCGTCATTGCCCCCGGCGCCGACGTAAAGCTCTTCGTCGTCGCCTCCCCGGAGGTGCGGGCCAAGCGTCGCACGCTTGAACTCCAGGTACGCGGTGAGCCTACCGACGAAAGCGAGGTCCTGGCCGACCTGTTGCGGCGCGACGAACGCGATTCCCGGCGCACCGCCGCCCCCCTGATGCAGGCGCCGGACGCGCACTTGCTCGATACCACGCATTTGGGTATAGACGCCGCATTCCGGGCCGCCGTCGATATCATCGAGGCCGTTCGAGCGGGCCGAAAGCGCCGATAGCAAGCGTTTTCGTCATTGGAGGTAAGTCCGCTCCCTGCTTCGTTTATGCAGCCCGAACGCAAGCTTTCCTGAACGTCTGGCCTTGGCCCCAACCGCCGGTACTGTCGGCGGCTGCCGCATGTTCGGGATCATTTCCATTCGAGGGGTCCGGAGTAATTTATGGCTCAAGCCGCCGCCACCGCCACGCCGACGCGCGAAGACTTCGCCAAGCTGATCGATGAATCGTTCGGCAATGGCAACTTGCAGGAAGGCTCAGTTGTCAAAGGCACCGTCGTTGGAATCGAACGGGAACTCGCCGTCATCGACGTTGGCTTGAAGACCGAAGGTCGCGTGGCGCTGCGCGAATTCGCGGGCCCCGGCCGGTCCTCCGAGATTAAGGTCGGCGACACCGTCGAGGTCTATCTCGAACGCATTGAGAATGCGCTCGGCGAAGCGGTGCTGTCGCGCGACAAGGCGCGCCGCGAGGAAAGCTGGGGCAAGCTCGAAAAGGCTTTCCAGAATAACGAAAAGGTGCAGGGCACCATCTTTAACCAGGTCAAGGGTGGCTTCACCGTCGATCTCGACGGCGCGGTTGCCTTTCTGCCGCGCTCGCAGGTCGATATCCGGCCGATCCGTGATGTTTCTCCGCTGATGAACAATCCGCAGCAGTTCCAGATCCTCAAGATGGACCGCCGGCGCGGCAATATCGTCGTGTCGCGCCGCACCGTGCTTGAGGAAACCCGCGCCGAGCAGCGCCAGGAGCTGGTGCAAAACCTCGAAGAGGGTCAGGTCATCGACGGCGTGGTCAAGAACATCACCGACTACGGCGCCTTCGTCGATCTCGGCGGCATCGACGGGCTCTTGCATGTCACCGATATCGCCTGGCGGCGCGTCAATCATCCATCCGAGGTGCTCAATATCGGCCAGCAGGTGAAGGTGAAGATTATAAAAATCAACCACGAGACCCACCGCATTTCGCTCGGCATGAAGCAATTGCTCGACGATCCGTGGCAGGGCATCGAGGCCAAATATCCGGTCGGCGCGCGATTCAAGGGCCGCGTTACCAACATCACCGACTACGGCGCCTTCGTGGAGCTGGAGCCCGGCATTGAGGGACTGATCCACGTCTCCGAAATGTCGTGGACCAAGAAGAACGTGCATCCGGGCAAGATCGTTTCGACGTCCCAGGAAGTCGAAGTGCAGGTCCTTGAGGTCGATCCGGTCAAGCGCCGCATTTCGCTCGGTCTCAAACAGACCATGCGCAATCCGTGGGAGGTCTTTGTCGAGAAGCATCCGGTCGGTTCGGAGGTCGAAGGCGAGGTCAAGAACAAGACGGAATTCGGTCTGTTCCTTGGTCTCGACGGCGACGTCGATGGCATGGTGCATCTGTCCGATCTGGACTGGAAGCGCCCGGGCGAGCAGGTCATCGAAGAGTACAAGAAGGGCGACAAGGTCAAGGCGCAGGTGCTCGACGTCGATGTCGAGAAGGAGCGCATTTCGCTCGGCATCAAGCAGCTTTCCGACGGCGCGCCTGCGGCCGCGGCGGATACGGCGGCCGGCGAGCTCAAGAAAGGCGCGGTTGTCACCTGCGAGGTCACCGAGGTGAAGGAGGGCGGCATCGACGTAAAGATCGTCGGCACCGAATACACGTCCTTCATCAAACGCTCCGAACTGGCGCGCGACCGCTCCGAGCAGCGGCCCGACCGCTTTGCCGTCGGCCAGAAGGTTGACGCTCGCGTCACGCAGTTCGACCGCAGGAGCCGCCGCGTCACCGTTTCCATCAAGGCGCTCGAAGTCGCCGAGGAGAAGGAAGCGATCGCGCAATATGGCTCATCCGATTCCGGCGCGACGCTGGGCGACATTCTGGGCACTGCGCTCAAGCGCAAAGAAGACGACGACGAGGAAAAATCCGACGAGTGATGGGCGTCGATGCCGCGGCGGGGCAATGAAAGGAACGAACCATGTCGCTCGATGCCGACCTGATCGTTGACCGCCGCCGCATGCGGCGCAAGCTGACGTTCTGGCGCGTACTCGCCGTTTTGCTCATTGTCGCCGGTATCGCCGGGGGGGCGGCAGTTGCGAGCAACCGCATCGGACTGACCGGTGTGCGTCCCTATATCGCGCGCGTGACAATCTCCGGCCTGATCCGCGGCGATCAGGATCGCGTCGCGCAGCTCGACCGCCTCGCCAAATCGACGCTGGCGCGCGCCGTCATCGTCCATATCGACAGCCCCGGCGGCACCACCGCCGGTTCGGAGCAATTGTTCGATTCACTGTCCCGCCTGCGCGAGAAGAAGCCGCTGGTCGTTGTCGTCGACAGCATGGCCGCCTCGGGCGGCTACATCACCGCGATAGCCGCCGATCACATCGTGGCGCAGCAGACCTCGCTCGTCGGTTCGATCGGCGTGCTGTTCCAGTATCCCAACTTCACCGACCTGCTCGGCAAGATCGGCGTCAAGGTGGAATCGGTGAAATCGAGCCCGCTCAAGGCGGCGCCGAACGGTTTTGAGCCGACCAGCCCCGAAGCGACGGCCGCGCTCAACGCGATCATCCAGGACTCCTACGGCTGGTTCAAAGGCCTGGTGCAGGATCGCCGCCATATGACCGATGACCAGCTCAAGGCGGTGGACGATGGCCGGGTCTTCACCGGGCATCAGGGCCTCGATCTCAAATTGATCGACGAGCTTGGCGACGAGCGCGCCGCACTGGCCTGGCTCGCCAAGGAGAAGAATGTCGACACCAATCTGCCGGTGCGCGACTACGAGCTCCAACCCCGCTTCGGTGATCTGCCGTTCCTGCATGCGGCGGCGGTAGCGCTGCTCGACGCGGCAGGCCTCGACGGGCTCGCCCGCCGCTTCGACGCCTGGAGCGGGGCCGATGCGGTGCAAGTATTTAATCTTGACGGTCTTTTGGCCCTTTGGCACCCTCCAAGCGCCAACTAAGTCTCGCGGCGACCGAAGGCGTGGCCATGATCAAGTCCGAACTGGTGCAGAATATCTCCGCGCAGAATCCGCACCTTTACCAGCGCGACGTCGAGAACATCGTTAACGCCATCCTTGGTGAGATCATCGCCGCCATGGCGCGCGGCGACCGCGTCGAGCTGCGCGGCTTCGGCGCATTCTCGGTCAAGCAGCGGCCGGCGCGCACCGGACGCAATCCGCGCACCGGCGCCCATGTCGCCGTCGACCAGAAGTGCGTGCCGTTCTTCAAGACCGGCAAGGAGATGCGCGAACGGCTCAATCGCCCGGTCGCAGGTTGAGCCTCGCTCCGCGACCCGCCAGCAGCCCATTCCGCAAGATCCTCGCGGCATTGATCCTTGTGCCGCTCGCCATCGTCATCATCGCCTTTGCGGTCGCCAACCGGGCGCCGGTGACGGTATCGCTCGATCCGTTCAGTTCGGATCAGCCCGCGGCGTCGGTCACGCTGCCGCTGTTCGCGCTGGTGATCGTGCTCTTGGTGGTGGGCGTCCTGATCGGCGGCGTGGCGTCGTGGCTGCGCCACGGCAAATGGCGGCGCGCCGCGCGGCGGCTCGAACGGGAGGCCGCCCGGCTGCGCGATGAAATCGACGCGCATAAGCGCGTTGCCGGTGCAGCTCCCGGGCACGTCCCGCCGGCCGCCGAGCCGCCCAAACGGCTGAAGCTGCAGGCGCCGGTCCGTTGAGAACTCCGGCAAGGCCCCAGCAAGACAAAGCTTGCGCGCCGATGTAGAACGGCGCCCATCGCGGCTTATCTGAGACTGCAAGTTGAGACTGCAAGTGTGATGTCGCTTACGGTGAAAATATGTGGGCTTTCGACGCCAGAAGCCCTCGACGTCGCGCTCGACGCGGGCGCCGACATGCTCGGCTTTGTGTTTTTTCCGCCGTCGCCGCGTAACATCTCTTTCAAGACAGCTTCCGGCCTGGAGTCCCGAGTCAGAGGGCGGGCGAAAAAGGTCGCTCTCACCGTCGATGCCGACGACACACTGTTGGCCTATGTGGTCGACGCGCTCGGGCCCGACATCCTCCAGCTTCACGGCAGCGAGTCGCCGCTGCGCGTTTCCGAGATCAAAGCGCGATTCAAGCTGCCGGTGATGAAAGCGATTGCGGTGGAGACCAAGGCCGACCTCGCGGCGATCGCGCGCTATGCCGCCGTTGCCGATCATTTGTTGTTCGATGCGCGCGCGCCGCGCGAGGCGACGCGGCCGGGCGGGCTCGGCAAGGTTTTTGACTGGCAGCTTCTGGAAAATCTTCATCCCGGCGTGCCGTTCATGCTCTCCGGCGGGCTTAATTCCGGCAATGTCGGCGAGGCGCTGCGTATTACGCGCGCGCCCGGCGTCGATGTTTCCTCCGGCGTCGAGCGTGCGCCCGGCGAAAAGGATCCCGAAAAAATCCGCGCCTTCGTGCGCGCCGCGCGCCTTGCCACCAAGCCGATTGCGAGTCCGGCATGACGGTGCGGCAGCAACTCAATTCTTTCCGTACCGGGCCGGACGAGCACGGCCATTTCGGCATCTATGGCGGCCGCTTTGTCGCCGAAACGCTGATGCCGCTGATCCTCGAGCTCGAAAAGGCTTACGCCAAGGCCGAGGACGATCCGCAATTCAAGGCCGAGATGCACGACTACCTGACGCATTACGTCGGCCGGCCGTCGCCGCTTTATTTCGCCGAGCGGCTGACGGAGCACTGCGGCGGCGCAAAGATCTATCTCAAGCGCGAGGAGCTCAATCACACCGGCGCACACAAAGTGAACAACGTGCTCGGCCAGATTCTGCTGGCGCGGCGCATGGGCAAAAAACGCATCATCGCCGAGACCGGCGCCGGCATGCACGGCGTCGCCACCGCGACCTTGTGCGCGCGCTTCGGGCTCGAATGCATCGTCTATATGGGCTCGGTCGACGTCGAACGGCAGAAGGCGAATGTGTTTCGCATGCACATGCTCGGCGCCAAGGTCGT
>Ga0181522_10001538_pt1 | contig 14015 bp, 13 predicted proteins | sample PEATcosm2014_Bin_27_FD_121103 | JGI IMG/M metagenome (GOLD analysis project Ga0181522, IMG submission 121103) | Peatland microbial communities from MTU Mesocosm Facility, Houghton, MI, USA - PEATcosm2014_Bin05_10_metaG | ecosystem: Environmental > Terrestrial > Soil > Wetlands > Peat | place... | reverse complement strand
GGCCGAGCGAAGAGAGGCCCGAACCGCCGCCGCCGACGACGCCGCTCGCCGTCGTAAACTGCGTCCCATAGACGGACTGGCCCTGATAGACCTGATTGATTCCGACGATAGGCCCTTCGCACAGCGCCATCATCAGATCGGCGCTGTACGTCCAGCCCGAGAGCGTCCAGGCGCCGCCGCCGCCTTTGCCGCCGCCCAACACGCCGCCCTTGCCACCCGAGGGCGTCGGCGAGAACTGCGGTATTGCGCGGAAATTGGCGTAAAAGACGATGTTGACGGCGAGCTTGCTCATTCCCCACAGCAAGGGGATGGGCAGAATGTTCGTCGCCGTTTGCAGTTGCAGGCCGGTGTAGCTCGGCCAGATCATAGCCGATTGCGGCGACGCCTTTTTTGCGGCGAGAAAACTCATGCGGAGGCTTCCACAATGCTGGCGTAGAGGGCTGTGTCCAGGCGTTCGCGCATCATTGCGTTTTGCGTGACGACTTCCTCCAGCACGACCTGTGCCGGCCAGGAAGCGTGGACGATGGTCAAGGGATCGGGACAGGTGACGACGCCGCCGTGGCTGTAGCAGCGGCCGAGGCGAAACAGCATCGCGTCGCCGGGCAGCGGCGAAGCGACTCGTTGGGCTCTTGCGAAGAGCGCGTCGAGATAACGCTCCTCGCCGCGATGCAAATGCCAGTCATGCGTATAGGGGCGCGGGTCGAAAGGCGCGACGAGCCCGAGATCGACGAAGACGCGCACGAGCAGCATGCCGCAATCGCAGCCGACGCCTTTGACGTCGGCGCAATTGTGATAGGGCGTGCCGACCCACGAGCGCGCTTCGGCGACGATCGCGTCGCGCAGTTGGCTTTGGCGCACCTTCAAACCGCCATCTGCGGCGGCGGAACGAAGGGAAAGCCGCGGAAATTGGCGAGATTGTCGAAGCGCGCCTGGCAGGTCGCCTGCGTATGGTCGCAGCCGTAATAGACCGTGAAGCCGTCGCCTGCTGCTGGTTGAAGCGGCAGAGGATACATGAGGGTCAAGGACACACCCGGCGATACGGCCTTCACGGTCGCAGCGACGCCGGCGTTGGCGCCCGAAGAAAAGACGAGCTTTCCCTGCGCGTGCGCCGCCAGCGCCTGTGTGGACGAGATCACGCCGGTCGTGGAGCCCGCCCCCGCGACGTCGTTCATCGAATAGGCGCCAGCCGGCAGGCTGCAGCCCAGATCGAAGAGCGTATGCTGACAGGTCGGCCCGAAAATGTTGCGCGGCATGTCGATGTCGAGCAGCACGAGTTCATTGGCGACGGTGATCTTCGCCCTGGTGCGGCCGATTTCGTCGACGGTAGAGATGCGGCCGAGAAACAGCGTCACGCCGTCGACGAGCGTCCCGCCGATGACGTCGGAGAAGAACACGCGATCGCGGCGCAGCTGCGCGCCGTCGAAGGCGCCGTCGCGCAATGCAATGAGGAATTGCGCGCCGCTCGTGAGGTCGCTTGGCCGCGCGGCGATGGTGATCTCCTGACGATCCACGTTGAGGCCGACGGAGGCGCGATATTTGAGGCCGGAAATCAGCGGCCCATTGCCGAGGAATTCTTTGCCGGCGTATGTAACCGTAACGTCGGCGTTGGTGTAAGCCAGCGCCAGGCCGTTCGTTAGCGTGAAGGTGAAGCAATCGGTGAAAGCGAGCTGCATGTCCGCATTCGTTCGCGCGTCGGCGAGGAATGCCATGAGCGCCGCCGAGGCCTGTTTCATTGACGCACGCTCCGGAATTTGACGCTCTTCGTCGACCAGAGATTCTGCATGAAAGTTTCGAACTCGACGGAGTCGTCGAGGAAACGGCACACGAAGGCGTAACCGAAGCTCGCCGAGATGATCGCATCCGCTGCGGGCGGGCTGGAGAAGCTCAGAACGTTCGGCGCGTCGAGCGTCCAACCCGTGGCGGCGACGCCGTTCAGCGTGACGGCGGAGATGGAGGTCACATAGCCGACGACGTCGGTCGCGGCGCCCATCGAGCGCAGAAATTTGAACTGCGTCGTCGCCCCGTCGCCCGTCGCGAGAAATTGGTTGGTGACGCGGTCGTCGTTCGGGTCCGTGTAGAGAAACGCGCCGAGCCCGCCGCCGCATTGCAGGTAAAGGCCCAGGATCGACTGCAGCGATTGCGCGGCAAGCCCGGGATTTTGACCACTGTCGGCGGCAAGGCCTTCGAAGCCGACTTCGAATTCGTAGAGGCCGCCGTAAAGGCTCGTCCGAACGCTACGGCCGGAGGGATGATCGGCGACGACGCTCGCCGTGACCGGCGATTTCGTCGCAAAACCCTGTCCCGGCAGGGCGGAGAAAACCGGCAGACTCACAGTTTCACCGTGACGAGTTTGACTCTCTTTGCTTCGAAGAGCTGATAGGCGAATTGCTCGACGTCGAGCCCGTCGTCCTGGAAGCGGCATAGCCACAAAGCGCCGCCGTCGACGTCGATCGCAGCGCCGCTCGCGGGCGGTGTAGTGAAGGTGAGGATCGGCTCATATCCGGCGGAGAGCGACCAGGCGCCGCTCGCGACCGGGACGCCATTCGCGCGGACGGCGGAAAGGCCGGAGCAGCCGGCGAGCGGCTCGGTGAAGGCGCCGGTCGAGCGCAGCAGCGGGAAAGCCGTCGTCACGCCGTCCCCCATTCCGATCGATTGGTTTTGCAGCGCCGAGAGCCCCGGCGGCGCGAGCCAAAACGATTGCGTCTGCCCTCGAGCGGATTCGAAGAAGCCGACGATCGTCTGCAGCTCCTGCGTGACGGTGTCGCCGCGCAGAAAGTCGAACACGAGTTCGATCTCGTAAAGCGGCCATCGCATGTTTGGCCGGCGAGAAGATTTTCCCGAGACGCGCTCATGCGTCGCGGTCGAGAATTTCGGCGAGACTTTCACCGACCAGCCTTGGCCCAACAGCGTCGGAAAATTTGGAAACGCCCCAAAGCTCGGCGCGGGAGAAGCGAGGGGCGCGGTCAACGCCGGCAGCTTGCCGTTCAGCCAATGGCCGTAGCGCCAATTGCCGGCGTCGCCCCAAATGTCGGAACGCAGCGGAAACTCGGGCAAAGGCCGTGCGTCCCAGCACCAGGCGAACATCAGATCGGTCGCGATCATCGGCGTGCCGCCGGCCGACGTCGCATTTTGGCTCGTCCAATAGCCGTAGAAAGCCTGATGCGCGAGCAGCGCGATCGTGTCGTCGACGAGCGGCGCCGAGCCACCGGGCTCCAGGATCGACCAGAAGGGCGTTCCGCCCGAGGTCGAACTCGGATCGTAGAATTTGTTTTGCTGGTTCGGCGCGCGATCGACGGTCGGAAAGCCATATTCGAGAAAGCAGACGCTCTTCGATTGGGGGCTCCATTGCGTTTGCGGCCCACGCGGAATCGTTCCCTGCCCGTCGCCGTCGTCGTAGACGGCGCGATGCGTGTTGTTCCACCACCAGCGGATCTGCTTGAATGCGAAGAGCTGTTGATTTGCAGCGTATCCGCGGCGCGTCTGTGCGAGCCGATCGCCCTGCGGCGCCGTCACGCGTTGCAGGGTTCCATTGGGATCGAGCGTCGGGCCGTCGGCGTAATCCGTGTAAAACCAATCGAACTTCTCGCCGCCCTCGAGGTTCGCTTGGAGATAGGCGACATCGTGAATGTCCGGCGCGCCGCCGAGCCCAAAGCCGCGGGTGGAGGGCGTCGCAACGGGCCAGGAGGTCGGCGCGGGCAAACGCCAGTTCTGCGCGTCGAGCCCGCCGCTTCCCGTCGTCCAATCGGCAAGCGGCATGTAATTGTCGAAGGCGACGAAGTCGAAGTTGCTCGACGCGTAGAGGCTGTCGAGATGCGGCCAGATGCCGGAATATCCCGACGCCGAGTGCTGCACCCCCATCCATTGCGTCCAGTCGGGCGAATAGACGATCAGATTCTCTCGCGCGGCGAGATTTTTCGTGAACCCCGCGGCGTCGAAGATCGAGCGGCAATTGCTGGCGAGAGTCGCGAGGCCGGCGACGAAGGGATAGTCCCACGAAGCGTCGCCATTGCCGTCGGCCGTCCCGACTGGCGTCCAGCTCGGACCGCGAATGGCCTCGAGACCGCCGAGCTCCGAACCCATCGCAAAGAGCGAGACGCCGCCAGCGACGACCGCGAGATTGGCGTAGTGCAGAACGAAGCGGCGATAGGTGAAGTCGGTGACCGACCCGGAATAGTGCACGGTGAGGTTCGTCGCATCGCGCGTGAACATGGCTGGCGTCGCCGCCCCGAGGAAGCTCGTCACCGCGGCCGTCGCCGCGCCGGAAACGTCCGGTGAGTAAGTGATGCCGGCGCGCCAGGGCTTTCCAGGCGTGTCGAGGCCGATGAAGAGATAGAGCGCCACCTTCAAGCCGCGCGCCTTGATCGCCTGAATGCAGCGCACGATGGATTGATCGGAGGGCGTGCCGCCATAGGCCGCATGGACGCCGTCGGGCTTGCTGATAGGGATCAGGCCGCTGGTCGCAAGAGTCACGTCGCTGACGCGCCAGGAGTCTGTTCCTCCAGCCGTCGGTTGGAAGGCGCCGCCGATGAAGGTCGAGGAGGGATAGATCTGGCAGGTCGCCGCATTCAGCGAATTTGCGAGCCATTGAACGACGATCGCGATCGTCGCGCAGTTCGGCAGCGTCGCCTGCAGCTGGTCGAGCGCGAATTCGACGTCGGTCTTCGTCCCGCCAGGCGCGTGATAGGTGTTGATCGGCGTCGTCGCGCCGCCTGGCAGCTGGCCGCTATAGGCGATGGTGTCGTAGGTGAACTCGCCCGTCGCTGGGATCAAGTTGATCGCGCCGATGTAGGGAAAGCTCATGCCGGGTTCAGCCCTTTCAGTCCCAGATGCGCGCCGTCGCGCACATGCGCCGCCATGGCCTTCATGATCGCGCGGCCGTTGCCTTGCAGAAAGTTCGCGACGCCTTGCGAGTCGAGCGCCTGGACGTTGAAATTGACCGGCGCATGGACCTGCGGTGCGGACGCCGGCGCGTTTGAGCCATTCGAAATTAGACTGCGAAAGGCGTCGCCCTGCGACGCCGTCATCACCAGCTCGCTCTTGTGCACCATCGCGAGCTGATCGTGCGGAACGTTCCAGGCGCCGATGTCGAAGCTCGCGACCGACGCCATGCCGGCGACGGACGCCGCCGCCGCGCTTGCAGGGCCTGCGGCGCCGGGGCCGAGCAAGGGCGAGAGAAAGCCGAAGACGCCGGCGAAGGTTTCGGCCGACGAGGCGAGAATGCTCTTGATCACGACCGCGGCCTTCGCCGCCGTGTCGGCCACCGCGCCCGAAGCGACGCTCGCCGCGCGTTGCGTCGTGCCGAGTTGCGTCGCCGCCGTCATCGCTTCTTCGCCCAGCAGATGCGTCGCGACGTTCTTGGCGATCGTCACCGCAAAACTCGCAATCCATTGCGTGCCCATGCCGACGAAATATTGAATGACCGAAAGCGTCATCTGCCGCACGGCCTCGCGAAAATTCGTCGTGTGCTGCAGAAGCCCCGAGATCGACGAACTCATCGAAGAGCCGATGCGGCTGGAGAGGTCCTGCCAGATTTTGTCTTGATCCTCGGCGGCGCGATAGCCGATCTGCGTCACCTGCTTCAGGTAGTTCGCTTCCAACGCGGCCTTCTTCTTCACCGCCTCTTCCTTTTGCTTTACGGAGAGGCCCTCCAAAGCGGCCTCCTGTTCGAGCAGCGCTTTGTGCGCCTCGAATTCCTGCTGTAGCGCCGCTCTCGTCAGCGCCAGCTTTTCCTGCTCGCTGATGTTCTTGAGGCGCGCTTCGCCGTCGTAGATCGTCTTTTTCAGCGCGAGCTGTTCTTGCAGCGCCTTGATCTCGAGGTCGAGGCTCGCCTTGACCGCTCCGGCCTGCTGCCCGGCGTCGGCGCCGAGCTGGCGCAAGCCGGCGGAGGCCGCAGGCAGCGCGCCGCCGAGACCGTCGCTCAGGCCCTTGGCCATTTGCGCGAAGGCGCCGGTGGCCGGCGCGCTGCGCTGCGCGGCTTCGCCAATGCCCTCGGAAAGCTTCTTCAGGTCCGGGGTAACCCCAGAGACGGCGCTGCGCAGGCTGGCGAGCCCGTCCTCCAGCCCGTCCGTGTCGGCGCCGAAGCGGATCGTGACGTCGTCGGTCATTTGTCCTCCCGGGTGAAAGCCGTTGCGGATGGAGAAAATTTAAAGTCGTCATTCAGTCTGCGTTAAACCGAAGGTTGTATGATTTCCCGCATAGGTTGATTCGGCGAAATCACCCATGCGCCTCAAAACACTAGCCTTCGTGCTGCTGATCCTACCTGTCGGCGACGCTTCTGCTCAATCTGGGCGTGTAGATTCGAGGCTCAATCCGCAGGTGACGCAGGCGACGGTCGAGAGCACGATCTGCGCGCCCGGCTGGTCGCGCCGCGTGCGTCCGGCGTCCGGCTATACGCATCACGTGAAGCTCGATCTGCTGCGCGAATTCGAATTGCCGGCCGAAGAGATCGCCGATTTCGAACTCGATCACCGCATCCCGATCAGCCTCGGCGGCGCGCCCTACGACCGCGCCAATCTCGAACTGCAGCCTTGGGACGAAGCCGGCGACAAGGACCGCAAGGAAGTGTGCTTGGCGCGAGCGGTGTGCGCCGGCCGGCTCACGCTCGACGAGGCGCGCGACCGCATCTGGCGCGACTGGCGGCATGTGGGGGCGGAGTGTGATTGAGAGCCGACTTCGTTTTGCCCCGGGGACGGAGGAAATCTTCCGCAGCAGAAGCGCGGAGTTGACTCAGTAGCCCTCGCCGACCTCATAGAGTTCTATACCGAGCGCGGATTCGCAAACGGCCAGGAATTCCGGCGTGGCGCGCGCTTCCATCTCCTTTACGCTTCCGTCGGGCGCCGCCGTCTTCTCGAATTCGAAGGCTTTGCCGCAATCGATCACGATCGCGAAACGCGAAACTGCGCCGCCCATCAGGGTCGACTCGACACCGGTCGCGCAGTCGCGTCTGATCGTGGCATGATCTTGGGGGCGAAACTCAACGCCGCAAGAGGGGCAGCGGCGCTTGATTCGACCAGCGTAAAAAATCTGGTCGTCGTCGGTCGGGTCATAGCTGAGTTCGGAGCCGCAACGACAAAGCGTAGTGGCGATCGGTTCGATCCGTTCGCTGGCCCGATCCACATAGTCGTCGGCGATCTCAATTCGAAGGTCCAAATATGGCCCAGAGTTAGGGTCTCCCATGTCGGGTGTGGCTCGTAAGGGATATCGGAGGCCTAAGGCCTTGATGTCTGGTATTGGCCAGGCAAGAAGGATCTCCGGCGAGCGAAATATGTCGGCAAATGATTCGGCGGGATCGTCGAGCGGCAGCGGCCTGGGCTCATAGTCGCGCACCATGAAATATGCGCCGGATGATCTGGCTCGCTCCCCTCGGATGCTCTTGAACAAAATCTCCGTTCCGGTCGACGGAATGGGCCATGTGTATGTTGCTCCGGCCGGTAACGCTGTACCATCGGGTTTTGGCACGTAGTGATTCGCAATCCACGCTTCAATCAACCGCGCCAAATCCGCAGCTGAGGGCCGAAAGGTGTTGTCTCTTGGCAATAGATAGCGCCTGTATTCTACGCCCATCAGATCCCTCACTCGGTATGCGACAAAAATTGTCATATACCAAAGATATAACGCCTCGTTAGATCGGGTCCTCTCAGGCCCAGCCCCGAATCCTGGTGATCACAAGCGAAACGCCGCGCTTTTTACCATATACGATTGCTCGATAGAGATGACGCCACTGTTCAGGAGTCGAAGTTTCCGGGATGGCCAAGTGAACTGTTTTTTTTAACAGTCTGCCCAACTCTAAACCCGAGACTGTGTGCGGCTCAAGATCCGCAGCTACATCAATGCACCTTTTCAGCTGCCAGTAAACTCTCCCGGGGTTCGCTAAATAGCTAACACAAAGTGTATCAAGCGTCTTGGCTATGATGAACTCTGCCTTCATCGGCTTGCAAAGCACGGGCGATCGACGGCTGGACGAGCGCGCGGGGGCAATCTTCGCCAAATTGGCCCACCAACCATCGCCTCGCTCCCTGACCCCCCTCCCAACCAAGTGAACCATGTTCGATCATTATCGACGATTGGGCCGATTTACGCAATCGCTCAAGTGATTCGCTTCGTGCTGAGCCCATTGCGCGAACGGTAGACGCGTCCAGACTTTTCATTCCCTGATCCTCGTGATGACGACCCGAACGCCGCGCTCCTTGCCGTAGACAACCCCTCGATACAGGTGGCGCCACTGCTCTGGCGACGTATATTCCGGGACCGCGAGCTGGATTGTTTTGGATGATATCAATTTCGGATCGAGATCTGAGCGCTTGCCGCGCGTATATTCCGCCGCTTCATCGATGTAGCCCTTGAGTTTTTCATAAGTTCGCTGCGGATTCGCGATATTTTTCACGGTCAGCGTGTCCATCGTTTTGGCGCTGATCGCTTCACGCGTCTCAGGGTTGTAGAGATCAAAAGTCTTGCGGTTTCTTGGCCCTCTTCCGGCGCCAGGATTATTTGCTTCGAGATACACCTCCCATGGTTCGCCTTGGAGCGGTGGAGCTTTCCCCCGGACGATCTGAACCTCGTCATTGGGTGCGACGTCGCCGATCCCCTTGATCTTTTCGGGCGTTCCGACCGGCGCGGTCTCGACGACCGGCTCCCGCGCAGAGCTCAGGCGGGGTGCAAGACTGCCGAGGGCCCAGGCGGCGCCGGCGACATCCAGCATCGAGCGGGGAATCTCTCCCGCCGACACGATCCCGCCGTTGACCGCGCCTTGATGAAGGGTCAGCGCGGCCGAGAGCAGGTTCAGATGCGCCGTCGCGGGCTTGTAGTCGTAGTCGAGCCAAAAGGAGAGGCGGTCCTGCAAGAAGGCGGATTCCGCGAGCGCGCGTTCCTTCTCGTCCGGCGAAAGGTTCTTGCCTTGCCGCCTCAGCCGGTCGCCGAATTGAATGACCTGTTTTGCAAATTCGACCGGCCCCAGGTCGTCATATTTTTTCTCGAATGCTTCGACGAGCGCAGCCGCGGCGCGAGAGCGATCCTCCATCGCCTTTTCGTCCGACTGCGCCGAGGCGGCGGGCGTCGGGCGGGCGCCGCCGTCCAGGCTCCAGCGGCCATGCCAATCCCTTGGCTGGTTTGGATCGAATTTCGCGAGCGCCACATCGGCTCTCGCGACTCGCGCAGCCGCCTCTCGGCTCAACTCCGGCGTCCGCGTTTGCACGGCGGCGATCATGGCGCGGGCCAGTTCTCCGCGGTTGATCGCCTCGGCGATCACGCTGAGGCTCGCGAGCAGCCGCGTTGGATCGGCTCCGTAAGCCGCATCGATCAGCGCGGCGACTTCTTGCGTCGATCTCGGCGCGAATCCCGTCTCGGCTTTGCGAAGCAGAGGCGCCCCCGCGAGTGACAGGCCCGCGGGCGTGCAGCTCAGCCCCAATCCGCCGCGCTCATTGGTCAGTCCGAAGCTCGCAATCATCGCGCCCTCCGGGAACGGCAGGTTTGGGCCTCACATGTCGGCTGTATTCGTCTCGGCGCAACGCGCAGGCTCAGAACCGTCCGTTCGGGAACATCGCGCGCAGCGTCGTCATCGCTTCGCTCGGTCCCTTCGCCTGCGTCGGCTTGAACACGCCAAGCCCCACGGCGATCGCCCGCGCCAGCACATGCGTCGGCGGAAATTCCCGCCAATAGGCCTGGCGCGCGAAGAAGCGCGGGAAGGTCAGCGTTCCCTCCAGCGCGTCGCTCCAGGCTTCGCCAGCGCATTGGCAGTAGTGGGCGATCAGCCGATCGAAGCTTCTCGGGGAGCCGTCGAAACTTTCGCCGTCTCCCCTCGAGCTTCCCCCGCGTCGTCCCCGCCGCGTTGGAAGAAGCCCGTCTGCTGCGTGACGAGCCCGAGCGCCGCGATCAGTTCCGGCGTCGAGGCCGGCAGATCGAGAAAGGCGTCGCGCGTCAGCGTCGGATAGGCGCGCGTCAAGGCGCCGTGCACGGCCTCGATGATCGCCTCGTAATCGGCTTCGGAGAGCTGGCTCGCGTCGCCGCTTTGCAACCGTTGCAGCGCCGGCATCAGCCGCATCAAGGCCGGCACGACGCTGCGCGTCTGGCGCATCGCGAGGACGGGCACGAACCATTCCCGGCCGGCGAGCGTGATGACGGGCGCGCCGGCGCAATCGACTTTCGGATCGGGAGTCACGCGTCGCTCCTCAGATGGCCGTGTTGATTTCGCCGAGATTGTTCGACGCGTTTGCGAAGGCTTCGAAATCGAGCTCTGGAATGGTGAAGTCCTCCAGCTTGCTCGCGAGGCCGAGTTTCGACGAAATGCAGGAATAAAGCCGCAGCGACCATTGCGCGCCGGCGATGTTGGGGTTCGTCTGATAGAAATCGATCTGGAAGGTCGGCGCGATTCCCATCAGTCTGTTGCCGATCACCGCCTTCGAGCCGGAGACGGCCTGCGTATAGCTGTAGGTGATGAGAAGCGCCTTGCCGGCGTCGGCCGAATTGAAGGTATAGACGCCGGCCGCGACGCTATATTGCCCCTGCGCCGGCGCGCTTGCGACCTGCGTCAACTGCAGACCGCTCGACGCATAGACGACGCCGAGATTTGCGTCGAAGCCGGAGGCGTTGGCGACGGTCGCCGTATAGGGCGAAGAGGCCGGCACGCTCGCGCCTTCATTGTAGGACCAGAGTTTTTGGCCCGTCGTCGGCGTATTGCCGAAGAAGATTTGATTGAGCGTCGGCCCGTCGATGTTGGCGAATTTCGCCTTGCCGGAGATCTTGCCGGCGCCGCGCGCCGCCGCCACCGGAAACTGGAACTGTCCCATCAGTTGTTTGACGGAAAAACTGAAGTCGACGGAAACGTCCTGCAACGTGCCGAATTGCAGCGGCGAACCGCCGGAGGGCGTGCCGACGAGAATGCCGGAGCCGAAAGCGAGCGAGGTGTTGTTCGACATGGAGTGAGACCCTCTTGGAAGGAAAAGCGGCGGTGCGTGCGGTTCAAACGGCGAAGATTTTCAGCGGCGCCCAGAGCAGGCCGTCGCCGTCGATGTCGCCGGGATCTTTCAGGACGGCGCCATCGATCCGGCAATGCGAGACGAGCCCGCCGAGCGTTTGCCTGGCGCCTTTCGCGGGCTTCAACGCGCATTCCAGCGCGTCCATGATCGTGTTGAGCGCGATGGCGGGCGTCGTGTTCATGTCGCTCGAGTCGATGTAGACGAAGAGATCGACGCTCAGCGTCGTCTTCGACGGCAGCGCTTCGTTCTGATAGGATTGCTGCTCGCGATGCTCCGTGACGAAAAGCGCGGGACGCTGCGATTTCGCGACGTCGGACCAGAGCTTCAGCCGCCGCGAGATGGCGACGAAGCCCGACGCGCCGTTCACCGGCTGCGAGAAAGTCGCGCCCTGCAAGAGCGCGACGAGCGCCGTCATCACCGCTTCGCGCGTGACGTTCATGCCGACAATCCTTCTCGTATGACCTCCGCCAATTCGGCGGCGATGTCGTCCTGCATCTCATCGAGCGCCGAGCGCATGTAGCTGCGTTCGGGAAGGTTCATCTGACGCGAGAAGGCGCGCACGAAGACTTGCTTCGGCGCAATGGCGCGACCGAAGGCCTGTTTGATCGTGCGGCTGAAGGCGGACACGCTCTCGGCGCCGGAAAACCCGTATTCCTGCGCCGCTGCATATTTCGTCTTGGCAAAGAGCCGGGCGGCGTCCGCGCCCGTCGTCGCGTCGATCGAGTCGCGCAGCGCGCCGCTGCGGCTCCGCAGCACTTTTCCGGAGAGATTGTCCTCGATCTTTTCTTCGAGCCGCGAGGCGAGGTCTTCGATCTTCGCGGCGAGGGCGGCGCGCAGCGCCTGCGGCATGGCGGCGAGACGCGCGTCGAGTTCCTCCGCGCCGTCGATTTCGACTTCCAGCATGGCTTGGCTCAATTCGCCAGAATGCGACGGAAATTGACGAGGGAGGCTGCGACGAAATCCGGGACGGCGCGATTTTGATAGGCCGTCGTCTCCTGGCCGCCGAGACTCTTGCTGGAGAGGCCGATGCGATCCTTGTAGCGATAACGGTCCGCTGCCCATTCGAGCGCGCATTGCGCGAGGTCGGCCGGGATATAGCCGTAGGAGATGGTCACGGCGGCGCCGGCGTCGGCGGATGAGAAGCCGTAAGTTCCGCTCGCCGGATCGAGCGTATACTGACTCGCGCTCGGATTGGCGGCGATGGGAGTCAGCGCCCTGCCGCCCGCATAGGAGACTCCAGTGTCGACGGCGTAGACGCCGAACGGAGAGAGCGCGACGCATTGAAAGGGCGCGCTCGCCGGGACGACTTGCGTCTCCGCGACGATTTCATAGCCGGCGCGATAGGACACGACGACGTTCTGCCGACCCTTTTGGAAGCGATGCGGCCCGCGCAAGAACAATTGCTGCATCGCGCCTGGCGGCTGATCGTCGCTTTGTTCGAGCAGATAACCCGGCGTCGGCGTGACGCCTGCGAGCATCAGGGGCGCGGGCGGCACGGGCTTGCCGTCGATGACGACGGAAGCGATTGCTCCGACCGGCCAGTTGCGGAGCAGCAGGTGCTCCTGTCCGTTGCCGTCATAGGCTTCGACGACATTGGTCGGCAGGACGAAGGCGCGGTTGATGTAATTGTAGATCGCGCGACTGATCTGCGTGATCAGCGCGGAGATCAGCGCGTCGTCGGTCGTCGTCGTGACGCCGAGCCAGGATTTCGCCGCCGCGAGTTGCACGAGATCGCCTTGCGCCATCTGGTAAAATCCTCAAACCCGAAACGAAGACGCCCGCTCGTTCGAGGAGCGGGCGCCGATCGAAAATCCGTCAGCCGTTCGCGATGTTGGTCACGACCGCCATACTCGGTGGAAAGTAGTGCTGCAGCACCTCGTCGGCGTAGACGCCATATTCGTAGCGCCGCGTGCGCAGCGGCCACTCGATCTGGTAATAGTCGCGGCGCGTCCTGATTTGGAAGACGTTGCCGACGCCGGACAGCGGATAGGGGATCGTGCGCGCCGTCATCAGAATCGTGCCGGCCGGCATGTTCGGATGCACGCGAATGTCGAGCGTCGAGCCGCCGCTCATCGAGAAGCGGTTGAGATAGGTCCGCACCATCACGCCGCCGCCGATTGCGTCCTGCATCGTATTGAAGACGAAGCGTTGCGCGGAGTTCGTGCTTCCGGCGAGGATCTTCTTGGAGATGTTCAGCGCTTCCTGACTGTTCACCCAGATCGTGTCGGGCGACAGCCGCAGATTGTCCCACATCGACTTCAGAGCGGCGTCGATTTCGACGACGCCGCCGGCGCCGTCGGCTGTGAGCGGCGTGCCGACGCCGGCGGTTCCGCTCGGCTGCAGCGCGACATAGGAACCGGAGCCGCTCTTCAACGCGATCGTCAGCAGCCCGTCGAACACCAGGCTGTTGTTCGACCAGTCGGCGGAGGGCAGCGAAGCGGCGGTCTGCGTTCCCGTCGCCGTCGCTCCGATGCCGACCGAATTGATCGGGGTGATCGCGCCCAGCGTCTCCGAGCCGGCCGCGCCCCAGAACCAGGCGTATCCCATCGCGCCGCGCACCGCGGCGACGCTCGCCGTCACGCCGCCAGTCGGACCGGTGACGGCGACCGTCGCGTTCGTCGACTTCTGAGCCGCGCCGCCGCCGAAAGTGTCGGACGAGCCGTCAGCGTTGGTGCGGGTGATCTGCGACTGAACGCCGTTGGTCACCGAACCGTTGATGAAGCCGTCGAGCGAGAGGGCGACGCAGATCACCGAGAGGGTTCCGGACGCGAGCGCGCCGTTGCTGGCGGAGGCGACGAGGGTCGGCGCGGGCGTGACCCCGAGCGGCATGGAATTGTTGCCGCCGAGGATCAGCGCCTCTTCGCCGATCATCGTGGCCTGCAGCCCGCGCAGGCCGGCCTGGGCGCGGACGTCGTCGAAGCCCATGCCGGCGTATTCGGCCTCGAAGTCGACGCTGGTTTCGAGGCCGATGCCCTTATAGGAGGCGAAGTAATCGGCCGTCGTCACGGCCTGCACGCCGGCGCGGTTGCCGCCGGAAACGCCGAG